>Ga0210059_1012518_pt1 | contig 12799 bp, 15 predicted proteins | sample Ectturendosymbi2_FD_188042 | JGI IMG/M metagenome (GOLD analysis project Ga0210059, IMG submission 188042) | Ecteinascidia turbinata endosymbiont from Florida, USA - Sample 2 (SPAdes) (version 2) | ecosystem: Host-associated > Tunicates > Ascidians > Unclassified | place: Key West, Florida...
CCCGTTCAAAGAGGTCAGAGGGTAAGGTTTCTTTGTTGTTATGCTGTTTGCGGGATGGAGAAAACACTTTGCCCTCTACCCCGTTAAAAATTGATACTGAAATCAATAAAAAATGTGCATGCACCAATGAAACCGCAGCGCGTAACCTCTGCAGCAAGAGTCTGGGAGTACTTTGCTAAGGACTATCTTTGAACTGTTTTTCCAAGAGTTTTGTTATGAAACCCAGAGGCTTATTCAAAAGAGGTGGAAGAGTGCCAAAACGTTTCTTTTTTGAGAAGCCAAATGAAATCATGTCTTTTTTACGAAGTGCTTTTCAAAGCACTCTGTTGAAACACGCTGGTGAAGTTTTTTTTGTTCTGGGTAATGCAGACTTTTTTAAGTTCAAAAATGCCTCGGAACTCTTTAGCAACATTTCCCTTGTCCAGAACAAAATACTGTGTATTCTAGTATTCTGTAACTCTGCTTATTTTTTGTGAACATTTACTTTTTCATATTTTCTGTGTACACATTCTATGCTTCTCGGCATATAAGTACACCCTTTGTTTTTTTTCTATTTTGCTTTTTTCTTTTTTGTACCTCTTTAATTAGTTTTTGTAAATTTTTTACTTTTTTATTAGTACTATTTTTTTATTTTTTATATTGCTAAAAATATTCTAACCACACCAAAATCCTTCACTTAAATTCGATCCACTCATCTGTGTACATAGGCATGCGTTTTCACCTGTACATTTTCTTCACCATGTTCTGCGTTCATTCGTTTTTTTGTTTTTTTTTCATTATGCTTATTTGATGTCCAACTGTTGTTTCTCAACACTTGTCCAAAAATGACAAACGGGGTTGGTTGACTAGATGACCGCCACGGTCTTTCGCCAATCCTATATGACACAGCGCCCCTCTTTGTTTACACTGATCAACTATTGTGTCATTGTGTTTTCATTTGCTCTAATGTTCACTAATGGTTGGTTTACTGCATGCGATGGCTTTTATGATGCTTCTGCTTGTTGGCTGAGTCATATGAAACAATAAACCATACCATACTCTCTTGAGGAAAAGTTTTGCTCATAAGAGTTTCATACAGAGAGCAAATAATGCGTCATGGCTGATCAGTCACTTTGACGTAGCCTACTGCTATAGGCTTTACGGCCTTTCTGCGTTTTCTAACTGACATGCGGTGTTGCAAAAATTCTAAGTGTGTCAGCAAAAAAACGGAAATTTGGAACAGTTGTGAATATCAGTTTAACGTAAAGATATGGAAATTATGAAAAACTTGAAAATATAAAACTTGACAATAAAAAAGAGCAAATCTAGGAATGATACATAGAGCAATAAAATCAGCGGGAAGGCGCTACACCATTTCACTGTTGGTCAACTACACTGGTAATCCCGAACTTCGCTCATTCTACTGCAGCATGCTGCGTCCAAACAATGCCTGTCGAAAGCATCTAATACTTTCTTTTTATCAGAGAAAGAAAAAATCTTCAACACCAATGCAATGGTCACCTGCAAAAGATCTGCCACAGTTGTAAAAAACTGACAAACTACGAGCACCTTGCCCTAAGTAAGACAAAAAAGCAAACCCAAGTTGCTTCAGGGTTTCACTAGCCATGTGCACTTTGTTGTTGCCATGGAAAACACATCGAATGCACGGTGCCAACTGATTCACAAGTCATGACAAAAAATAAAACTTTCCCGCTGAACCACAGCCTAGCATGTGCCAGCTATGCTATTTATTTAGCCACACATACATGCAAATGTAAAGAAAGCAAAAAATAGGAAAAGTGACGAGAAGGGTGGCCAACAAGTAGAGAAAGCAAGATCCATAATCGAGAATTAAAAACAAGACTCCTTTCAGTTTCTGAGTATTTGATTGTGATGTTCAAGATGCTTTATTATTCCTTATTGTTATAATAAGCATGATACAGGATTTTCTCTCATTTTATATTGTTGTAAGCAAATGTGAGGAGTGGAAGCGTTGTTATGGTCGGCCCCGGGCGACATTAACATCGCTACGCCACTGCAGTAGAGCATGCGGTGGGATATTATCTCGCTGGTTCAAACTGTAAACCTAATTTGTGCCAAAAGAGTCTATTACTCTAATAGGCCTAAATATTGTTTTTTTGCGTCAACAGCAGAATCACGAGCAACATTTTTAAAACTTGTTTTTGACAGAGTGAGCAAGTTTGGATGGATGAAAAATTAGTTACGATTTTGCGTTTTGAAATTCAAAGTAGTGCTTTCGTTTTTTTAAATCTTTAAATTGATCACCTCTTAATTCGAAATCTTTGGAGAATTCTTACTCAATTACTTGTCATGTGAGGAGAAAAGTAATTAGGAAAGGTGTAGGTAACGTTACAAAAAATGGAAAAGCTTTAGCCAAAATACACGAAATATGTGGCGAATAAATTTGAGTGTCAGTGCAGATGCCCAGTGTTAAAATAAAAAGAATGTAGTGAAACAGGTAAGTGGTAGATAGTAAAAAACTTTAAAAGTTTGTTATGTCATTGGCAAATGATGTAAACGATGAAACACCTTGGCAAAAAATTGAATGATGGAAGGCAACATTTCCTGTGGAGTTACCACTCTACTGTGCTGTTTTGGCCAGTGCTGCTGGGGCTGTATACACTCGCCTACATCGACTGTGCTTGTTTTAAAATAAAAAGTAATGATTCTCCTCTTCTCCACTTTCTCAAATAACATAGGCCTACTTCAATACTAGGTAGGACACCAGAACATAGGACCTTCACCAGGGCATCACCTCCTGTCCTTACACAGAAGGGTTGGTATTGTTTTATAACGAACAAAACAATTAAAAATTTTCTGAGTCAAAACAAATTTATTGAAGCATGCCAACAGCAAACACCTCGAATATTCAATTGGCTCACCAACATTTTTCGAGTGAAAATGCGTAGAACCTCTAAACCAGTGGTTTTCAACCTTTTTCATGCGGCGACCCATTTTGCAACCCAATTTAACCTAACGACCCCCTTCCGAAAATTTCCAGTCAGACATATGAAATGCAGTTGTGTTTGCACAATAGAAAATCACAATGACTATAAAATAACATACGATATCACTGTGTTGAACCAAGACTCATTTGTTAAATTCATTCACATGGCAGCATCAGTGTGTAACCCGTGCCGTAGCCTACACAAATCACTCCACAGCACAACTCATTGAATACGAGAATAAAAACTCCCTTAGCTGCCGCAATCAGATATCTAATTTACAAGCACATCACATTCTTACGTCACAAAGTTATTCGTGCGTTGCCAAACGCAACAGTATTCTGTATTGTGGTGGTCATAATCACAATTAAAACAATTTTGAATGAAAAAGTAGGCTATCATTTTTTCCAGGTGTTCCTATTATTTTGGCTACAACAAAAAGTAGTTCCACAAGAAATATAAAATAGAGAAGTAAATATGAATATTTTTGTTGGAAGCTCTCACGACCCCTAGAAAAAAGGCAAACGACCCCCAGGTTGAAAACCACTGTTCTAAACGCTGCCAACATTTTCAATGTCCATGCATTTCTTCATGGAATTTGTGAATAAAGCCACAGGTTTCAAGTTGTAAATTCCTAAGAGGAAAGTGAAAATTAACATTTGCAGTATTTGGCCGTTTGCACAAATTTTGGATGATTTTTGTTATCTTGATATTTGGCAATATGCCATTTATTTTGGGTGAGGAAATTAACCTTCGCCTTTATTAGGCCCTCTACATTGAACTGCAGTAGAGTGACACCATCAAGTACGACAACAACTAGTGTCTGCCCTGACAAAGGCACATGCCTCGGGACGGTGTCACCCATCCTCGGCTGTGAAGGCTGTTTTTTCTTGTGGGACTTCATACGAGTTGCCTCTCGGGTTGTTGATATAGTGGATTTAACTTTTCGCATTATGAATTGCCTTTTCCCTGCTCGCGATTGTATTCCGGACGTGAGGTCTTGTTTGTCTCTACTTCTCAATAGGTTCCTACCAAGGAAACCCTACATTACCCTACATTGGTTTCTGCTTCACCGGCAACACTATGATGACATTCGCCTGACTACAACTGTGTCAGTTACCAGGGCTCCCCACTAGGAGGTTGTCAACATGAGCCCTATCAGTTCCAGCCCAACCAAAGCCCTCAGTCGGCCACCCTCTTTCATCCTGACCAGCCTGCGCCCCGCACTGAACTTTCACTGTGCCATTTTGAAGCAAGTGACTAAAACCACAATGTCAATCTAACAATTAGCCTGCCAGAGAAAATTTAAATTTATTGAAAGCTAATATCCGGTTCCTGTAAAAACTGAAAAATCCACTCGTGCTCTGGCTCCGGGTCCAGCTTATATTCAAAATTCCGACTCCATATCCTGCTACAGCTCGGGCAAAAATCGCAGACTGTGGCTGGAGTCCACTCCGGCTCCGTTATCACCTCTGCTGGTCATGACCTTCACACGGGAATTCGCGATAGCGGTAGCTACTAATTAAGCTCCAAAATAAAGCACTAAAAAGCAATTTTTATTGCTATAAAAATAAATTCTAAAAGCAATAAAAATAATAACAAAATTAAGCTCCAAAATAAAGCAATAAAAATAATAAAACCAACCAACACAAAATCTCTGGAAGAACCTTTCCAACTCTTAAGCATCTTAAGCCTTCCCAAAATTTATACTTTATCAGTGGGCAGATTCATGCACTCTTATCACAACAAACTTCTTCCAATCCATTTTGATGAATATTTCATTCCAATCAGCTCAATTCATTCTCACTCCACAAGAGTAGCAAGCCCTAACAACCTCATTTCACCTAGAGTTAACTCTTCCTCAGGAAAATGTTCCCCCACCTTCATTGGCCTAAAAGTGTGGTCTTCAATACCAAATTATATTAGCCTAAGTCTTCAACCACGTTTACCTTTAAATGGAAACTGAAGAAACACCTCCTACATGATAAAAATACACAATTATGAACTTTTGCAACATTTCACTTATCCAGAACCAAATTCTGTAAATTGTCATTTTGTAATTCTGTGTAGTTTGTGTGTATATTCACTTTTCACATTTTTCTTCCCTGTGCACATCCCATTCTTTTCAGCATGAAAGCGCACTCCATAGTTTTTGTTTGTTTTCTTCTTCTGTACCTCATTAACTTGTTTTTGTACCTTTTTTTCATATTTTGTTTAAACATACTTGTATAATTTTCTGTTCTCTGCGCTCCATCATGTTCCTAGCAATGATCTATTGGCGCGTCATAATCGTATTGTTCCGTGAGAGACGCTTGAACTACGTGATGTGGTCTACGTGGAGGAATATCTTGGTGCCGCATGTAGCTCTTTCAGCGGCGTAGACCTTCAAGCAGGAAACTGCGTGACTGCTAAGATTGATATTTAACTGAGCCTTTTATTTGAATAAGCAATAAGAGTTGTAAGCTTGTAGATGGGTGAAGTAACTGCTGAGAAAAGTGCAACGGATTATGTGCAGCTCTGTAATCAAGCGTGCTTGAGAAACAGTTTTCGGTGAGTCGAACGCTGTGACTTTCATTGTTTCTTAATGGCCAGTCAGTTGTGAGTAGACTGTTGTACTTACTTGCTTGGACAGCAACCAACGTCGGTGGGCCGAAGAGTGGTTAGCGGCTCTGTGTTTTTGACTGGTGCGCCTGTGTGTTGCAGATTCGCTGTGCACCCGAGGAGCTACAATTGTCCTTTTACTGTTTTCGTGATTCTTCTGAGTCAGTGCGTTGTGAATATAATCTTGACCACCATTGGCAGTTGTGGCGAGAGTGTTTGTCAACGAGACGGGAGTTCGCGCGAGCAGTTTATCCCCCTCCTGTAACGGCGGTTTTGGTGCCCATCCGTTATATCGTAAAAGGACAATTTCCGATCTTCGACGTCTCCAACGCAGTCGCTTCGTCTAGGATACCTTCGTGATATGACGTCACTCTGAATTCGCCGCTTAGCAGTTGGACACGTGTTGCGCAACTGCCAATATGGCGGACGAACTTGTCATCGCAGAAGCCAAACAAGCACTGCGGCGTGGATACGAGCATGCCATCAGTTTGATGGACCAAACTAAGGACTTGGACACTGCAAACGAGCAAGTTCGTACTGTTGACGCGGACTTTACAAACTTGATGAAATTTTGCGAGACAATGCGAGACAGCGAGACGGTTCTTGGAACTCCGTCGACAAAAAAGGCCTTTTGTGATCGCAAAGAACTATTTGATAAGCGAGTGGAACAGTGGATTGCGCAGCTTCCTCCGGCGTCTCTATCAGCTTCGCACACTTCACAATGAGACAATATCGAGACACTGTCAGTATGCTCTGGTTTGTCGCATTCAACCTCGAGTTCTGTCCTGAGTGATATTAGGCGCAGTCGTGTAAAAGTTAGACTGGCCGAAGCAGCCCTCAAGATAGAGCATTCAAAACTCCAGGAGGTCAAAGAGCAAGTCCGCAATGTTGCTGCAGATCGTGCTGACAAGATTAGGCGCGAAGCTGCGGAAAAGGCACAACGAGCGCGACAAGCCGAAAACGAAGCTCGACGGATCGCTCTAGAGGCACAAGAAAAGGCCGCTAGGGCTTTAAGAGAGGCTGAAAAAGAGGCCGCTAGGCCCTTAAAAGAAGCCGAAAATGAAGCTCGACGGGTCACTCAGAGGCATAAGAAGAGGCCGCTAGGGCCTTAAAAGAGGCCGAAGAAGATGCTCGACGTGCTGAAGCCGATGCAGAGCAAGCTTTTCGTGGAAAGCAGCGGTAGCTAGCCCTAGCTGAAACTGAGGCCGAGCTATGGGAACAAGAGTCCGTCGGAAACGCTCGCGAAACTGTGAAGGAAACTGGAAGAGAACATAAGTCCGTTTCTATTAAATATGGTGTGCCTGATTTCTGTGAACCAGTGCGTGATTCTCGAACACGACTCGAAGCTACGCCGAGTGTAAGTCGCCGCATAAACGAATATTATTCGCCTCATGATCGAGATCGAGAAGTTCATCTTGACCCCATGCTTAATTGTCACTGGGAAGAACATCGAAACGTTCCAGAGTTTCAGCCTCAAGGCTGTAGTTCTCTGTGCGTTATCGATGCTAGTGAGAGAATATTACCCCGACCCGTGATTACTAAGTTCGACGGTAATCTGATGAACTTCCGAACGTTCGAGCGACAGTTTGAGGCTTATATCATTAAAAAGGCACAAAGCGACGAAATGCGCTTGCTGTTTTTACTCCAACACTGCAAACCGCAAGTTCGGCAGAGGATTGAACATTTTACGTCGAAGGACCCGAGTGACGGGTACCGCTTAGCCTGGAACACATTGTTACATGAATACAGTCAACCACATGTCATTGCAAAATGCTGCGAGCAGCAATTAAAAGAGGTAGCTGACGTGCGAGCTAACGATCCAGATGGACTTTTAGAACTCTCTGTTTCAATGGATAAATGTCGCACGTCGCTAAAAAAGTTGCCCGTTCAAATGAGAGAAAAGTGGGTAGAAACGTCGACTTCGATTGAGTGTGAAACAGGAAGGACTGCGAACTTTGCTGCTTTATCTGATTTTGTTGCTAAACAGAGCCAGTTGGCTAACTCGATTTTCGGAAGAGCTCTGAACAGAGCGCTCTCTTCTCGACAACCTGCCTACAGTAAACATGTCACAGTTGCGGCGCATAATGTTGTAACTACGTCTGAATCTCCAAAAGAGGCTAAAATAACTGTAGGAAATAACAACGACGCATTGGTGTGTGCTTGCTGGTCCAAGCTTCACCGTTTGTACAAGTGTCAAAGGTTTATCGCTATGAACTCTTGTGACCGTTATAAACTCGTACGTTCGAAAAACCTGTGTTATAGGTGCCTCAGTGGAGGACACCAGATTAAAGACTGCATTGACGAAAAAGGTGTGTGTACTGTTGAGGGTTGTGACAAGCTACACCATCGTTTGCTACATTTCACAGAGTCACGTGACAAAAACCCCTCCAAAGAAAATGACCCTAACGTTGTATCCTCTGTTGTTGACACAAACGTTGCTCGACCAAAAGTGAGTGGACTGAGCATTTACTTGAAGGTTGTACCGGTAGTGGTAAACCACGGAGAAAAAAGAATTACGCCATACGCATTCTTAGACCCTGGTAGCAGCGTTTCGTTCTGTGAGAAGAAACTTGTGGATAAACTTGGCGCTGTCGGTTCACCCAAGTCTATAAATGTCCAGACACTTACTGGTCCGCAATGCTCGACACTGTTGCCGTTTAAATATCTGTTGAGCCAGTGAGAGGCGGGGACTGCCTAGATTTGACTGAGGTTACTGCAATTGATGAAATTCCTGTAAAACCCAAGGCAGTTCCCTGTGATGACGCTCTTAAGAGCCACTCCTACCTTAGAGGTTTTGATCTTCCTGAGGTAGAGGGTGCTACAGTAACTTTGATGATCAGAGCAAACTACCCTGAAGCGCTGCGCATTGAAGCGTTGCGTAAAGGGAATGACCATTGTCCCGAAGCTGTTCGCACCCCTCTTGGCTAGTCACTGCTTGGACCTGCGTTCGACTCAACGAATTCCAGCGAAAATGAAAATGGTTCGAGTTTCTGCGTTGCACACTTTGGAGCCCACGCTGTATTGGAATCAGCTCAAGCCATGTTCTTGTCTGATGAAAGTGATGCGCTCATGGACAGTGTTGAAGTCGATGAGAACACTCTTGACAACACTGCCTCGTCTCTTTCGAGAGAAGACAGACGAACATATTCACTAATGTCACAGTCGATTGAGTTTGTCGACGGGTATTATCAGTTACCATTGCCATGTAGACATGACTTCCAGGTTCTGCCGAATAACCTGAAGACGGTTGAGAAGCGCTTGATGGGACTAAAGCATCGCTTTTTTAAAGATCCTGAGATTCGTGAGAAGCACATTGAACAGATGCAAATCATGATCGAAAAAGGGTATGCCGAAAAAGTTCTGGAAGGAGATATCCAGACTAGAAGACGTGCCTGGTACATAACACACCATGGAGTGGTAAACGACAAAAAGCCTGGTAAGCTCCGCGTTGTTTTTGATTGTGCGGCAGTGCACTAAGGCGTGTCACTTAATCAGGTACTGATGCAAGCCCCTCACCTAAACAATTGCCTAGATGGAGTCCTGCTAAGATTTCGCAAGGAGTCAATAGCGTTAGTCACAGATGTGGAAGCGATGTTTTATCAGATCTGAGTTTGCCCTCGTGACCGCTTTTGGTGGAGCTTACGAACCTGTTGTTGCGTCGACAATAGATCGATGTATGTACGTCGACGACTGCTTGATTTCAGTTTCGGACGTTGAAACAGCAATCGAACTGGTTGGTGGTTTACGATCCTTGCACGCGAAGGCTGGATTCCGACTGACGAAATGGTTGTCGAACAGTGAAGAAGTATTAGCCAGCATCCCTGAGGACGAACTGACGAAATCATGACTGCACGCTACAGGAGCGAATATTAGGTGTTGCATGGAACGTGCAGTCTGATACTTTTCGGTTTTCTGTCGCCTTGCCGTTGAGGCCACGCACACGACGAGGCCTGCTTTCAACTGCAAATTCACTTTTCGACCCCTTGTGATTCGTTGCTCCTGTTGTGCTCGAAGTTCGCTTGATATGCATGAACCTTTGCCACATGGAACTCGAATGGGATGAACCCATGCCAGAACAGGCGCTGCGAAGATGGGAGAGGTGGCTCTCCAGTTTATCCAATTTGCGCAGTATCTCGATACCGCACAGCTTCCATCTGAATTCCTACAAAAAACATGCAAAAGTGCCAGATTCACTGTTTCGCAGATGCCTCAACCTTGGCCTATGGAGCCATGTGCTATATTCACGCCATAGACCACGAAAGCAAGGTCGTGTGTACGTTGGACATGGCAAAATCACGTTTGGTGCCAGCAGAAGAAATTTCAATTCCAATACTTGAATTGATGGCAGTGGAACCAGAACGCTCAGTGAAGAAAGAAATGAACCTAGACCTGAGGCCCTCCATGTTTTGGACTGACTCTAAAGTTGTCTTTGCAGAGCATACGAAATGACAGTAAACGATTCCCATCTTTCGTGGCACGTCGCCTGACTTTGATCGAAAAGAATATGTGCATTTCAAATTGGAGACACGTCACAACAAAGCAGAATCCTGCCGACCTAGTGTCCAGAGGGACAACGCCAGCTGCCCTAGTGAGGTCAGAAATTTGGTTAACTGGCCCTGACTTTCTCAAGGATGATCCACAAAACTGGCCAGACCCAGGCGTTGCCTGTTCTGATGTGGATCCTACTGTTTTCGAAAAAAGTTCAAATGCGCTTGCATTCGCTGTTGTTGATGAAGAGGACTGTATCGAACAGCTTATCGCACGTTTTTCGTGCCTGCGAAAGTTAAAGGTTGCTGTTGCTTGGCTACAACGATTCATTGTTTTCTTGTGCCGGCGTCAAATGCCAAACTTGGAGCTCAAGAAAGAGCCCATTTCCGTTGAAGAGCTGACAGCTGCGGAAATTACTGTTGTCAGGATTGTGCAACGGCAGAATTTTGCTCGGTGGATGATTGAGTCGACTGGCGGCGGTCAGCTGCTGAAATTAAGAAATGAATCTTCACCTGTGATGAAGCTCGACCCGGTCTTGATTGATAATGTTTTGCGCGTGGGTGGAAGACTGGACAAAGCACCTCTCAGCTACGACGCACGACATCCCGCTATCCTGCCACACAGGGGCGGAGCTAGGGGTGTGCCAGGGGAGGCCACTGCCCCCCCAAATTTTGCCTGCCCCCCCAGTGGCCCCCCAAAAATTTTCCGCGTGACGTCATGCCACTGGAGTAGGTCTCTTTCTGAAAGTCCTACACAGACCATTCACAGCTCCCCTTGTTGCAAAACTGGCCCCTCCAGTGGCCCTTTCAAATGAAAATGTCTGGCTCCGCCCCTGCTGCCACATGTTTCACATCTGACAGAGTTGGTGACTCGGCATTTTACGAAAGTGTTGCGGACTTTGGGGCCAATCATACACTCAACGCGATTTGCCAGAGATACTGGATAATTAAAGTGGCAGTGACTGTCCGCCGTATGATATCCAAGTGTGTCAACTGTCGTCGTTGAAATTCGCAGCCTGGACGGCAGTTAATGGCAGAATTGCCACCTGCAAGACTGCAGATTGACACGCCTGCATTTTCGCATGTCGGCAGAGATTATTTCGGCCCGTTGGTGATCTGGCAACGACGGGCTACAGTGAAACGCTATGGATGTAGACGGGTGAAGTAACTGCTGAGACAAGTTTAACGGATTATGTTCAGCTCTGTAATCAAGCGTGCTTGAGAAACAGTTTTCGGTGAATCGAACGCTGTGACTTTCATTGTTTCTTAATGGCCAGTCAGTTGTGAGTAGACTGTTGTACTTGCTTGCTTGGACAGTAACCAACGTCGGTGGGCCGAAGAGTGGTTGGCGGCTCTGTGTTTTTGACTGGTGCGCCTGTGTGTTGCAGATTCGCTGTGCACCCGAGGATCTGCAACTGTCCTTTTACTATTTTCGTGATTCTCCTGAGTCAGCGCGTTGTGAATATAATCTTGACCACCATTGGCAGTCGTGGTGAGTTTATTTGTCAACGAGACGGGAGTTCGCGCGAGCAGTTTATCCCCCTCCTGTAACCGTGGTTTTAGTGCCCATCCGTTACAATACTATTAACCACACCAAATTCTTTCAATTAAATTTGATCCACTCATCTGTGTACATAGGCATGCTCTTTTTTCTGTACATTTTCTTCACCATGTTCTGTGTTTGTTTATTTTCCTAACTGTGCTTATTTCACTCAAATGTTGTTTTACAACACTTCTCAATAACTGAAAAACAGGTTGGTTGACTAGATGACCGCCGTGGTCACTCACCCATCCTATATGACACAGTACCCATCTTTGTTTACACTGATCAACCATTGCGTCATTGCATTTTCATTTGCTCTAATGTTCACTATTGTGGTTGGTTTGCTCAGTGGCTTCTTGTAGTGCTCCTGTTTGTTGACTGAGTCATATGAAACAATAAACCACTGTCCATTGTCCTACTAGCTACTTTAAAATATTGGTCACTGTATGAACATTTTGGAGCGATCAAACAAAGTGAGGACGTAATTTGCTCCGTGCCTTAAGGCCCTTGGCAAATCGGAGGGCACAGGAGTTCGATTTTTTCAACAAGCAAGCAGCGACATGCATTCAAGCACTGAACACTTTGAAGCATTCTCTCAAGCTGTTTGCCACAGAGTCAAGCCAATTGACTGGCATGGTTTTGAAGAAAGTCCACGATTGCACATGGTCGGGCAAGCCTTGTGTAACCTGCAAGATAATGACAGTCCTTAGTTCGCGACGACAGGTGTACTGCTGCTGTCCCTGCGTGAAAAACACAGTCCGTGGGTGCGGCTGGCTGCCTCTGTAAAAATGAACACTACATTTTATAGGCAAGGCACGCATGGAAGGGGCTGCTCGCATTAGTTGCCCAAAGCTGTTGTCAGGAGAGTATGAGACACTGTTTTGTCATTGACAGATACCATTCTTTGGTGCGGACGGGAACAGTGCGTAGGCAGATCCTTTATCATGGATTGTTTGTAGAATGCAGCCGACCAGCCAGTGACCTCTGGGAGCAGTCTCATCGAGCAACAGTCACTTTGAGCGTTCTTGCAAGGTGGCAAGTAGCCTATTCACGGATCCACCGAATCCAATACTGGTCCGTCAAGCACTGGATGTGGTGTCAGCATTTGCAGGTGGAAACAGTGTATGCACAGACCCATTCGTCAATGAACGTTGGTGGAATGCGGCCAGCTGGCTGCGGTTATGTGCCCCAGTCATTTTTGTCGAATCAGAGTCACAAGCCCT
>Ga0210059_1012520_pt1 | contig 12798 bp, 7 predicted proteins | sample Ectturendosymbi2_FD_188042 | JGI IMG/M metagenome (GOLD analysis project Ga0210059, IMG submission 188042) | Ecteinascidia turbinata endosymbiont from Florida, USA - Sample 2 (SPAdes) (version 2) | ecosystem: Host-associated > Tunicates > Ascidians > Unclassified | place: Key West, Florida...
TGACCACCACAATACAGAATACTGTTGCGTTTGGCAACGCACGAATAACTTTGTGATGTAAGAATGTGATGTGTTTGTAAATTAGATATCTGATTGCGGCAGCTAAGGGAGTTTTTATTCTAGTATTCAATGAGTTGTGCTGTGGAGTGATTTGTTTACGGCACAGGTCTCTCTCACTGATGCTGCCATGTGCATGAATTTAGCAAATGAGTCTTGGTTCAACACAGTGATATCGTACTTTATTTTATATTCACTGTGATTTTCTATTGTGCAAACACAACTGCATTTCGTATGTCTGACTGGAAATTTTCGGAAAGGGGTCGTTAGGTTAAATTGGGTTGCAAAATGGGTCGCCGCATGAAAAAGGTTGAAAACCACTGATTTAGAGGTTCTACGCATTTTCACTCAAAAAATGTTGGTGAGCCAATTGAATATTCGAGGTATTTGCTGTTGCCATGCTTCAATAAATTTGTTTTGACTCAGAAAAATTTTAATTGTTTTGTTCGTTACGAAACAATACCAACCCTTCTGTGTATGGATAGGAGGTGATGCCCTGGTGAAGGTGCCATGTTCTGGTCTACTACCTAGTATTGAAGTAGGCCTATGTTATTTGAGAACGTGGAGAAGAGGCGAATCATTACTGTTTATTTTGAAGCTCAGTCTGCTGCTCGCTGGTGCTCACTTGTCTGACCCAAATAGTTGGTGTCTTATCTTGTGTGCAAGTTCATCGATATTTGGGCTCAGGGTCTGAGCTACTGAATGAAGGTGTTTATCAGTAAGACGACTCCTGCGTGTTTTGTTTAACTTCATGAAAGAGAACAGTTGTTTGCGCACAGGTATGTGCTGCCATGGCCTGTCAAACACTGAGAGCGTCTGAGCAGCTTGGATGTGCAGCTTGGGCATTATTGGGAATGAAGCGTGCAAACTCAGCAGCGCCCACAGAATCGTTTTTTGTATGTCACTTCAGTGTGTCACTACATTGAAGCTCGATCAGCTCCATTTGCATGTGTGAGGGTGCACTTTCCACAAAAACTGCAAATGGGTTACTAAGCAGCTGGAACCAGCTTTTCATCGAGAAATCGGCGTTTGAAGTCGACTCCAAGTAGGCTGAGTTTTTCTGCAAACGTTGCACGGGGGACACGGCGGGAGAGACTTGCATGCTCTGTATTGCCCTTGCCGCAGGGGAAATGGCTGAAGTTTCTTTGCCGCATCTGCATCTCCCACAGGCTCAGCTTAATATTTAATTTCCTGACTGTGGTGTACATGTCTAAGATGATGCGCCCCGGACCCTGCAGCTGCAGGTTCAGTGAATGAGTGGTAAGAGCTACTCGAAGTTCTGTATTGTCTTTCCCTTTGTTTTCTATGAACTGACAGTACTCCTCACGTAAACATGTACTCTGCCTCCCATCTGGCCTGAAACCCTTTTATCAAAGTCCACCTTCCGTTTCAGGGGTCGGCAACCTATGCAGCCCTGATCACACCTTTATCAAGATCGGATATTTTGCTGTTAGCTGTTTTCTTTTATATAAAAACGCTGAAATCACCAAGGCATCAAATGCACATACTTCAACTTGCAATACCTGATACATCTGCCATCATCTCCAGGTTTCGTTGCAACATTAGTTTTGTGCATCGTTATTCCTTCATATCTTAACTAAGTCAAAACGCAATGAAGTTTCGAAGACTGATTAAATAGGGTGACACAAGATATAATGGCAAGCTTTTGCTGAAGGCGAACAAGCTGTGCGAGCTGTATTTTAAACGTCTGGTGAATGAAATCTCTGCTGTTCCAAAAGCAAGAACTTCATGATTTAACGTCAGGTCTCTTTTTCCTCCTTGATTCATTCTTCATTTATTCTGATTAAAAAATAAACTTCTTTCTAATTTTGCAAGCTTTTTCATCCTTTTTGCCTTGCCCGTATCTTTATTGTCTAAAATTCTAAACAACCAGCATTGTAATTAAATATAAGTACATTGGTATGCGTGAAAGGAGTGATTTTTATCACATTTGGCACTGTTCTTTGAATTTAAATCAAACCTGCTCCTGATTGTATGGCAGACCACATTGTAACGCATACATAATTTTTGTGTGCATAGTCATTAACTTTTGTAGTATTTTCAAGTAAACGCCGAGTGTCCTTCAACGCAATCCAATTCAAACATCAAAATATTTTTCAAAATTGTTTCGAAATTGATGCACAAATATGCACGACAAGAGAGGTAGTGAAACTTTAGAAGCAAGTAACAAAATTATCGATTCTAGTAAAGAAATTGCACCTTATGGAAACATTCGTGTCGGAAGGATTTTTTACAGGGGAGTCAATAGTGGATTTTCCAAGGGGTGGCCAAAAGGATTTTTTCTAGGGGGAGACAACAGTGGTGAAATGTCATGTTACCAATTCGAAACTAAGATATACATAATTTCCTACAAAAACGTTAATAAGAAATACCAAATTTGAAAATACAGAAGATCGCCAAACTCCCCCTGCTCCTTTTCGACGCTCATGTGCGGAAGTAAATGGTAGTGATGGAGTCTTAAGAATTAGTCTAGATCTCGAGACATTTGTTTTAAGACTAGTTTTTGTAGGTCTCGGTCTCGATGGTCTCAGGATTGGTCGCGGTTTCAATCTCGAAGGTCACAGGTCTTGGTGTAGAGCCTTTTGTCTCTAGATTTGGAATGCTCTATGAACATGGCTTGTTATACCCCTAGCAGCTTAAACTGTTTATTGCTAACTGCTGTACCTATCATAGAAGGCAACACCAGAAAATAGGCAAAAATGTTCGAATTTAAATTACCTTCGTGATGTGGACCATGAGTTTGCGGCAAATACATAAATAAAAAGTAAAGCTCGCAAGTACCAGCGCCTTTTTTCGGATTGCATGAATTTCTGCAAAAGTTGAACAAACTGGTGGCGAAGTCTTACGGCAGTAGGCATCGTGTCACATGTCACATACCACCTGATATGGTTTCAGATCTCGAGTCTCAGCCTCGAGTATCGGTATCAGGTTTTTGACAAAGCCTCGGTCTAAACCAGGGGTCACCAAACGTTTTGAAACTACGAGCTATTTCTTGTGTACCAAATAATGCGAGGGGCTACTAGCTTGATACACACTTCTGGAGTAAAATTTTTGCTCAATTTACCTTCAATTGTTTTATTATTGATATTCGTTAATGTGAAGACATTGATCATGCTAATGTTATTTTTGGAACAGGCCCGCAGGCGACCTACTTGGTCTTTGCGGGCGACCTGGTGCCCACGGGCACCACATTGGTGACCCCTGGTCTAAACGTTTTAACCAAGAACCGATGTTAGGTTTTCACTAAAGGCTTAGGTTACGGTCCCAGAGGTACGAAATCGCCTACATCACTGGCAAGTAGAGCAGAACTGGCCTATGCTCATTTCACGCATAGACTAATATAGTGACAGTGACAATGAAAGCACTGGCTCACTGAACAACAGAAATAAGTTCTTTGGATTTTAAATCTGGTTTGTGATGTGTTCTTTTAGTAAGAAAATTTCTATACATCATCGAAGACAAGCGAGATCACGAGTTCTTGCCCTTCCATCGCTCCATGGTTGGCTTATTTCGGGAAAGAGTGGTCTAAGACTCGCATCCACACTACGTCCTATTTGTAGATGTGATTCTTTTGTGCTTTTGTTGAAGGCTGAGACTCCGAATCAGCTTCAGGTTTCAGCTTACTGATTCGTAAAATGCTTTTCGAGAAATAATATAAACTGGACAGATTTGAAGAGAGTTCAGGGATGAGACTTTGTAAAGAGATTGTACAGAATATTCGATAGCAATTAATATTACAAGTAAACCCTGCTAGTAAAGAAAGTTGATGTGCCGAATTATCGTTCTAGTTCAGCAGCTCGGCACGTATAAACTGATATTGCTTGAGCTTTTGCCTTACATTGAATAAAACGGTTGTATACGTTGTTGGTTATGACCAGTACAACAAATGTTCGTGTGACAGGTATTTCCTACAAGCAAAGAGATTTTAGCTCAATAGCGAGTTTCAAATGGGCCACATGTTTAATTGAAAAGGTGGTGTAATCTTTTCCGAAGTTTCGTCCAAGTCGGGCCTTTGAGGTTTTGAGAGATAAATGATTCTGAAAATATTTTTGGTGTCAACAACCTCGATCATAGATAGCTTACTTTTTGTCACTTCGAAACAAGCAAGGCAAGTCTGCTTCTGGAAGCCAAGTGACCACGCGCAGTAGTAGCACGTACACCAAATACCAGTTTCCTAAACTCAAATCAAAATACATGCTAAAGGTGTGCAGTCACAATATTTGAATTTTGAACGTTATTGGCAACACTGGTGATTGTTTGCTTAGTTTTTCAGTGCGTATAAGTTACAGCTGTGAAAGTAATCGAGATAATAACTAGCCAAAATTTTCCGAGAATGCGATCAAACAATTTACGGCTCTCTGAACGCTCATTGATGGTTAGGTTCAAGTCCTTGCCATTATTATCTCTTGCTTCGACACTGCCGCGGTCACGCTTCACAAATCCGTAATGGTTCAGCGAGTCACACTTGAGAACGTGACTTCCATCACCTCAGCAGCTATGCAAGGCGAAACTGACTTCTGACAGAAATTTTGAACTTGTGGAATCACATTCGGAATTCGATTTTGGTCCAAAAAAATCCATGTAGTGATTAAGAGACATTCAAAAATTTTTTTCGTTTTCACGAGAGTTACATTTTTAATATGCTGCCTTTGCCCAAGCACTTGTTAGTAACAAACGCGAAAAATCACACCAGGGTAGTTGCAAGCCCGTATTCACCTTTAATTTTTTACCGCATCCTTTCACGTGAGGCCGGAGTAGAAAAGCGTTCAGTTTGCACAGTCGTGATGATGTTGGAAATTCTGAATTGTCTGTGGGTCGAGCAAATCCCTACACATTTGAATTCTGAAAAAACTTTGCAAGTGCAAAAGTTATGAAGCTGGAATGGTCGTTATATTGTGTGTATAAGAACTTGTAAATTTGATATCGCTAAAGAATAATATCACTTGGATATGCAGTTGATGCTGAGATATTCCGCATCAGAGTTGTGAACTCAGACCGGCAAGCATTGTGGAAACAGCAGTGATGTGCACAATGATTGCCTCCGACAATTGCAGTTAGCTTGGAAATATAAACGACCCTTGACCTTCCAAATCAGGGGTTCTCAACCGGGGGTAAATTTACCTCCTCGGGGTAAATTTAATGATGTTGATGTTTCAATACCTTGTTTTTTCTACAGCGCTAGTGAGTAAATAAAAACAGGGGTAAATTTTATGTTAGGAAGCTGACAAGGGGTAAACGGGAGAAAAAAGCTTGAGAACCCCTGTTCCAAATAATTGGTTCTTAACCTGAGATTTGTGAATTACTAAGGCGTCCGTGAATGTGATTGAAGGGTCCATGAATGTCATTCAAAGGGTTCATGGGTTAATAGGCGTTGCAGTCATTTCTATTACTACTACAACGATTAAGACCTAATGTCAAATATTTACTGCAACGTTTCTTCCTGAAGGGTCCGTAACCTCTATTATGATGTATTAGGGGTCCCTGACCCACAAATGTTTAAGAAACGCTGTTCTAAAATATTGGTACGGGAGTGAGAACCAGTGCTCACAGAGCCGCTTGCTACTAATATTTTTGACTGATTCCACAGAATCAACTGACACCTTCACCCTGAAAGGAATGGCAATAACCTCATTTTGCTATAGCCAGTGAGATCTTAGTCTTACGCTCTCGGATTAATGCTAGGATATAAAATATTAAGCATTGAACGAAAACTTACGAATCGAAAACGTAGTTACAGATGTGACTTAGAACACTGCACACCTTCAACCAATCAGTGCCGTAAAAATCCTGCATTCAAATTTTCCATAGGTAGCTGTTGAAATATACTTTCTGGTTTCAATCGGTGCGGTTGTGTACGTGGTGGCCATGAATTCAAGTTAGAACTGCTGGACCTGCTGCTAAGCGCTAATTCTGCAGTTGTACAAAAAACTTTCAAACGGCTGACCAACTGCTTTACTCGCCTATTTGATAACAACTACGCATGACACAACTATCCGAAATGCTTTTGTTACTGGTTTCATAAAAACGACTGTTACTGCTATAGATTTCTGAACGATTGAAATTAATATTCTTTTAATAGGATATCGAGTAAAACAAAATATGCGTCCATTGCACATAAAATCTGTCCATTACGATCTAGCAATGTACCTGTAGCAATTAATAAGCTTCCTACTGACTTGTTCATTCAAGATTAATACACATTAATGATTTTATACCTCAATCCCAATAAAGCGCGAATACACCTGCCGTTAGTTAAACTACCGATTTGCGGCACATCACTTCAGGCAATTTTTTCGCAAAAAGCTCGAGGTGGCTTGAAAGGCCATGGTGCACAGCTAGAGCAAACGAAAATCTGCGCTTGCAAAAAATCAGTGAATCGAATCGTGTTGCAGACGAAGCTTTAGTGATGACTTGCAATGACAGAAATTAAAACTAGCGAAATAAACTTCAAGATATGCTTTGCACCTTAATTTTATAAACCAAGCTCAGCTGCAAAATCCTGAACGCTTGTACAATGTACAATACCTGGTATAGGTACTGAGAAGTTGCCTGCAACAGTTTAGTTTTTACTATAATACAGCTTAAAATCAGACTGGATCAAGCGCAATGGGCTTGCGTTACTTGATGTGCAACTTCTTGCGTTTTTGACGTCACAAATGTTTCTTCTACTGTTCGTATCTGGCTTCGGCAATAAATTGAGTACAAAAGATGTTGAGATTTTTCAGCTCATCATTTTTTACTTTTCTTGTAACAAGCGATTTTGGGGTACTTTAAACCAGATGAATTTGGAAGAAAATTCTAATTATTTCAGTGTGTTGCTTTGACTTGACAAGTAGACCGAAAAGTAGAAGAGCAAGTTTCAGTATCATGAAAGCCTGATGACGGTCGCCAGAATCTGTAGCCGCTAGGGATGTTGTAGTAAATTCCATAATAACACACGGTTCGGTCAGTGAAGATTCGTACTTACTGATGAAAACTCTTTTTGAAGCAGCTTGAGTGTTACTTTAACACCCAACGTTTTGCCAAAATGACAATTTGAAACTGAGCTGTTTGCTTAGTTGTGGTGTTTGGGGGAAGTGGTTGACACCCCCTAAGTAAACTGGGGATGCTCCAAAATCTTGTTGATACCCATCAACAATAATTTTTGTGAGTGTGAGCCTAAGTTCACAACTGTCGCAAAGAGCAGTGAAGAAGTGGTAGAGCAAGTGGCGATCGCGCATATCAGTTAAGCAATCGACAACTGTTGCATAAGATGTTTTTTTTCGGTTAAAAACGTCAGGATGCCTTGGTGGCCGTATGCCCCTTTCTCTAAAAAATACGAAAATGCATACGCCATATGCCCACGTATACCTTTGTTGATTACACCCCAAGTTGTAACATGAACTTCTGAACCTGGATGGGTTGTGAGAAGAGTTCGTGTTTTGAAATTCCAGTGGTTGTTGACTTCTCTCCGGATGACATACAACTTTACGCAGATAAGAGTTAGCGAGAGCTCTCAAAGTGAGAGAACATCGTTTGTTTTTACTGGACATATTGCTCCAAGCGGGTAGAAGAATTATGCCAGTAGAACTGTCTTTACTCCACAGCTGCACAATTTGGTGGTGAATTATTCCATTCTTTTTCGTGAGAACAATTCACTACTCGCTTTTATTCAATTTCACATTGTCCATACGGCATTAAAGAAGCCTAATCAATTTGCAGAGGCACCGATTATAAACAGCAGCATCAAACCTGGGGTTTTGCCCTCATATCTGTGGTTTTTATTGCCTTTCTGGCTTTCAGAGTTTTTTTTCTGAAGATCTGGGTTTTTCAAGATTTAACTGCGGAGCGGTGAGTTAAGACAGAGTATGAATGATTAGACATTATTTCTAATCTCATTTTTCTTTAGCTTGTTGTATCTACAGCAGATGCCTTAGTATTCATCGTAACTGATGAACAGGAAACCTATACCGTATAAACTATAAATATTAGCTGTAGGTGCAATGAGTGACAGAGATCCTAATGAAGCAAGCACAAAGAAAAAATTAAGTGGTACACGCAGCAATTTAAGGTAGAGTGGTTGGAAGATATCCAGATATCAAGATTGGCTACAGCAGGACAGCGGGAATGAAGACTTGCTTATAGTAAATGCTGTCAAATCACCCTTAGAAATGCAAACAAGTCCAAGTTACTGTTAAATAAAGATTCAGACAGAAACAGAAGTTCAGTAGCAAAGTTATCTATTCACTAGCACGTTTTGCAAACTGTAGATGCCCAGATAGTGGAAAGATTCACTTGGTTTTGTGTATCTTCCTACCTGGGGATTTCTTTTCAAATCTGGGGATTTTGATGAATCTATATGGGTTTCTTCAAAAAATCTCCTTGACAGCCCTGATTGTAAACCTAGCTTTAACGTCGATCCTTAACGCATGAGTCATAACCGACGAGATGAGTCACGGAAAGTCTTTTAAAGTAAAACAAACAACCTTTGCAAGATAGAACTTTATAACGTATAGTTTTCAAACAATAAAAACACATTATTAGCCACTAAGGAGCGCGCGTTCAGTTATTAATGTGGTTAATACTGCCATTTAGCACGATCAGAAACCCTTGTTTGATCTTTTTCAAAACTGTTACATCACATCGCGGTTTCGACTTAACACATAAATCAAAGTGAGATGAAAAAATAGCTATATTCTGTGATTAATACCTTTTTATGAAAAAACGTGTGTGGGTCACGGTGTCATCATTCGGAGCGATGGTGGGTCACGGCAGAACAAAGGTTAAGAACCAGTGCTCTAACCTATCAAGCTGCATTTAGCGGATGAGGTGATTTTTAACGACTTAGCACACGACGGATATCGTACACTGGCAAGCAAGAAATGCATCGCGTATGTTTTCGTAATTTGTTTAACTCACCCGATTTTGCTCCAAGCAGCAACAGGCCAAGATTTGTCGTCTAAATTGTAAATGTGCGTAGATGGAAAGCAGTATGCTTTACTTTAGTGGACACGAAACTCATAGGTGTTTTAAAATTACGCCCGATCCTTTCTTACCACCGGTGGCGAAGAAGTTGCAAGCATCAGCTTGTCATTGTCTTATTGACTGCTCGAGGAGTAGCAAAGTAATCCCGTTATTTGTGGTCTCAGGACTGACTTCTAAAACGCGCAAGCAGCTGATGCAGTCATGATCCTTGGGGCGCTTGCAGCTCGTAAGTAATTGGCAGAAAGCAGCAGCTGGTCACAATGCCATTTCGGCCAATTTGTTCTCAATGCGGGATGAACAAAGCGGTGCGCAGCAGCAGAATGATTCAGATGATCAGTGCTGCTTTTTCAAGCCACTACCAACACGCGGCCATGACGTTTCTGCGTCAAACTACCTTTGCTAGATGCGAATGATAGGAGAATGCGTGTGTTTCACTGCAGTCCTACTTACTCACCGGCTCGTCGCCACAGTAACGGTCTCGCTTGCTGTCGTCTCACGTTAGGAAGTTCTTGTAAATTCGTTAGCGCTAAGCCGGTAATCGGTTTGACAGCGCTGAAGCCGCATCTCTGTCACAAGTTTTTTGAGCTTTGGTACAGTTTAATTTACTTATTCTACTGCTTTTGTCTCGGCCAGAGCACAGATAGAAACAGTGATGGTTTAAGAAACTTGTGCGTAGAAAAACGAAGGTTGTTAGTTACAGATTTTGCTTTGTGTAAAGAACATTTCTGCTGTTGCTTTTGACATGGATAGTAACAGCAGTACAGCAAAGCCTACTGCCGATGAAGGTGAAGGAGCCCACCCTCCAAATTCTCCAACTGGTAGACATCGAATGGAAAACATATCCTCGTCCAAATCACCAAGAAGGCAGCACCGATTCATACACCTACAGGAGACCAGTCTCATCAAGCAGCCACATGAAACCGGCCATGAAGTCGTCACCCGAGCCCAAATTGCTTACGTGAATCCAGCTTATTTTCGGGATGTCGATGAATCGGATTCAAAACGGGATATTGTTCCTACGGTAAGTAGCCACTCGTTTTAATGGGAATTGTTGTCGGCTGAGGTGCAACACAAAGAAAGTAGCATACCAAACGCAAAATGTTCGAACTAGCGTTTTCAACTCCTACAGTAAAATTGCCATTTTCCGTTTTGTTTTATTTTAACTACACTTGGTTTGAGCTGGAAAACGCATTTGCTAGTTAGATGCCTGAGGTTTTTACATGTCAGTTGAAGAGAGGTGTTTCTCAGTGTGCTGTTTTGCATGGTATATAGGCGAAACAAAGAACTTGCTTTACCCCATCATGAAATTTAAAGCCGTGAAGAGGGCCGGTCTGGTTTTACTGCAATTTTTAGAAGAGGGTTTAAAAATTGGTGAGCGACCTGTCAGCTAACAAACCACTCAAAGTAAATTTATTGTGATGACACAAATCAACGTAGATGTGCAAATCGAAAATGTTTTCCAAGGCCAATGCCTGATTTAATTTTGCTGCGCACTTGCCACTTGCTCCTTTAAAATAATACTTTTTTATATTGTTATTTTAAGGGTTTAATGAAGCAGTGTTATTGCGAAAAACAAGGGTTACTGTCACAAAAAGTTGTTTACTGTTGTTGAAATTATAATTGTAACTGGTGTTGCGTATCTTCTAGCATAGGCATTGCGTTAAAACGCTGAGACAACTCCCAAATTGCAATATGTGTTTACGTGCACTCAAAAAGATTTCGTCCCGTGTAAAAAAGCCAAACATGCTAAGCTTTATATACTGTAGATATACATGCTGATGTGACGATGTTGCGCAATTGCGCAAATCCTTTTGCTTTTTCCAATCCACATTAATATTTTTTTGTGCTGTACAGTTTATGTTATTCCTGCTATATACAAATTCAGAATTTGACTATGTGCAATGAAAAAAATTTCCACATTTGTTGTTTAGAGAAATCAAAAACGCTACCGAGCATGAAGTGACGAACACTTCATGTATGTAGGTTTTGTGTCCGTGTTACATGAACGTATCATTCTGTTGCATTTTACGCAACATCATGTTGCATTTTACAGTCCATCCGTTCACTTTCCTGGCATTACACAATGATAAATAAATTTGCATGGTTATAGAATGATTATACCCCTACCGCTGTCAGTACTTGCACACAAAACGCGGGTTGTAAAGGACAAACACAGCATTTGAAATGATAGAATACAAAAGCTTGCATCAATTATCTTTCCGGTATATCAACAGTCTCGTAAGAAATCTGAAACTTCCGCTACCTTAACCAAGTTGTTTGGGAACTGATGGTAAAGCCGAATGTGTAACCTTCCAATGCTTGCCTGCATAACACATGTGTTTTGAAAAAGGGAGTTGCGTCCAAAGCTGTATACTTTTCAATGGCAAAGAGTCAGAAAAACGTTTTGGAAGCGAAACCCAATGCAGGCTATAATAATGTCACTTACTAATAACATAGTACAGTAAAAGCATGTTACTGCAGTTTAGCCAGAGTAGCAGGACATTCTACTTTAAGATAACATAATTTATTAGAGGAAAAAGTTAACCGGTTCTTGAAAGTTTTGTGGAGGTCCAACAGATACCAAAAGTAGGCCGCTTGTAGGTTTGGTAAATCCCCTGATATTAAATATAATTTGTTCGTGAGTTTTGTGACAATTTTTTCTTTATAATGGTTCGTCTTTCCAAAAACAATAGCATTTTTGCCACCCGCAGGCTCCACGTGAAATAGAAGTACCGTCATTTTTTCTCAACTTAAAGGGAAGTGTTTTATCGATTGATGCACTCCAACTTCACGATACGGGTGCAATACTGTATTCCTGGGATTGCATCCTTTGCTTATATTATAAGCTCCAAACTACAGCCCGCGGGCCAAATCCGGCCCGCGCAGCTATTCCATCCGGTCGCAAAGACATTTTGTCAATAATGAAAAATAATACATTTCAGAAACATTTTTGATTAGGTGGAATGTAACATACCCGAAACAATCACATTACGTAAGATGTCCGCCCCTTGAACTGTTGTGTAATAACTTGTGACCCTCTGACAAAAACGTTTTGGAGACCCCTGGCTTATAATAGACATGTTTCTTAGTTTATTCCATGAATCAAGCACAGCAATCATAAACAGCAATCAAAATAAATGACCAAGAGATTTAATGCAGGAATTCGAATGTGCGGTGCCGGCGTGCAATGCCGAATGCATTTTTTGAAGTATATGCTCATTTGGCAACAGTTATACTAGTAACACTTTGGAAGTTGATGTATATAAAATAATTAAATCGCCAGCCAGATCTTTGTCAAAGGGGTGGTGGCAGAGCTTTGTTACGAAAATTAATCACCTCAGTTGTGCTTGCCAGCACAACAGCAGATACATTGCTTACAAAAAGATTCATTACGCAAAAGTTAAAAACGATCCTTGATTGCTGCTATAGTAATCAGTTTCAACACAAGATGTTAAACAAATAGTTAAATTAATTAGTCGAGTATTCCAGACAAAGAGGAGCAGGAATATATCAAAATTCACAAATTCAAGATTTCTCAAGGCTTGTAGAAGGAAAGGTAATTTCAGCTTTTGAAAACTGCGAATGCGGTGCTCCCCTGCGAATGCGGTGAATTGCCCAACCGCCTAAATTTTATTATAGCGGTGAGAGGTCTATTCAGCACAAGTGCCAATTTACAACAGATTCAACAGACGCCAACAGGCTAAGGACCAATGCAAAGGACTGCCTTTCACCAAAATATCAAGGAATATATTGTTG
>Ga0210059_1012522_pt1 | contig 12796 bp, 9 predicted proteins | sample Ectturendosymbi2_FD_188042 | JGI IMG/M metagenome (GOLD analysis project Ga0210059, IMG submission 188042) | Ecteinascidia turbinata endosymbiont from Florida, USA - Sample 2 (SPAdes) (version 2) | ecosystem: Host-associated > Tunicates > Ascidians > Unclassified | place: Key West, Florida...
ATAGTATTGCTATGCACTGAAGATGATAACAGTTGTTATCGAAACGTTTGCAAGATGTCAGTTGTATCGTTTGCTTTGGCCGTAGTATTTATTATAAGGCTATTTAGCACTTCCGCTTTTCGTGTACCGAACACAGGAAAAATGAAAACAAACCAAAATAACTTGCAATAGCACAACGTGGGTTACGCACATACATGATATGTACATGATATGGCACATTTCAAGTCACCTTCATATTAAGCTTGCTTCTATGTTTCGCTTTCATTGCGATAAGACCCGCGTGTCTGCCTCAAACAACTACATATTGTGAAAAATGTGGCAGTTCACGTAGAAATGTCCAATTGGCAAAAAATTCTAACACACAATCACGAAAGAAAGCGTAGAAAGATGTTATTATTTGACGATCTAACTACGATTTTCGATCAAAACTTCCGCTGGCTAAACACACCCAATTTCAATAATGCAAATCCGTGACCCATCATAAATTCTTCCGTTTCCCAAAGGTTGAGGAAACCTGGCACAGAATGAGATGCGCATGGCTAGCCTCATTTTGTGCAATTGAGCTAAATAGTGACCCATATTGCTGTGTGAAACCGAAACCTATGAAATCTGCAAAATTAACTGAAGTTTAAACCAAAATTGTTAAATGAAATCACATAACACAACGACCACATTATGCACAACAATCGCATTCTCAACCACTTTCTGCGCTTGTCCAAACGTTCTGCGTGAATTATCCGTAGCACCAAAACAACATGTGCCACATGGCTGGCTGTACAGTTAATCATTATATGAAAACTGTTGAGGATTATTTGGGTGTTCAAGGCTTATGTGATAGTTTCACGTCTGGAATTTTCAATAGGCATCCAAAAATAAATGATAGTGTTTCATAAGCAGAGGCGGGGAGGGTAACGTTGAAGATCAAGTCACAGCACAATAAAGTGACAAGTCTCTCAGAAACATCCTTTGGTCCTGTAACTTTCATGTCTTCTTTGGGCACCTTATGCAACTCTCTCTACGTCCAGTGAACTCGTGTAGGATACGGGCTTTTCTGTGTCTGCAATGGGAATATCATGCAATAAACAAACGGTTATGCTAATACCTACATCAAGCTTGCAAGGAGAAACAGTTTCTACTTTTCCATATACTTCACACTGCTATTGGCCCAAGAACGCACAGCTGATGGGTTTATGTGAATTTAATATATTTTTACCCCAATGTTGGCAAATGTCAAGACAGTGGTTCTCAAAGTGGGGCGTGCGCCCCATTGGTGGGACTTTGGCAAAAGTTTAGTAGGGCGTGGAGGACGAGACATTACGAAACAATTTTGCTGGGAATGCAAAATGAAAAGGCGCTTGTTCACAATTAAACTTGTTGGTAGTTGCAAAGCTGTTTCACTTGTTTACCCACAATTCAAGCATGTCAGCTGTGCATTGTGCTATCAACACGGAAAACTTCGTTGCAAAACTGTTGTTCCTAAACTGCACGAAATACTATATTCTGTGATCAAACGTATCAATTCCAACAAAGGTAATGCCAAAGCAGAACGTCTTCTCCAGAGGTTTTGTGAGGCTAATCATGCATACCATAGGCAGTAGCGTATAACTAGATGTTTGGGCCAGGGGTAAAATCTTAGCTGAACAGAGCCCACCAACCAACACTCAGCAAAAATTGAGAAATGACAGTGCATCTGGATGTGGAGGATGTCTATATTAAAGCCCCAAATCAATAGAAAACACTCAGAAATTTTTCTAAAAAAACGAAAAATAGAAAACTCTACTGAAAACTAAACGCAAACTAAATGCAGCAATATAAGCTAAGTGGGAGCCTATATTTTAGATTTATCCTGCCAGGGGGACGGTTCGCATTTCTGCCCCCGCCAGTTCCGCCGCTGATCACAGGCGATTGTTGCTCCACACTGGAGTAACGTGGCTATCAAAGGCATTTTTTTGAGGTGTTTTTGGGACCCGATTCGGGTCCCTAGAATTTCAAGTCGTGTCACTTGAATCAGAGAAGATTATCATCGGGTCCCTAGAATCTGAGAAATCGGGTCTCTACAGGTCCACACCGGGTACCTAACATTTTCCTTAAAAAAAACTGATCAAAGGGTAACTGCTTGAAATGATTTATGGAACTATTTGAACCACTCAGAGTTTTTGAAGGATAAATCTGAAATGATGCTAGTGCTACTGATGACCACAGGTGGAAAAGCTTCTGTGAACTACTTAGCGGATATTTTTGAGAAAGTTTGTTCTTTAAACAAGCAGCTTCAGTAAGCTAATGCAACACTTTGCAATGCAAAAGAAAAGATACTTGGAATTTTGAGATTTCGCAGTTTGTGCAGAAACAATATTTTGTCACTATGTTCAATTTTCTTGGTTCAAAGAATGTGAAAACACTCAGTTGGCAAACACAGTTATTGTTGCACACGTGGAAATGCTGATTCATGACTTCAGTGAAAAATTTCATGACTTGGAAGCAATGGAGTTCCCTTCTCGGTTGACTCAACCACGTTTAGTAGATTTATCTGCAGTACCTGAGCAATCGCACCAAGAATCATGTGAATTCCAGCAAGATGAAGTCGTGAAAACTATTTTCAAGATAGAAGGAACCACGATGTAGCTGTCCCAGGAATGCGAAAAGAAATGCCCTCGCTCGAGTACTTCGGCAAGGCAAAAAACTTATAGGTTTTCCGTCAGTTTGTTTGGTTGAATAGGCTACGGGTTCAAGTGTATGTTGAAGGCCCTGTACAAGAGGTGTTTCAACCGCACCTAACCGTCCGCACAAAGCTGATCACGCAGCTTCTAACAGTGGCAACGTTGTTCATTCAGCTGTTAGTGTCTATCCAAATCATATAAACAGTAGCAGAGTGGTCACAGCAAACTATCCTGTTGGAATCCAACACCCACTTTGAACGGTTGTGATTCACTTCCACCCAAACGGACACAAACGTCTAAGCAGAAATGCAGTACCAGGAGGCCGTCAATACCGTAGACCCGCAACACACCCTGAAGCGTTACATGAGAAACCCTGTCGTAAACATTCTAGAGGTTGATAAAACATATCTTTGGCATACTCCAAGAATTTTTCAAGAATTTGCTTGAGAGTGAAACTTTTGTACGTGGTGCTAAGCCCAGGACGAAAATCGCAGTGGGTATCCTGGAACTTTGATTCAAATATATTACGATATCTTCTTTGAAGGCACTCGCAATACCCTTTTATAGGGCTGCTAAGTGAAAAGATGTCCCGGGAGTAAATGCATTCACTCCAATCAACATTTTGGTCTTCGATGGATCTAGCTGTATGAGATCGTTTGCCGCAAAGAACCCGGATGTTCTGCCAAATTATGCTGTTGTCTTGCCCGTAATCTGAATCCCCTTTGTGCGTAGTATTCGCGAAAATTCCAAAAGATTGAATTTTGGACTTTTTGACCGTGAGGTCTGCGGACTTTCGCGCACAGCCTTCTTTGAATGCAAAGAAGATTCAGCTTTGTTCTGAAGCCATATCGTTTAGGCTACTTCCTTTCTTCGAATAGCACCTTTCACCTCTTGGTTCCAACATGGGGATACGTTTTGACGTTTATTCGCCACACCGAGGCGTTTCCGTCAGCATACCATAGAAGGAGATGACGCTAAAGCTGCTTTCAACACCCGCCAATCTACCTCCGCTTATGCTGTGCAATCCGGGAGCTCTCTAAACAAGGACGATACGCTCTTTGAAAACGTGGTTTACATATGTTTGAAATAATAGGAACTCCACTTTATTCGATAGCAATTTCATGTCCTGGAAACACCCAATTCACATATTGGCATCTTGAAAAAATTGCCTTTGATTCACATATATTGATGCGCATCAGGCTTCCACTATTTGAAGATAAATACTGCTACTTCCTTTCATACACCCTCATTTCCTCAGAAATATTGTCATAGGTTTCCTCACAAACGTAAATAATGTGAGCAACATTCACTATGGACTCGTGTGTTGTGCAGTGGCATCCATTGAACCACCTGCAAAGTTTCGTTCATAAATCGACCAATGCAGCTGCAATACAAAAAAACGTGTAAATGCCAAGAATCACGTCAAAATAAAAATTGAAGCATATATTAACGCGCTTCACAAATTCACGGTTTTCACCCGGTCAAAATTTGGCTACTGCAGTTTACGTTGCACCGAGCGAGCAATGAACGTGCCAATTGTGAAAAAGGTATAAAAGTAAAAATGAGGCTACGTTTCCTGAGATGGTTTAAATTCTTACCAACGCTAGGCTAAAATTGTTCAGTAAAAATGTTGTTGCTGAACAAACTGAACTCAATTTCATTTAGCCTTGAAAAGGATGAACCGACAACATAGATTTCAAAGAAGAGCTTTCCGCGAGGTACTGCCATCGACCTGCCACCAATGCACGAATATCTACTTGGCCCTGGCACTAACAAACAGAAATGTGTTCAAGTTTCATTGAACAATCTCGAAATTCTCGAGGTAGTACAAAGACAATACAACGAAATTGAACTGAAGAGAAATGCTACGTTTGATTGGTGTTTATTTAGCAACCAAAACTTTGAATCAGAACAGTGTAAGTTAACATGTTAAGTATTTTAATGTAACAGTTAAGACTCCTCACTAGGGTAAGATTTTTTCATTTATGTCCGCACATTATGCCATTGTTGCATCAATACATGTTTTACTTTTACTTCTACTACAATGCTAGTTGCACACCACAAGGCAGTAGTATGCTACATCTGCAGTACTTGTACAATGGTTCAAATCCTCTTGGGCTTGCGAAAACAACGTTGCAAGTGCAACCTGAGGCGAAAAACATTCATTTATTTTTACACATGGACATAAACACATTTTGTATATTTACACACAGCAACTAGACTTTAACGAATATATTCCACTCACCAGAGAGTTGACACGAAAATCTCCCCGAAACAACATCTGCCATTCTGCCATCATTTCGACTGTGGGTTGAGAGCCATTACGCGGAGGACACAAAGGTGCCATTGCCCATTTACCACATGAATTACGTCTTATCTCATGGTCTTCATAATCGGTAGAGAGTTTTCTCAGGTATGGAGAGCATTTGCAAATTTGTTCAGCTGGCGTTCCAAATATGTCAGCAAATCAAGCCTAAATTTTCTTTTCCACGCACCCAAGTTAATCTTCTGCTGCTTGTTGCGTATACTGACAACCTCACTGTGCACATTATGCAACAAACCACACCGATGCTCACTACAGTCATGAATAGTGGAATCAAATCTACAACAACCCACCGTGGACTCAATCACGGTTTTCATTTACAGTTTTTCTCTTTGCGGCTTTGTGATTTTAGCATCGAGAATTTTACGTCGGTTTGTTCAACAAATGGTACACAGAAAAAATTATACTCTTGACGAACGCAAAAAGCAAGAGTCTGTAACGGGCTACTGCTCAGCCGAAGAAGATACTGTTTTAGATTGAAAAAGCGCTTTTGGTTGCAATTTTTTTGTCCGGGTTAGCTCAAATCAACCCCGAATCACTCCCAGAACCATCGCTAAGAGAATGAAATGTTTAATGTTGAAATATGTTATAACTGCAACTGCGTGAATTCTTTCACTGCGTAATTCCTATTTTCAAGATTGTGTTGTAGAAAAACAGTGCAGTTAATTCAACCCCGAGTGGTCTGGGAAATAAACCATCAAGCAATTTTAGTCCATCGGACGCTTTAATGTTTTTTTCAAGACTAACTTTATAATGAGGCTGCACGCATGCCAAAATGGTGTTTCTTCATTGAGATGTACCCAAACAGACAAAGCGAGATCTGATGTTGGCCTCTCATGTAAAACACTCGGATGCATTTGATTTCGTCTCGTACCTTTCAACAAACCAGATCAGGCAGAGTCAAAAGCTTTTTTCCGTCGATCAGCTACGAAGTGTGTGGGACATTTTATTCAATAAAATTGCAAATCTACTCAACAAGAGGAAAAACACTTTGATGTAAGGAGAATCGCATTCACGAAGTAAGGTTATCATTGGCAGAGATGTGAAACTACAGTCATGAATCAAAGTATAAATTTGTGCGAAAAATTCTTCAAGATTCACTGCTTCAGAAGCAGAACTTTCCAAAAGGCTATTGCAGGGGATTTCATGGCATATCACCTGTGGTGTTACAAACAATTTCTCTGAACATCTTTTGCAACGATGCGATGGCGGATGAGGAAAGAAACAAACAAAAATATAACGTTTCGGAAACCTATGTGACTTTCACCAAATATAATTAAATCAGCGAAAAAGCATCCCTTGGCTCTGTGCAGACAGGAACAAGTATGGGGTAGAATGCATGCAAAGTGACAGCAACAGGCAACAATTGAGAGATTGAAAACAAAACCAAAGAAAGAAATAGCATGTTGTGAGCGGAATACTTCCACAGGATTAAATCAGACACAATGACCTTGGCCAAGTATATTAGTTTGCCTGATGAGCAGGCACCTTCAGCTGCTTTAAAATAAAATCTAAATAATGTAAATAACTTCATTTACTTCAGGCAGCGTTTTTACAAATTTCCATCGATTCGAAGATGACTCTTTATTTTCTGACTCGCTTTGTGCTGCTTGATTAGGAACAAACATTAGGAAAGAAACTTCAGGTTTTCTTTGAATCGCAGGAATTCAGTAGAGGTAATGTCTTATTTGCACATCGTCGCGTTTTCAACTTGATTGGTGGCTAACAAGTGTTCAGCATTTCCAATTTATTTTTCTTCCAAGGTTGCTAACTTGGCAAATGCTATGTTAAAATAAAGTTCCTTATTTTGAGCAGACAGCTGCAATTCGAATTCCTACGAAAGAGTTTGATACGCCCTAACCTTGTGTTGAGGCCCATTCTCTAGAAATCATAACATGTACAGTAAGAGGGATTTTTCCGAGATTGGAGAAAAAACAGATGTGTCTACTTCAACGCACTGGCGGATGCCTCGGTAAAATACCAAATAATAAAATAAAAAAGCTTTTTTCACGTTCTCCTTTTCTAAGCAAATATCCTAAGGTACTGGTTTTATTGAATCTTTTCGGTATTACGGAAGCTTTGTTCTTAAAACCTCAACACACGAAACAAACTTGTGCATACATACCTTGATCACTGTTCAAGGTATAGATGAACGTGGCAAAGCCACAAATGGACTGAGCCCAACAAGCCTCTCCACGGATTCCGTCATGTGTGATGACGTGATTGGTGAAAGTTCGAGAACCACCGTAGCAGGCGACGTCTGCGGATGAACCATAGTTTGAGAAATCAATTCAAAAAAAATTAAAGCAATCAAACCATGTTAAAAATAAGCGGTTGCCACTGGAACAGACTTGATTACGGGTTTTGTTTGAACTGTGAAAAAAGAACAAATATTCCCCTTGCTAACATGCAAGCACTTTTGTTGTGCATCGATAATAACGAGGTTTGGCTGGATTATTGAAATATGCGCTCCAAATATCAATCAGCTGTTGCATTTTCAAAAGGATTATCAACACCTCCACTATAAAAGAAAACATTCACTTTCATTCGTTATTCAGGCGAGATAGCTTTAACTTTTCATTCGTTTTTTACTCTTTCAGGACGCTTCGCTGGTCAAGTCACGAACGCTACGTTTGTGATGTTTTACGTGGCAGGAGCGCAAATATCAAATGCTGTTGGAAAGACTTTGTCCACATTGCGTTTTGACATGGCATGCACATCACGACAGATTTAGAACAACTTCAAGTTTTCTACTCCACAAAACTGCAAGTTTATGAAACTATTGTTTCGTCATAACAAGTTTATGAAACAATAGTTTCGTCATTACAAGTTTATGAAACTATTGGTAAATGCGACTAGAGGAAACATGGTAACTGATGAACAATGTGCAAGTTAATGGAAACATGACTCATTATCAGCAAAGATAAAAAAGGATGAAAATGTCGTGGAAAGCATACAATTAACTGCACATTTACAAAATCCAAAATGTTTTTCCAAGCAGCTTTTCGTGAATAAGCCTATAGTTTTGGTTTAGCCACTAGAGTTCACTACAATTACCAACAAAAAACAAGGTTGCGTTTCTGCAACTCAAACAGAGTCTAGTGTTAGACGTTTAGTTGTCATATGAGTTATATAGAAAATTGATTTGGATTATGCCTATGAAATATCATCTGAATCGTGTGGGTGTGCCATCAAATATATTGAGATGTCGGCTGGTTAATTGCGAAGATTTGTGTTAAGCTGTATTATCCACTTTTACCATACTTGTGACAAGTCTTGAAAAAGTAGACATAAATCAATTTGTCGCGTCACTTTTTGCGGTTACAAAATCAACACGTTCGTGAAGAAAGACAAAGGGACCTGACACTGGTCGGCTTTCAAACATTCATAAACAAGCTGTGTCGACTGCAGCTGCAGTACAAATTCCTAGCGCGAACTGTCACCATCAAGTAGTAGAGAAATACCGTGATGCGGCTTCGGAAGGGAGCTCCCGGCAGATGTGATCCGTTAAAAGAGCTCTTACTGAAGTCAAACCACATGCAGATAAATGTAAACTTGGATTGATTTTATTCGTCGATAATTAGTATGCCAGCAATAAAAGAAACGATTAGAGCAAGGACACCAGGGCATTGAGGGAACTGGAAGGTTATCTGGATCAACGCCCCGAATGTTTGACGTAAGCATCAAAGGGTTGTTCATGATCGACAAGCCTGAATTATCTTAATGTAGTACAGCTCTAGAGCAACTACAGCGTGCTCTAGTAACAAAGCTCGTAATGAGATTTAGAGAAACTTCTCCGAACGTGGTCTCAGTTTCTTGATTAACTGGCCATCGCTTGGAGTAGTCTCTCAATCATCGTTAACAGAGTTTTCATTTTCGGTGCCATTTCCTCCAAACCAGATCACCTGGTCGTGTGTTACATGAACATTGGAGAGATTTCAGAATAATGTCCAGGTTGTTTGAAGAAATAAAATACTCTCAACCAATCGCTTTCAGAATAAAAATGTGTTTTCCTAACATAAATATTTTTAAATGTATTATTGATCGCATCCAATGCCACTGATTTATTTAAAGACAATTGCCGGCAGGCCGAAGCCTGAATTAAAGATTTTGTAGGGTCGGTTGCGGTGAACGCTTTTGTCCAAGGAGCGCTAGGGCGAGAAAGTTCAGAGGACGTGTCCTGGATCGATCATCCAACCTTACAATTCGCAGGCGGATACTCCACACTGTGCTAATGGCCGCCCATTAAATGCCGCCCATTTGAAAAGCTTCCTAATTTCCAACATCATTGGACGAGAACACAAAATCTGAATTTGAATGCCACATAACAACCCAAGAAAAGTGGTTAGACTTTTGTGCAGGTAATTGTAAATGATTGTGTTTCACTTAAAGGAGATTAAACAAGCATGTCAAAGTTACCCACCTTGACTAACTGCATCTTTGATCAATAGTATGAAGAGCAGCACAAGAAGTAGCTTAATCATGATTTTATTGGCTTTGCGGTACCAGTTATCAATTTGTTTTTTATACTTTCAACCTGTATGCCTGAGCTTGAAAACAAAACGCTTTGGTTATACAATGTAACACTATATTTTTAATCTAATTTTCCAAGATGAAACTGCAAAACCTGATCATTACAACATTTAATTACATTCTTGCCATAACGTTTTCAGCAACTGCTGTTGCAAATAACATTAAGGCTAAAAGTTGTGTTTTACAACCCGCAATACAATCCTAACTTCATACTGGAAACATCTGCACTGAACTTTGTCCGTTGTCTTCTTTATCTCGATTCAGTTATAGTATATTCAAGAATACGTTCACAAAAAAGGCACCTGTTGTTATAGGCTTTCCAGATGTCACACGGGTTTTTGTGGGGTCTACGGAAGATCGCACATGCGATATATCCGCGAGGAAGAGGGATCTCTGAAAACAGGAAGCTCGTACATATCATATCTGATGTGCGTAACAGCAGTTAGTGCAACATAACCATGCAGCCATTTGCGTGATCTGGGCGAAGTGATCTGCTGTGTTGCGGCTGTTTTTCCAAACTTTGTAAAGATGCAGTGCAAATGCGTCACTTTCAACATCTCTTTCGACGTTTTTTCCAGGTCATGTTAGTCCCTATCCTACGCACAATGTTTCTGATGTGCGCTTAACCTGACTAGCACGGGTTCAAGCAACACACACCCACAACATATCAGTGATACAGACTGTTTTCAAACCTCGAAACGGATTTCCTTCCAACCGCGTTTATTTTTGGTTTCTACCACTCTCATATTCCACAGTGTGTCTCAGATAGTTGTCAAAATCCAGGCAAAAAAACATGTTGTGCGTGCCAATATCTCCCATTCTTCTGGTGAAGTTTTGAAGCTGGACATCTCAGCGTTCCAATGTATCTTTAAATTGTAGTTTAGGGCGACAAGTGGAAAGACTGTCAACTACCTGAGAAATAAACCGAAGATGTGCTATAGACTGCAATTTTAGAGTATCTCTTCACTACACCAGTGAAGAAGCCTTGCTAGAACGGTGTTGAGACGGGTTCAGACTATCGCGAAGTCTTGCGAAGCTGCGCGACATTCTTTGTTTATTCTATTTTCTGCTTGGAATGATTCCGAAAGGGATGTCCCTGTGTTTCATCACAGAGGTTTCAGATAAGTGATCGTGTCGCGACTCGCGAAACCCCTAACATAGAAAGCAAACATGGAATGCTGAAAGTATTCAGACGATGTGCAAGACGGCAGTGGGTGGACCAGATTTCAAATAGTACAGGAGTTTACTTAGAACACAGAACGCAAAGAAACAATCATTAGACGAAGTGAAGGGTTGCGATTATTCCACGTTCCCGAATGCAGTTAACCGAATATTGCCAACCTTTCCTTTTCCGGTCTCAAATCTCCGCGTCCTACGAATTCGTACTCGCAAATCACAGAGCCAAGAAGCGCTGCAATGGAACTTCATTACTGGTGTGAATTTGAGTTCTGATGTTACCTCTTGAAACAGCTAGTCACCATTTGTGAACTTAATTAACAGTGTGTGCAATGCGCTTTCAGCACTGTAGCCTTTTTGCTAGTACAATAACAGTGAAGAGGCGTGTGGTTTGTGATGATGGACCGATCACTGCTGCATGATAATTAGCAGTTTGTTTGTTCTGCAATGTTTTGAACTTTTGAGTCCACTAAGCGACCGCTTCCGACCAACTGAAATGATGACATTTTTCAACTTTGAACGTTATGCTTTGCAAACAGTTAGAAGAGTTGAAACTCTGTGTATCCTATGATGTTTGTTTCTGATATTCAAAGCAAAGCCTATTCCATACTTGAATTAGAAAAAATAAATCATAAATTACAGTTCAATAATTTCAAATAACTTTTCTCTACAAATGCGACGCAGCGGAATCAGTCGGCTAATTTTTTTCATATGAGAAATCGAATTCAGGTAACCCTGCCCACGCCAAGGTCTGAAACCCTATTTATATAGAATGTAGTTGTGGGTTGATATTTATGGTCGTAAGCTTACCTAAGATTTATATAATTTTGGATGAAACGAAATTTCGTGTACCCCAACACTTTGTTTCTCAGAAAAAAATTGTTGCAGACCTAGAAAACCCATGACAACTACAATTGCATAAAAGCAGCGGTTTCCAAAAGTTTCTGTCAGAATTTTCTCACAATTTTGCTTCGTCGATTTAAAAGCTAATAAGCTGTGTCTCATCTCATTCGCAGCACAAATCATAAAAAACAGGAGAAGACGAAGTATCATAGAAATTAGCAACAGATTTTTCTTCTTGCTACCAAATACGTGCAAGTCTGTTCGCTTTCTTGCACAAAATTTGGAGCGAAAAATTAGTTAAACAACAACCAAAATTTTTTGTGCAATAGGCTGCTGTGCTCGCACGTACTTTTTTTGTTTTAAACATGAAATGGTTGCTTCAACTTCATGTTGATAGTCTGGATCAGTGCGTTTCATCGCTTTTTAAGCCGAGAACTAATTATCCTTCACATCATAGGTTTTCAAGCACTGAAGCTTCGCAGAGAAGGGGACCAAAAATACACAACCATCGAAACCTTACCCCAAAAACCCTGCTTTGTTAGTAATTTACGTTCAATCTCACTTCCCTTCCCCTGACAGGATGAAGAGCGCGAGTCGTAACTCTGTTAAGCGGACTAGGGATTGATAATGATAAGATCATCTATGTCGACATTTGAAAAATGAAAACAGGTTTGGCCCCATTTTCGCAAACAGAAATTTAATTTAGTTTAGAATTACATTGTACTCGAGCTACAATGAACTACTTTGGATTCACGCTACATTCCAGAAGTTGAAACGTGACTTTTAACTGTGAAAAATTTAGCTACGATCTGAGTCAATTTTTAAAGGTGAGAAAGACGCATCGCAGAGGAAAAAAGCTACTTTTGAATTGATTGTTGTTTGGAGCTTGCGCACTTCAAGATATTTTTGCCAGTATTTATAGCTTCGGTTTATTTCTAGCCACTCGACTCGTTTGCTCCTCTTAAAAAATCACGAAACCGTTTCATAAAATAATCCATCAGAAATATACATAAAGGTTTTCAACAGAATGGTTACGTTTGGGTAAGGAGTTTGCACTTTTATAATGAACGACATAATGCATCAGAAGCCAAATAAAAATTCAGAGTTCATCGCTTCTGAAGTTCACATACCTACGCGTAGATTAGGGTACGCTGATAAATCACCTTGAGCATTGACAGGAACAGGCGTGGTAGTGGCAGCGCTGGTAGTGACGACATTTACTTCTGTTTGGTGATTGGAAGCTGGTTCTCTGAACGGTGCTTCT
>Ga0210059_1012523_pt1 | contig 12794 bp, 7 predicted proteins | sample Ectturendosymbi2_FD_188042 | JGI IMG/M metagenome (GOLD analysis project Ga0210059, IMG submission 188042) | Ecteinascidia turbinata endosymbiont from Florida, USA - Sample 2 (SPAdes) (version 2) | ecosystem: Host-associated > Tunicates > Ascidians > Unclassified | place: Key West, Florida...
GAATACTAGCCAAAGGGCACCAGACAAAAATATATCGTGACTATGAACGATATCATTTGGAAAAGTAGAGCAAAAATGCAACGACCGCGCAAACTACAGGTCCGTATCTGCCAGTGGATCATATTGAAACAGAAATCAAATCTCTGACTTTCAAGGACTTATAAAGTTCGACAAAACTTGTTATGGAGCAATAAGCGTATGACTTTTTCCGAGAAAAATCTACATATTTTGACTGCGTAATAAATTGTGACCTCAACTATTTTGCAAAAGCATTGAAGTCAAACGTATGGAGGGCTTCATCACAACTGATAATCGGTATTAAATTGAAAATAACATTCTTGCCAAGCCCAGGTGGTGATCGCTGTGCCCTGTCTGGCAGTGACTCACATTTGCGAAGTGTTTGTGTGGATTTTGAATAGCCTACTCTATATTGGCCTCGATGTTATTATGTAATATTTAACAGGGATTTCACCTTGGTAACGACCACGTTCGGGGTGCAGTCATGTAAGGAAATATAACTGCATCAGCTTCTTCCAGAAACTCTCGTTTGTAAGTGAATGAACAGTTGCCAGACTTCCAGCCTTCTTTGGGTCCCTCGCTGCTTACACCCCAGGGATGAGTCCACATCAGCAGAAGAACAGAAGATTCTTTCTTAACTGCATGCCTCAAGTGTTCCTTTTCAGAAGACAATTGGCCTTTATCTTTTTCAGAACTGCCATTCCTTCCTTTCACGGTGGTATTTTGTCGGCCATCAAACATAACCTTGCCTTTTGGGCTTGAAACAGGTATTTTGACATGGTCGACATTGGTTTTGATAACGTGGACGTCAATGTTGTCGTCAAGAATCTGTTTTTTGTGTGACAATCTCACAGTTAGTCCATGCGACGAAATACTCTTCAATTGCCAAAACAGCACTAAAACAATAACGAAGACAAACAGAGTCAACTTAATTTTATGACAATGGATTTTTCGCAATTTGAAACAAAGCATTGCAAAATATGTCTCACCTGGGGTGTTCTGCAAAAACCAAAGCATAGTTCAATATTAAAATTAAAGCAAAATTATAATGACGCTTTGAAAGAAATATCACTTTGATATTTGAAAAACTTATCAATGGTTTCATCTTTGTCTCGTCTTTTTACTCGTATAAGGCATCAAACAATGAAAAAAATTATATTGAATATTTAGTGCTGAAATTAATCAAAACTGGAGTATTTTTTAAGATTCTCAGGTGTCTCTTACCAGTTTGAGCAAATCATATTTTACTTGATTTTTGAAATGCTTGCAGTTCAACTTCAGAGCTGCTTTTTGCAGTGGGTGCGTTTTTATGCGCTAAGTCAATCAATCGTTTCGAAATCTGCATAAGTTTAATATTTTTCGAGTGGGGGGTTTGAGCTATGGTTGCCAGTCGTGTGACATCAAAAGATGTGCGTAAGATAACCATTGCCCATTTTGGCCAAAACAAGGAGAGCTACGCCCAGTGGGTAAATTAGACACATGAGCGCAAACGCTGAAAAGGCAGCGTCAACGATTTGACGCGTGGCTCTTGTTCAATTTGTGGTCTTGAAAGTAAACTGGAGCGAGGTTCCGGTGCGGATGGAGATTTTGTTGAGGCTCTGTTGCTCCATATAAAACATATTGATTTTGCAAATGGTGTCGACCTGATTTTGCACAGAACAGCTTGTGTAGTTCCATTAGCCAAAAAACGCCAAGGAGGCAAGAAACACGGGTTTCGGGGGTATTTTGAGGTTCAAGCCACTCTTCTGACAGTCAGCACCCACCACCACTACCCAACTTGCGGAAAAGGTAGGTTTGGGTCTCTTACATCATCCCACCAAATTTCAAGCGGAAATATTGACAGGAAAATCTTATTATTGAACAAAAATCAATATATCCACTAGGTGGCCGAGCTATTTTCTGGATCTATTTTCGGCCATAACTCCCAAATCCCTCAGGATATCAGCCTGCCCAAGGTCTCTAAAACTTCAGAACAGCTCCTAAAATATTTTACGCCACTCAACCGTGAGCCACCCTTGTATATTGTTCTCCGGATCCTAAAACGTGATCTCAAAGACAATTTTCCTAACCTACATTTTTGGCAGAGGTGGCCGGAGTAATGTTTCAGACTCCAACTCCGCTCCTGTTCTAAACTTTTTTGATTCCGGATCCGGGTCCAGAAATTTTTCAAATTTGAGAATCCGACGCCTGTTCAGATTCTGGCTGCCATCGATCCAACTGGCAATTTTCCCATATTTTTATTTACGAAACGACCAAGCAGAATCCTGCTACTTTCGAAAGTGAAAAGTGATTCCGGATCCGGGTCCGGTTTTTCGCAAATTCTTGACTCCGGGTCCAGATCCGGGTCCGAAAGAAAACGTAGAATCCTGCCGGCGTCGACTCCGGCACTCCGGGTCCATGGTCACCTCTGACCTTTGGACCTCTTTCGCGAATGTTCTAAGCATTCAGCAGTTTCCACCGGCCAAGGAAAGAATGGCAATATTTGCACTACCGAGCCTGCCAGGCCTCCACGACCAAACCGCCTGGATTATTATCTTAGCTCTGATCAACGCCAAAAGGCCAATAGCCTGGAAAAAACGGAACGCATTTCACTATTTCATACTATTCATCAGGATCGCATTTCAGACAAAGTTAATACGATAGCTTAGCGGGTACATCTGATTTACCGGGTTTTGAAAGAAGAGATAGCGAATCGAAAAATATCTTCCTTGCAAAGCTTGGTGCAGATCACATAATGACCGGCTTCGCGAACTCCACCACACCATTTCTGTGACAGTGACCGAGTTAATTTTGCTCATCTCGGAACATTTGGGGAATCGCATTGCTTCTGATGTCAAGCAGAGCCTCTGCTGGGCTCAGTGAAGTAGAAAGGGGCGGGGCTGCGGGCCCCGGGCGGCACTTGTTTGGGGCCCGAAGTTTGATGATTAAAAATTAAATTTTGAAAGGAATTTGAAAGTTCTGGATTTTCGTTATTACTTTTAAATACATTTTTAAAAGTTTCGAAAGTTCTAACTCAGTGTTTCTTAAAGTGGGCGGAATCGCCCCCCCCTGATGGGCAAGGGGGAGAAAAAACAAAGGGGGCGATGGGGGGGGCAAAAACACATCAAGGTGGCGAAAATGCTCAACCACTAGTTGATGATTGAGTCAACTTCAGTATCCTACTATTATGACTTGAAAGTTTCTTGCAAATTTTAATTTACTATGATAATCGTTGGAGGTTGTTTCTAAAGCAATTTCTCTTGAATTTTACTTTAGATCGTCTATGTGTCCGGTTACAGTGTAGATTATTTCAGGGCTGAGGAGCCGTCGTAAAAATGTCACAGCTCCGGTTTCGGAGCTCTTCTTTTCATGAACATGGCTCCAGCTCCGGAGCTCTTGATTTTCATGAGCGTGGCTCCAACTCCGGAGCTCTCTTTTTTCATGACTCGGGCTCCAGCTCCGGCTTCTTTCGTTTTTACACATTAATATTTTAATCATCACCTGAAGATTAGGGTTGATTCAGCTACTTCAACATTGTCTTAGAATTCTGTTTCATGTTTTGGTATTGTAACATGACAAATCAAACATTTCTGTCAATTTTCAAAAAAATCTCTCAAAGTATGTTCAAGTATCAAATCGAATTAAGCTTGTGTGGGGAACTCAGTAAGCAGCTAAACGAGTTGCGTTGTTACATCATACATTTGCAGTGTAAGTACACTGCACAACAGACATTCGAAAAGGCCGAGAGCGTCAGAACTATAATGCCGGTAATTCAATTGAATTTAAGTTGCTGGAAATGAAGATTCAGTCTCAACCGGAAGTTGGTAATAAGGAAAAAACGGTTAAGTACCACTGGTCTAGGCAAATGTGAAAATGGTTGTGCATTTGCGAAAATGAAGCCACAATCGATTATTACCTCGGATCTGCACAAAAGTTAAGAAAGACTTGTCGCTGCAGCTTAATACAACGTTTCGTAAGTTAGTTGATCTACCCAAGTGGTTCTCAAAATATGGGTCGAAACTCAAACAAGGATAGAGAAGGGTCAAAAAATGGGTCGACCACAGGCGATCCAACCCACGTTGTGTATTAACTGTGTTTTGAACGTTACCAATACTTGCCTGTGTCTGTCTGTATCCTGGGCACTTGAGAAAGAAATAGATTGCTGACATTAAAAAATAACTTGGCAACTTGCTGCCAAAAATAATCCATACAATCTTAGTTTTTTTCATACGATGTTTGAGGTTTGGGTCGAGAGGTGTTCACCAAACGCAGATTTGGGTCGCGCTCAGAAAAAGTTTTGGAACCGCTGATCTAGCCATTCTAAGGTAAGCGGTTGAAGTCTTTTTTAAAAGCAAAAGTTTTTAAATAACAAAATCCAATCGACTGGGAAAAAATTCAATCACTTTCAATCTAGTCACATGCGTTTTATCGAGAAACCAGATTGCAAACTATCTGTAAGTAATGGCTGTGTCAAAGCCCGCAACACCTACAAAATAAAAAGCATCTTGATATACTTTCGTTAGATTTTGTTGCTGACTTTTCGCGTTGCAGCTGAATTATTTCAAATTTACTGTATGATAGGGTGACAAATAACATCAGATGAAAGTCGAAACACTTTCAGACTACGTACAGGTCGGATTCTGATTACTTAACAAAACTGTTTTTTTATCCGCAAGCAAGGCAATCGGAGATCATTGATGAAACCGCTAAGGCTCCACATATTTGTGATTGAACTGTCACATTAGGATAAATATCTAGAATAAATGTTATTGTTGAACAGTGTCTATGGCCTAATTGCGTAACAAAAAAGACTTTGAAACCGGATTGCTACTTAGCCATGGCTTGAGCTTCAATCAATAAAACGTATATCACCGTTGCATTCACACATTTCTTTTCAAAGTTGTACAAAACAAAAATCTGCGATGTTCATTTAAGAATACAGCTGATGCTGCAGACAAGGGTACGTTATACATTATTTGTAGCACGCCAGAGTTATCAGAGAGGGATTTTTGTGATGGTTTCAAAATGAACTTTACATCACATCACCATTAGGTGGGGTACGGCAAGCTGGCGCACCAGAAATTGCTGCGAAAGGCGTTACTCCTTGTTTTACTTTCGGTTAGTGATTAAAAGCGCGTATACACAAGTTTGTATTTCATTATCACCAACTTCCACACGGAGCGCAACCTTTGGTAAAGGTCAGCCATGGCATGAATTCTCTAGCATTTACACTATACACAACGTTTGATTTACACTATACACAATTTATGGACAATTTGTAAGCCATGCTGCTTTGATCAGGTTCGACTAAACGCTGAAGTTGGATAGGTTCTTTAAGTAATTGGTTTCGTTGATTTGCACTGACGTATTTCTTTGGGTTATACATCAAAGCTTTACTAACCTGAGAATTGTTGCAGTATTGGTTAAGTCACAGCAGTGGCCCACACCAAGCGAATCAATCGCAATTTATTTGCACAAGGAAACTAGTTTCGTGTTTAACACATCTTCAGTCTTGCGCGGCCAGTAGAAAGGTTACTAGCGAATATTGACATTGAAACAAAATTTGAAAAGTTACGTACTGTTGCTAAGAAAAATTCGCAAGATTAAATTAATAAAGCCAAATCAGAATTTCTCTGCTAGACAGGCTACAAAGCTATGAACTCCGATCGCCAACGGCTATTCAGCACTTCTGATTGACAAGAAACCTCTCTGCTTTCGCGTGGTCTTTTCTCAGACTATCATGTGGTTTCAACATACCGCAACGGGCAGTGGAAAAGTCCAGAAAGCTTAGCGTTAACTCAAGACTAAGTCTCGGCCGTAATTTGAAGTGGAATCATTCGGAAAATTCAATTTTGGATAGAAGTTACAAAGTTTACACTATTGCTAGGGCACAAATAAAGGTAGGTAACATTGTTAATTTTTTCATGCCACAGATTTAACGCAAAAATTCGTACGTCTTTCCTTTGCCTTTCAAAGTTTTTTCAATTGATGTCAACATTAGTGGAAAGCTCCAGCGGCTGGAATTTGCCTCCTCTTATCGAAAACAACAATTACAAGTTCCAGCTTTCCGACAAGCTGTCTGAGCAATCTCCTGCCTGGCCCTTCCATCTTCTTCAAGCTTCTTCCCATCATTTAGCACAGTGGTTCCCGACCTTATTTTGATGTATTCCTCCCTTTGCTCATTTTGGAACTTTTCATTCCTCCCTTATGACACAAAACTTTTTTCATTCCACCCCTATTACACAGGTCTGCATGTATACTTGACCTTCCAATATATTCTTTCTCACCTGTCTTTTGCCGGTGACGGTGTAGCTTATTGTTCGCGTTCGTAGGCTAGTATCAACTACAATTGGAACAATGGTCTTTATTAACAACAATAACTTCATTAATAAAAGTGGTACAAAAACTATCTAAAGTTTCTCAACAAAAACCTGTGATAGTCCACTAAACACCTTACAAATATAAAGCGATATAACAGCATAACTAATTGAAAGAGCCAATGTCAACTTAAAAAAGTACAACACTTAGGCCTACTCTACACTGAATCTGTAACGTAACTACAGAGTGGAAATTCCTCCTCTGAACTCATAAAATTCCTCCTTGGGGAGGAATTCCTCCCCGGTTGGGAACCACTGATTTAGCAATAATAGTTAAGTCACAGCAGTGACCCACACCTAACCCACAATAATAGTTAAGTTAAATATTTAAATGACCTACAATAATAGTTAAGTCACAGCAGTGACGGGTCATTGCTGTGACTTAACTATTATTGCTAAATGATGGTACAAGCTTGAATCATTGCACGAAGATGGAAGGATCATGCAGGAGATTCCTCAAACAGCTTGCTGCAAAGCTAGAGCTTGTAATTGTTGCTGAAAATTGTTGGTACTACTTTCGGAATTGGGGGGAATTTCCGCATTTCCCCCTCTGGCTACGCGCCTGGAATCCATCATCAAATGTACTTTAACCCTTAAACACCTAGGTGCTTTGCCAATCATTATTACCTAACATGGGTCGCCAGCGATCCGCCTCGGTGTCGTATATACTGGCAAACGAGTAGAAGGACATCGGCAAATTGCACGTTTTTTGCAATATCATGAACATCACTAACAAAACTTGATAAACGGAAGCTCAGAAACGAGAAAACCTTAATAAATTTAACGAATTCCTGAATGTAACTAAGAGTTACAAAGTCAGTAACAAGGTGTTCTGTTCCTCTCTGCAGTACGAACAAAGTACAGTACTGCGACAATATTATGTTCTTTGCAACCAGGGTTGCTGAGTCGGAGGTAAAATTTCCGACTCTAACTCCCACTCCGACTCCTTAACATGAAGTGAATGAGGTTTGACTGTCAACAGTTTTGTAGCAACTAACAATCAGTGGAAATCGTGGTACACACCAAGAATTATCTGTTTCAACAAAAGTTTCAAAAGACATTGTAGGCCTACCATTTCAACATGAATTCCCAAATTAGGAGTGTGATGTAAAAAATGTTCCAATTGGACGTCTGGAGTCGGAGTCCGTCAAAAAAATCCGACTCCGACTCCTAGTGTTGTTAGGAATCCGACTCCACCCAAAACCTCCGACTCCTTGCGACTCCGACCAGCGCCGGATTTAGGGGGGCGGGACCAGGGCCCCCACCAAACGCCCCCCCACCATAGTCATGTGTTTAGCTATATGTGCGACATTTGCATGCCACTTAGTCATTTTTAGCAAGGAAAGTATATTTGTGGAGTAGGTGCTAGATTAGTTATCGATCGGCCAGCTACGAGCATTTCTCTTGAATATTGTGTTAGGACGAAACAAATATTACACTTATAGGTTTCCTGAAGCCGGTCAGGTGTCTGAATCTAGTGAATACAAAGCCAATGGAGAGCCATGTACGTAGAACGCATCAGCTTGAATCTCCCCTCGTTACTGGTAGATTGTGCGTCTGCCTTACTCGGATTTTTCCAGGTCGCATAGGAGTAGCATTGTTGTTGGGCTGCGATACGTCCCTTTTTGGAGGACATGTCCTTCTTTTTCAGAAAAAATGAAATGTTTTCCGAAGACATTCCAAAATGTCCCTGAAAGGGGCCCACTGGCCACTGAATGGAAGCCACTAGCCAACATTCGGAAAATACTTGAGAAATGATGGTGAATCCAGATGTGTATGGCTGTACTGGAACCCTAAATATCCCTAAAAACGCAAAAACACAACAACCTACTGAAAACCAAAGCATGCTCAAAACGACGTATACTGCATGTTAAGTGAGGGAATGGTTTTGACATTTTAGCTTCCCATGGGGGCGATTTTCCCTTCTGCCCCCTTGTCAGTTACACCACTGGCTATAATATATTGCATTTGCATACGGCAAGCTTTCCCTACTCAACTGCAACACGATACGATCTGGTGGCGTAGCTTAGTTTATAAGAGGGCCTAAAAGTTGTCAAATTAATTTTTGTTTTGGTCGAGTAAATTAGTCGGCTGTATACTATGTTAGGTTGTTGGCGAACCGTGATACGGTGTATTGCAGAGGTCGGGAACCTATGGCTCGCGAGCCAGACATGGCTCTTTTGATGACGGCATCTGGCTCGCGTAGTATTTTTCTTAACACGATCGTTACGAATGAAGCTTTTTCTGTAATTTTCCATCTACCAGACTGCAAAGCCATCAGCAACACCATGCAGCACCAGAAGTCGCATTAACAGTAAGAAGCATGTTATAAGAGACAATTCAGACATCTACCATTGTTTAAAGTGGTTGAAAAAATGCACAAGTTAGTTAAGTAAGTTCGTTGCATCAAGTATTGAAAAGTATTATATGACTCTCACGGAAATACAATTAAAAATATGTAGGTTTCACGGCTCCCTTTGCCAAAACGATTCCCGACCCCTTGTGTATTGTATGTATTGTACATAGCAGTTTCTACTAGCTAATCAGTAGTGCGCAGTTTCCCAGTTTAACGAAAGGCTACGTCAGAAGTATCCCTTTTTCATAAAAGGACGACATGATTTTGAAGCTGAGTGCATTACGTGTTGTTGCATTTGCACAGTGCGCACAGATGGGTGAAAAGACTATTGCGACTTTGTGGATATCGAGTATCAAAAACTATTTTCTCACAGCGTAAGCAGGTGGCTAACACTTTATCCAAGCTCGCCAAGTATGCTTCAAATGTACCTAGCTTCCCATTCATACTTCATGTCCACTGACAAGGCAGCTGTTGTTTTGAAACGTTTGTTTTTTAATTCTCTGAGCGAACCCTACGAACCCTATTTAAGACCTTTGCAATCATCTGTGACTGTTTCCAATGAGCAAGTTTGAAATATTGAGAAGACAAAAGCATCAAAATTGAGGTTGTATCGTGTCGCGCCACTGCGAATGCAACAATTCAAGAGAGGGAATCAGATGTACGCATCAAGCCAAGTTAAATCAGCACTAAAAAAGTCAGAGAAGAAAGCAAAGATCGTGACTGTGATTTATTAATGTCAGATGTATCTGTATTGTACAAATCTTGTGTTGCATATCTAGATAAATGGATAACTTTATTTGCTGAATTTCAATGCTTTGCCTAAAATCTTCTGTTGCAAACAACTGAATGGGAAAATGTGGAACCATGTGAATAGTATCTGCTTGAGAGAAACGTTTCTATTGATGAAGCTAAACTGTTTGAATAATACCACAACTTGTTTAAGTTCGTGTAAAAAGAGCATCAAACAAATGCAATTTATTTTAACCTGATTGAACATGAAAGATGGGCAAAATATTTTATAACTTGCAATATCATTCAGTACTTCAGCGACTTGATAAAGATTGCATAGTTTTACATCAACGTTGTGGAACGTAGTTTTTCCGTGATGCAACCACAAACTTAAAAAGAGAGAAATATTTTTAGTTGAACCAGTTTCTAGTTTATTAAAGCTGGTGTACAATTTAAAACATATTTCATGCAAGCACTTACATAATATTGTTAGAGGTATACTACATTTTTAAGAAATTTAAGGAAACTGCAAAATATTCATGGGCTACATAGGACAAGTGAATAAGGATTTTGTTTTATATATTTTGACTGAAACATCGTCCACACCGGACGTCTTATTTAAACGCTTAAAAGTTACGAATATTTGTTATTTGACTTGTTAAGTGTAAATAACAGTCAACAAAGTGACAGGCGTAAGTCCTCCTTTTTGCTGATGAATATATGGTAGCCCTATTCTCAAGTTCATTAATAAATAAACATGGACAGAGTAAAGGAGTATCGACACCTTAAGAACTGCAGAGCTTATCCAAGTGGTTCTAAAAAACATAAAAAAGCATAAGAGGCAACAATGAGAGAAGTTGCAGCCACCAGCTAAATCAAGATAGATTCAAGAATACTATTCTGCAGTGACAATGAAGTCCAGTGGAGACATTTCTTCGGATCTTGTAAGTTAGGCTCTCCAAATTACGGCCCTCGGGCCAAATCCGGCTCGGGAAGCCGTTTCATCCGGCCCGCGAAGACATTTTGTCAAAAATGAAAAAATAATAAATTCACGAAAAACTTGTTGATTTGGTAGAATAGCATATCCCGAAACAATCACATTGCGTAAGATGTCCGGCCCTCAAACTCGTGTGTTTTAGCTTATGCGGCCCTCGGATAAAAAGAGTTTGCAGTCCCCTCCTGTAAGAGGACAGAAATAGAAATCGAGGAACATGCTGTGACAGACTTAGTCTACGTAATAATAAGAATAGGACCTAGTTTGACCAGCGGCACACCATCAGTAGCAGAAGAATGTCAAGAATCATCATCAAAAAACACTACATCCGCACATGGGGCCCCCACCACGCCTGGGCCCCCACTATCTAAATCCGGCCCTGACTCCGACGCTGACTCTGCAACCCTGGTTGCAACATGGTTCCCTGCAGTTTTGATTAAAAAAAAAACAGAAAATTGATAAAAAAAGTTTGGTAAAAACGAAAAATTGATCAAATTTGTGGATTTTTGTCCATAACTTTTGAACCAGAAACGCTAGAAAGCCAATCGATGGCTTAAAAGACTTGGATTATAACCTAGTTTCCACTAAAATCTTGAGTCAAAAAATTAGCTCTTGCGGTTGGGGCCCAGGGCCCGATGGCCTCGGCCAAAAAGGTCTAAACCTACCCCACTTATGATGTCACACACAAAAAAGTGAAACAAAACTAACTTTAAAAATTTGCTTAAATCCTAACCAGGAGACTCGCTGAATCTTTTGAACAGCTCTGTAGCTCAATCGCCTGGCAAGTTACGGAGTTGCTAATGACGCAACAAACGTGAAAACTACCGGTTTCCAAGGTGGAATCTTGGAAAGGGCCGCCGTGCAGGGTTGCCAGGCATTCATAAGCAAAAAAGGCCAGATCAACCCTTAAAAAAGCCAAATGAAAGATAAATACACAATGACGCCTTTAAAACACCCGAACGCGCTTTAAAAAGGCAATATTCACATATTTTGTACATGAAAAGAATAAAGCTCACTCCATTATTAAACTTCTCGAAACTTTTGGATTTGCCGAACAATCACCTGAAACTGGAAACCTACAAGCATGAAGTAAGCAAAACAAAAAATTGTAAATTCTCGTGCAGAGTTTCCAATGAAAATTTACGATTCGGTGTCCAGAACAGTGTCTAGAAATCTGTCAGTGCCAGAAATCTGCCAAAATCATCTTTAAATCTACCAAATCGACATAAAAAAAATCTTAATCGCCTGAAAAGGCCAAAAATAGACAAGTTTCATTTGGCCTTTTTTCAAAAACAAAAAAGCCAAAGGAGTTGAAAAAAGGCCAAAAATTGCAAATTTGGCCTCAAAAACGCCAAACGCAGTTACAGTTCTTTTTCGCGTTCAATCTCATTCTGAATGCATACTAGCTTACGTATATCAATCGGATATGCAAATAAACAAAAAAGCTATCAGCGTTTCAATCAGTCATGTTCCAGATGCAGTCTACTAATTTGCTCAAGTTGACAGTTCGTCTAAGTCTACAGTTTTTTTCTGTTCCCCTTTGAGCGTCCCCTTAATGGAGTTCTACTGTACTGCATATCGTCACCTTTGTTTACATTGTTGGCAATTGCTCTGGGATGAATTTCGCTTTTTATGCTTTCGATTCCGATCATCCTGATACCTCCCTAAACCGACTTTATTTGACGAAACAAAGTGGTCCGGATAAACGAGGTCTGATTGTATACGGTTCTGCACACGATCAGCAGCATCTTTCAAAAAACACAAGCCGCATGCTTATGGTTTTCAGTATCCACCTTTAATCAATTTATCCTTCGCATTTGGCCCGCAATAACAATACACAACACAATGCTAAACTGTTAAAGTTCGCAAGACGTAGTATTCACATGAAAAAATTTCAAATTCGTCTCCATTACTTTGTTCAGAAAGTTTTCGCGACAACAATGTCCACCAAAATCAAAGTGAATGCTGGACGCACTTTAAGATGAGCAACATACCTAAAGCTTCTCTCTGTTTTGCAGCTTATACATCTGTTCGGAGCAAAGACATCTGCCAGCACAGCAACGCTTCGTGATAGCTAACTTTGAATTATCAAAATTGCACAAATTTCATAACTATACTGTACATCAGTGATTTTCAACCGGTGTTCCGCGGAAAACTAGTGTTCCGTGAAAGATCGTCAGGTGTTCTGCAGGAAATTTGACAAGTTTGACTAGTGTTCCATCGAACACCGGTCGAAAATCACTTGTTTAACGCAATGAGCGTAAATATGTTTTCTTTCGTGAAAGTAATTAGTTTTAGGAGCAAACGAATAGGACTTTCTACAGGCTCAAATATCGCATTG
>Ga0210059_1012524_pt1 | contig 12793 bp, 6 predicted proteins | sample Ectturendosymbi2_FD_188042 | JGI IMG/M metagenome (GOLD analysis project Ga0210059, IMG submission 188042) | Ecteinascidia turbinata endosymbiont from Florida, USA - Sample 2 (SPAdes) (version 2) | ecosystem: Host-associated > Tunicates > Ascidians > Unclassified | place: Key West, Florida...
ACTTATTAATCACCCACAAGCTCGAATGTCCGTAGGTTTCCTCAACAAAAATCATCACCTGCTTTATCAAAAATCTGCTGCTTAACTTGCCGTACGCAATGGGTAGCTTTTTTGGTTTTTACATGTCCCACAAGCCACAATTACAGTAAGGTAAAACACAAGCAAATGCGATGCATATTCGTAAACAAAAGTAGATAGCGTTGAAGCTGCAGCATCGCTGCAGTAACTACGGGTGCAGGGTAATTGGAACAGTGCTCGATGATGAGAAAACAAAACTTGCTGTTCCGCATCATCCGTGAGTCAGTAGGTTCACCGAAAGTTCTGCCGTGATTTATGTGAGCGTGTGAGGTTGGGTCATCTGGACAGTAATCATTCCTTACGACCATCTGACACAGGCTAGTTTGGTTGGGAGAGATTCGACAGCAGTTGGCGGTTAACCCGGAAAGCTCCACAAGACCAACTGGCGTAAATCACTCACCTTCGCGTACATGGAGTTACGAGAAAACAAGTCCAAGAAATATGCTTCGTTTTGAAGTAGGCAGGCCAACTTTACTGCTAGTTGATTTCAGGAAATACTGCGAACGAACAAATAAGTAATATGCCACGCAACAGGATCTGACCGAAAGGCAGGTGCCGGTCAGGTACATCGAGGACTCGAGATAAACCATTATTTGATTACAAAATGCTTATTCTCATTGCAGGTCATATTGCATGAGTATAAAAATAGTGCTGTTTGTCATGCCCTTTAGATTGTAACCGCAAGTGTTCTTTGGCGCGACCTACAGAAAATAGTATCTTTATGTGTTGCGACCCAAACATTTCATGATCATGATGTCGACAGTTTTTTTGGTGCTGCGATAGTTATAGCTAAAGTTTGGATGCAGAATTATACTGACCTCGAAGCTTTTGGTTTTTGATTGTCATTTAAAATTACTCCAGCAGTCCAACACCCATAGTAACTTAATGTCATAATTGTTGTTGTCATTGCAGGGATTTCTAATTTTGCATAATAGCAAAGAGCGACTTGGTTCTGTATATTTTGCAACCGATGTTAAGATAAAGTGAAAGCATGAAATTAACTAAAAACGAAAGCTAGATAACATTTTCACTGAATATACATCATATTCCAAAAACAAAGCAAGCTCATCTAAGTCCGTATAAGCTACAACGAAGACAGCAAAGCTTGAGCAGTTGGCAGTAGATACAAGCAGTAACAAAGCATATCCATTGAAAGCTTCCCAACCAATCAATCCAGTTCCCCAATCAAGCAATCCAACTATATAAAAATTATGGTAAAAGTCAATGAGATTTTCTTAGAAAAGAAATAAGACGTTTTCGATGTTGTCATAGCGTTTACGCAGGAGGGTTAAGAGGGTTACCAATAAATGCGAAACGAAGCTCAATTTACTGCAAAAGGGCAACATGCCAGGATTTAACTTTCATTATATGCCTACTGCGAGAAAAAGACTCAAAAGGTTGAACGAGTAAGCTTTCAAATTCAACAGGGCACATGGTGATTACAGGCGAAACGTCTTTGAATAATTGTAAGCATAAGTTATTTTTAATAGATTTGGCGATTAAGTATATGAATATCTTTGATGATTGATGAATTCAGTGGACTTAAGTCTCATGTAGACATTTTTAATTGTCTAGCTAGAGGTTAATGCGTCTCCTGCATCCCCCTTGTGTCTGTGCTTGCTGACGACGAAGCTGCTTAGAATAAAAAGTGACGATCACAGCAGTAGATTTTCTGGCTGTCTTTTGACATTTTATCTAAGGTTTTCAATCGAAGTTTTGTTATTGGTCAATACTAACCCAGATACAAAGTTTCGAAATCTGGGAAGGTTTGCTGTACAACCAAAAGATGCGATAGAGCTTGTTTTTTTTGTAAATGTTGGGTTGCGTTATGAAATGATGGTTGAGTCGCAGCGGTCGTTTTAAATTGCTGTTATTTTACAGCCATGCCTGAAACTGATGTTTTTAAATTGCGATTCGTCAGAGGCGTTCTGGAAGTTATTGCAATATTTCGCAGTGTTGCAATGCGTCGAACAATCTGATCTTCTGCCAAAAACAATAAAAGAAACGAGGTTCGAAACCGTAAACTTCAAATTCAAACGCTAATTCTTCCTGCAGTGACCAATATAGTTACAGAGTGCACGAAGCTGTGAACGCTTAAATGCAAAATAACAGCAATTTTTGGAAACAAAATTTTTGACCAACGTTGTGGTGCAATGTCACTGTCAGTCATTATCGCCACTGAATGTTAAAATGCGTCTTATATGATATTTGGTAGTTACTTGAAGTTATTTAGCAAGCAAGCCTTTCGAAGACCGTCTTCGACTGTGCCTGCCATAGAGCAATAATGGGGAACCGGGGGTTCCCCGGTTGTGTACCCAAAAGCAGTGGCCGTCCTACGCTGAAAAACTCAGCACTATCCCTTGTGAAGAAAAAAATGTGTTGATTTCGCTGAAGAATTGGATGATAAACTTCTTTTTTGTTTTTCGGCGTTTTGTTGTTCGTTCTCAAGCACAAGAAAGATCGAAAAAACTGGGTGAAGGAAAGTTGTAACCCTGTCCCATGCACGAAAAGTAACAATGACCCGCCAAAGTGCCCGGGATCATAAAAGTGACCCGCAAAGACAGTAAAACTTGCCCGTCACTTTATAACTTACACGTAACATCAATCTTAAGGGCTGTTCGCAGTTGTAAACATTATCATGAGTGTAACATGCCGTACATTTTTTATAACCTTCCTCACTCCTTACTGGAAATATATCGTAAAAGCGATGATTTCGTATAGTAGATCTGAAACGATTGGACAAATGCTAATGCAATAATAGCATTGCAAAACTGCAGCCATACTGCCTGTAACCGGTTACGATGGTCAGTGGTCTGCCATCGATTTGACTATAAACTTTGTTCCGACATTGCTCGTTTGAAATTCGACACATTGTTTGCAAACGTGCGCTCATCTTCACCCTCTCCTACCAGCATGCGGTGAAAGTGCTGTCAATTGCGAACAGCCCCTTATTTAATACATTACAGAAGCGGTGGAAAAACCAGGGCACGCGTGTCATAAGTGACGCGTAGAGCCGTTGCGTGGGCACACGCGCTGCTTCCGCAGCACGGAGTTCGCTATAAGACAGGGGTCTCGCGCACGAGGCCCGCGAGAGCGTTTTGTGTGGCCCGCGATGCTTTTTGGGAATTTTCAAATATTTAATATTTACGTTATTTAGTTTATTCACCGGTGCTTTAAAGTGCTCGTCTAGCGAGTAAACAAGTTCCTTTTCAACGGACTTGGAGACGGCTAAAAATGATCTGCCGATAACTCATGATACCTTTCGCAGGAAATGAAATGCAAGAGGTGTTTTATTAAGGTTCAGGTACCGCCACTGTCGTGTTAACGTCATACCGCGGCCCTCGGGTTCCTTTTTAAGTCCTCATTTGGCCCTCGGATCAATTTGAGTTTGAGACCCCTGCTATAAGAGGTCATTACTTATTTTATTTTCTATCTCTTTGCAATGCAAAAAGCGGTAAACCTTGTTTTAAGAGAATAACGATAAAAAAGCGCAAGCGGCTCTTTTGTGCGAAAAGTTCTGCTGGTCGTCATAATGCTGCTAAATTATGATGTTACAAAGCGCTCTGTAGATTATAAGACGTAGCAACTGCCAGTCTATCTACTACACTGGGTACTTAAGTTTTGTGTTTCTGTAGGCTCCAGGGTCTCTAAACTTTATTTTCAGAGGGCCTCAACAAGCTATTACACAATAGTTCGAGGACGAGTCATCTTACGTAATGCGATTGTTTCGGGATATGGTACATTCCACGAAATCAACAAATGTTTCGTACATGCAGTATATTATTTTTTCCTTACTGACAAAATGTCTGCGCGGCCAGGTGAACTGTCTTCATGGGCCGTAGTTTGGAGACTCCTGCTGTAAAGTATCAAGTTTTGAGTACCCAAAAATGAGTAAAAAAAGAAAGTAAAAACAGATAGAGGAAGATCATTCCAAGAGACCTGGAAAAAGACACTAGGAATGATCTAATGCATTGGGAAAGCATTATTTGTTCTCTGTAACGCTGTTGTTGTGTGTCAAACGGCGCTTGGAAGCCAGCCTTGATAGTGTAGCCAAACTTGGTGAAACAGAAACAAAGTAATTTGGAAAAGATCATCTAACAGCTGCCAGTTTTCAACTTTCATTGTGCGTAGCAGAACATGGTCAGCCCCTCTTGATGACGATATTTTCAGAGGCCATGTTGTCGGGATGTAAATCCTTTTCTTCCATGACCTCCCAAACGAAGGTAAATTTATTCAACGCATCTCTGAGATGCCACTTAGCAGAAATACCGTTAAAGATCGAATGATATTAAAGACAGCCTGTACTCCACGTGCTTAGATGAAAGCAAAGATACAAATAATAATGGAAGGTTAGCAATGATTTTGCGCTATACTGCTGTGGCATCAGAGAGAACAGCTGTTAAACGTGGGTTCTTACCTCAAGGAACACAAGAGATATATATGCTCAATGCCGTGATAGAGGCTTTTTGTCACATGAAAAAGTGGTTTCAATTACAAGTGATGGGGCACCTTCGATGGTGGGGAAAACGTCTGGTTTCATACAGTTGTTTATCAAAGAAGCAAAACATCAAATCGTTCAGTTCCAATGCATTGTACATCAAGAAGCTCTTTGAGACAGGACAGCAGAAAAACGTTTGACGAACTCCTCAGAGATGTCACAAAAATGGTAAATTACAACTAGGCTTGCGGTCTAAATTGCCTACAGTTTCAAGTAAGAGCTCCATGCATAATATGAATGTTTGCTTTTGTGCAATAATATCAGGTGACTGAGCAGAGGATGAGTCCTTTGATAGATTTGTAGCCTGCTTGGATGAGATTAGATTGTTTATGCACGAAAAAAGGCAGGTTTATTTTACTGACGAGGGATGGCTTACCAACCTCGTGCTTTTACGGATTTTACACTGCACTTTAATGTTATGAACAAGCAACTACAAGTCCCTGGAAAAATACCAGACAGGATGTTCTTTGATATCAAAACACTTGAGAAGAAATTAGAAGTCCTCGAAAGTGGGCAGTTGAAATATTTTCCAAATCCAAAACTGCCGATAGAAAACACTGCAACATATGTAGACAATCCTGGAAGCCGCCACAAAATGCAAGGAGTGTTCTTGCATGATAGCAGCTGCAGAACTTCACTTCGACAACAGATGTTTACAGTTCCGTAAGCTAGAGATAACTTCGCAATTTCTTACTTTTATACGGACAAAACCAAATTTGAAGAACTTGATCCTTCCTGCTTGCAGTGGTTAGAATTCGAATATCTGGAAATGGGGCTACTGGAATGTCAAGAAAGTTCCATCTGGAAACAAAAGTTCTACCAACTGCGTGATACGTTGGAAAAATAGAAGGGATGACAGGGATAGCATCATTACTGAAAATGAAATCCTCAAAGTGCGGAATTCTCTGCCAAACGATTTCAAGGCGATGAAAGTATTCGGGATTGCTTTCATAACTTTGTTTGTATCATCTTTATGCTTGTGAGCAGCTGTTCGTATCAGATTTAACAGATGACCTAAGTGCTGCATGCGATACTCCCAGACTTACTAAACATCAGCCGAGGATAGAAAACTCTCAGTATGCAGGGGCGTTCCGAGGAGGGCAAGGGGACACAATCCCCCGGGCGCCTAAAGTCCCAACAATGTCACAAGTACTTTCTTCATAACACTGCATTTGCTCCCAGTGGGGGGCCATCTAACCTCGGTACGCCCCTGTCAGCATGTATACAGCAACACAAATCACGTTTCAATTCAAAAGCATGCCAAAAGTAAACTTTCAATAAAAGCTGTCTGTACCGTTCGAGACTGCGTTATGTTTTTTATTAGAAAATATTAACACAGAACCTTCTTTTTTCAAAGTAAAGAGGCAAAGTAAGGCGTTTAAATCGACCTGTTGGCACGCTGTTACAAATAAGTAGGTTTTGCGTTGCAGTTTGGGCACTTTGTCTAAAACAGTTTTGCCACCACTGTGTTGACAAAATAAACTGGGAAAATATCCGAATGGATAAATCCTCACACGTGTGTCAGCAACAAGTTTTCATTTTTATGGCAAATTAGAAAATATTTTAATAAGTAGTTCAGCAAGCAAAAATACGCTCTCGCCAATTTGTGTCTCTAGTTTCGCCAGAAAGTCCACCGTGCGGTGGCGCCAGAGTGCAATCGGGACAGAGTGGAACTTTGCACCACTTCATCACGAGATACACCGTTGAAAGACCCGACGACCCTTCTCGACTTGGAGTAGACATTCGTTTGGAGGAAGGCAATCCGAACGATCCTGTGATGGAAGTTGAATGTGGAGGAAACAAAGGTCTTCTGTTTGTCACGAAACTTTGCCAAGGCAGCAAAGGTATGACAGCGTGTAGTGCGAGCGTTACGATTGATAAGGTTAGTTTTGTATGGTTAACTTTTTTACTGATGGCGCGGGCCATTAAGAGTCATCCCAGTCGTTTTTTAGACGCTTCTGTTAGAAGGGAAAAGACTTTTGAAACAAGCCAAATCCCTGCGTGTGCGTTCGTAAAATGTTATAGATCGATTAATTGTGTTCAGGTATAAAGACTATTTAGCGAAGTTATCCCACACTAAAAGCTGCACAAATATAATTGCACCTTTAAAAGGATACAGAGCTATGCAATTTAATATTCAAAGGTCATTTCTAAAATCGAAAAGATTAAGTGCAAGCATGATGGTGTAAGCGTGACTCTCCATGCTGAAAATTAGTTTTGGAAGCAGGTTATAACAAAGAGCAACCGGTTGATCGAAATCTGCCAGTTGACTGCTTTCTGAAGCTCGTCACAATCAGCCACTCACCATTCCATGCACTTAATATTTGCTACACTTGTACTTCCTCAACATTTCAAAGCAGCAAACAGCAATACGCCCGAAGTTCATTAGTTTGTGGTAAAATGCAAGGGTCATGCACAAAAGACATGTATAGGAGCCAGACTTAAATAGGAAGGGGCAGGTGTTCTTGACACTGCGAGGTTGATGTAGGTCCCAGGTATCCACGCTGTCTGTTTTCTTTTATCGTAATTCCGATAACCTGCGGGTTCCCGTAGTTACATTTAAAGCCGTAAGAGGCAGGAGGGAGTTGCTTTTTAATTCAGTGAACATGTCATACTAATTTCAACTCACGTACCTTTTCCAAAAAATGAGTTTTTTTGTGGCAAGCGATGATTTTTGCAGCGCGATCAATGACTGTAAAACCGGACCTTGCATGGTTCGATTCAGACAGTTCAGAGAGTCGACCACATCAGATAGGAAAGCAACACCTGCGCTAAACTTTACCTGACTAAACTTTTCAGCTAAGAACACGTGTTTCTCTTAATTCAGCAAAACAACAATTTCTTCTCCTAGCTAATAAGCACGTTTCAGGACACGACCACGTGACACCCATCACAATTCAGTATGATGTAACCATCCTTAGTGATCAGCATCCATCTCACACAAAAAAGAAAACAAACGCTGATTAAATGACCCAGCTTGGATAAAGTTCACACATTTTATTTCAGAACTTAGCGTTTCATGCAGCTGAGAAAAAAAACACTTCACAATGGATGCTTTCTCTTGTGTAGTTATACTGCTCCCACTTTTTGCCAGTACATGCTGCTACACCATCCGTGTAAATCTCAACACTTTTTCCTCAAGGAATTGAATGTTCTCTGAAGAAGTCAGGATGTTGGAAAATATCTTTATCTTTATTATGCAGCAGCAGAGCTTTGCCGAATAGCAAGTTCTCTGATACTTCATCACTGCTAGCATAATGAATGAACATGGAAATCTGCGATTGACTAGCAATATCTGCCCATTCATCCAACTGCATTGAATAAAATGGATTCTTTCACTTGATTTACAATCTTCTTATGAGCATCACATGACATTTTTTAGATTTCTAAAATGCGTCTCTTCACCGTGCTGTATGATAATGAAACTGAGTCTAATTTTTTACCCTCTTTTTCACCAATCATAATTTTTACAACTCCTTCGCAACTGCAAATAGCATGCTTTCTCCAATTGCATGAGTTTTCTTTTGCTTTACTATTTGGTAAGAAGCAGCATACGAAGAGTGCACAGCTGACTTATTTGCTTCTGTGAATGCTTTCATAGAAGTTTACTGCGCTGTAGTTTACGCTCGAAAAAACTCTTGCTGACACAGCCTGGATGATTCCTCTCCAAATGACGTTGTTACTTATTTTTCTTCATTGATTCCGTTGAGAAATTCTAGAATTTAGAGTAGACAAACAACACATTTTGGTTTGCCGTTTAATTCTATAAAACCAAGTTTTAAAAAATATAGTCGTTTTTGTGACATTTGGATCAACTACATGTACATCAGCTATAAACTTGCTCTACACAGGAAAACATTCCAGCCCCATTGTAACAAGCAAAAAAATTCAAACTCAATCATCAGGCAAACTAGCCTATATACAAAAACAATCCTTTGTGCAGCCAGCGGACACAGTGGCAGGGCCTACAAGAGGTACATCCACCCTGGCTCGGTAGATACTGGGGCCCGGAAGGATGAAAGTACGCACGCTAAGTTGCCGCATCATGCCCTTCGTGCATTTCGGCTAATTTTGGAAAAAGGAAATTGCTTCCGTTAGACCTGGCTAAACCACATGTACGATTTCAACCTCGAACAATATTTTCCGAAGTGTATTTGCTTTTACTCACAATTCCAGCCACTGTGGCATCTGCAGAGAGATCATTTCGCAAGCTTAAAACTAATCAAAAGTTTTTTGAGAGCAACTGGCGGTCAATCTCGTGTAGTAGAATGACCATTGAATCCAAACTTGAACAAGAAATAAAATGATGATGTTATCAAAACCGTTGCCAAGAAGAAGGCACGAAAATTGTTCTTAAAGCAATCGTGACATTTGCCCCAATTTCTTAAAATGTAAGTTGTTTGCACAATGTTTCAGAGTGAATTTGGCAGTTTTCAATTTTTCAAAGTACATCGCTTTTAAAAGACCAAGCAACACATAAAGGAGATGATTATTATCGACAGGTGGTAAAGATGAAAGATAATATACATTTCATAAAACTGCTTAATATTTTCGCTCGCTGTAGAGTGATTTAACGTAAATCAACAGACAATTTTGAGGTTAATTGAAATCTAACATATTAGCTGTCTCACTATTAGCTTTGAATTTGTGAAAGGAATCCATTTATTATAAAGGTGATAGTACCACTAGCCACTACGCACACATTAGTTTCCAAAAGCTGCAACATGTGATGTGAATCAAATTAGTCATCGATGATGTTCAAATCATGATAATGCCAAGTCAAAAAAGGCGTTTCGCGTCCACACCCACTTCCTTGTTCGAGGCCGCCTCAACATTTTGTTTTATAAAAATAATAAAAAAAAACTAGTTTCTGCGCCCATCTGAAGCACCACATTAACGAATTGCTACAGCGAAAAAGAAAAAATTCAAATTTCGACGATTTTGAGAATGAAATGAAATGCAACTGCACATGCTCAAAAAATCTGACGCGTGAATAAGACCAAAATTCGTTAAATTTCAAATCGCGAACATCTTGAAAAATAAAATGTCCGCGCTTCCTTCCTTTATTTGAAAAACCGAGACGAGAAGCATTTTTTATTTGGCCTATATTGCGCAAAATTGAATGTACTTTGAAAATTTTGTTTAACGTGATATACACAGTAAAAAGCTATGATTGTTATTTTGTACAAGGAAGATATTTTGCTGAGTACCAGCTTACTGCAACATACGAAGCTTTGTGTTACTTGTGTAAACAGCTTGCCACTATAACAATTAATCCCTTTGTAAATCTTAGCATGGCAATTTTTTTATCTATATTCGGATGACTATTCAAACAAGCTATACAAATTCCGACGAGAGTTCCAGGAGCTAGGTGAGCCCGGTGTCGGTCTGCGTACCCCCTGGTAAAATTTCTCTCAGAGGCCCTGCACCTATGGCCATAGGTGCAGCCAAGGGGAGCTAAAGAGGCCATGTCCCAAAAAAATTCTAGCATATCTTGTCGTTTTGTGTTTCGAGAAGCGATGTGCCAAACCAAATAATGTTGCTCTCTTAAAGTCAAAATAATATGCCCTTCCCAAAATCGTGGGCTGGCTACGCCACTGACTGTGGCATGGGCTTTGGCTAACTTCATTACATTGTCTGCTAACGTTGAGTGTGTAGCCAGCTGCGACTGGCAAAATGTTCTTGCTGCACGGTAAGTAGCCTATAGCGGCGTTTCTCAAACTTTTACATTGCGAGGACCCCGAGCAGCCTAATATATTTTTGCGGACCCCTGAATACACTAAACAATGAATAAAACAATAGACGGCCTACACATGAACGAGATATACAAGTCTTTTTATCCACTTCAATGCGCGTGCTAAATTTTAGCAGAAAATTCTGCGGAAAGTGTGGACTATATTATCATAAAGGTACTACTGGAATTACCAAGGCCTAGTGGTGCATGTCGGGCTACAGTTGTGGTGCGATTAAGCTGAACAATGGCCCAGGCAGATTAAAAGTAGCGGGTTTTCTTGATTGGATTTTGGTTTACGGGCACCCTAAAACACATTCATGGACCCCTAAGGGGTTCACAGACCCCAGGATAAGAACACCTGCTCTATAGTGATTTTGCGGTCTGACAAAGTTGAGTTACAAAAAACATAGTAATCTAAGCCCGGGGGAAATTGCGGATTGTCCGACGTATTAGATTAGTGAAGGCTTACAAGGTTGCAGTTACGTCACAAAAACGTCTAGCACCAACCTTGTCCGTGGCGTTCACGAGCGTCACGTACGGCACAGGGCACAAAACCGGGGCACAAAACCAGTGCCACGCAATGTGGAGAATGCTCCCGAGTTGCGTTATGTTGACTTCAGCAATTAGAGTACATGCATGCAACTTGTTAACGCGGAGCCTTATATTTATATGAGAAAAACAAGCGACTCAAAAAATATTCAGGCAACCCATACTTGGGAAACACTGAGCTAGACTACTGCTATTATGAATCAGTGCACTGTAAAAATCAGTTTTTTTACTGATACGGGAGTCGAACTTGTTGCCGTGTAGTATTGGTCAACATAAATGCATAGTCACGTAATTTATCTTCCTAGTATCATTTCAGAGGCGTGATAAAACGGGGTCAAATTTTGGCCATTTTTGTTATGTATAAAACGCCTTTGGCGGCCCCTATATGGAACTGTACCTCAAATGGCGTCATCCAAGAAAACTGCCCAGCACCAAAAACACCTGTTCGAAAACGTCAACAAGCCCTCCCTTCAAACTGTTCTGTCAGAAACGCCAGTGGAAAGCTTGAATAAGCCGTTGAGGGCAGCGTTTATGGCCAGGATTCTCTCCTCGATGTCATGCCTTTGTGTACTTTTCCTGCGACAACTTAACCGGCACTGGAAACGCTGGCGTTCGTTGTAGAAGGCATGCAGACTGACGCTAATCTTTGTGCTACGTATTCACCGGAAGAGTGAGCGTCTACTTTTTATCATACCAAGTAACACCGGAGACCGGACTATCCGGCATGCCAGAAATTTGTCCTGTGCAAATTACGCCGGAACATTTTTTTCTCTTTTCACATATTTTTTCTACAAAAAATTTAATCGATCCACAAACAGTAATGACTTGATTTTTCACCCGGACAGCGCCCTTTTCTAGGATTAGGTTTCAAGCAACAATGACCTTTGTGATTGCGTTCTCGCTTAACAATACGCTCTTGTTGATCGTATGCGATATGTAATGCACTGTGCAGATCCTGAATACAAAGATGTTTTTAGGTTAGTATTGTAAAATATCTGAAGAGACGCTTGAAAAATATTGTGACAAAGTCCTGGAAACCCATAACAATTGACGTTAAAACTTCAATCTCCGTCCATAGCATAGTCTAAAATAAATGATGACGGGTATTTATATTACATTTGCTACTACTGTAAATCAGCTGAACTTCCGACGCAGCGTGCACAATAATTTTGTTGAACTTGGTTCGTAAATTGTAATTCTGATAAACCATACTCGGGAAAGCCACTCCAAGTGCTGCTCAAACCCTTGAACTGGAAGCTTCGCGAAATAGATATTGGTCTGAACAGGTCCGCAACCGAGGAAGGAGGCGAACCCGGCAATTTCCCTTCCCCGAAATTTTCAAAAACATGTTTAGTTGTTAGACACAACAAGTTACAATCATTTGCCCCCCCACCCCCGAAAATATCAGGTGGTTGCGGCCCCTGGGTCCGAAAGCAAAATTCTTACAATTCAGCGAATTCTCGCCCCAGTTTACCCAAACCTGCAGCACGCTGAAAGTACCAACAGGAGGAAGTGATGCACGCTTTTTCTGTCCTCAGATGAGCCTCACTTGTTTGTTCGGTAACTTCCTTCGTATTGTTATTACTATTTATTGCAGCCTGCTGGAAACTCTATTACGTTTAAGTTTTCAATTTGTGGACACATCGAGTTTGCCTACTCCCTCTTATGCGTATTACACTCTCAGTGTTCTGGTTAGTGCCAAATCAAACGCGCTTTACAAAATTTCTCTTCTTTTAGCATGCATTTTATCCAGTGTTGATGGTAGTTGTGAGCCTCTCTTCCTAGATCAGTGTTTATCAAGCTTTTTCCTTGCGTGGCCTAAAAAACTTCTGTTGAAAATTGCGTGATCCACTGTCTTGTTAACATAAGCTACGCTTTTACACGCATAGCCATAAACAAGAACTCATTTTCTACCGATTTATTCTTGTATGACA
>Ga0210059_1012525_pt1 | contig 12792 bp, 8 predicted proteins | sample Ectturendosymbi2_FD_188042 | JGI IMG/M metagenome (GOLD analysis project Ga0210059, IMG submission 188042) | Ecteinascidia turbinata endosymbiont from Florida, USA - Sample 2 (SPAdes) (version 2) | ecosystem: Host-associated > Tunicates > Ascidians > Unclassified | place: Key West, Florida...
TAACTGCGTCCATTACGTAATGGGAATAGATTTCTCCGAGAGATGCCATGTTTTATTCAATCGAGTGGTGGAATCTTTGCTGTGCTCTCTGCAGGAGCGTCCTGTATTCCTGCGCAAAAATATCTGCTAGAATTGCAGTACTTTTGAAAGTTTCAGGCACCTGAACACTCATCACAATAGCCTTATCCGTCGAAGTGCAAGGCTAACCAATCGTAGTACAGGAGTAGCCTATATTTGTTTGTTACCAGTTTGATATCGGATCCAACATCTAATACGCATTTATGTATCAGGTAATGCCTGTAGAAGGTCTGCGAAATACGTACAAAAAACACTATGTTTTGATGAAAGTAAATAAAGCTACACATGAAATCGATCAGAATACGCCAGCTTCATCAGCTTCGCAGTACAACCAGGTTTGAAAAGGAATGTTAGCATCGAGAATAAGTTGCCTTCAAAAGTTGGAAGGCAAAAAAGGTATGATGATATTATATTAAGATTAGATTTTTTCATCCCAAAAGTGAAGAATCGAGCTATCAGCTGTCTGTTCAATGCTTGTTTTGCTATTTTAAATGTAGCAACCACTTTTTGGCTCATTCAAAACTGTGCAGTCATTTTGCACAACAAACGCGGCATTTACCAGAACAAGTCCTCGTAATTTTTCAAGCAGCAGTACAATTATATATGCGAACAGTAAAATTCCCTCCATTCATCTATCGTAAATGACTCTGGCTGGCAAAACGTCTCTCCTTTCCTCTTTTGAAATAGCCCATGTGCTGATGAAACGAAAAAAACATTTTGTGAAACTGAGTCTGTGATCAAACCATTATTGCATGTGGTAGCCGATTTGCTGCGTGTCGGAAAGCATGCTGTGAATGAACAATAGGGCAAACACCGTGGTCTAACAATGAACACTCGATGACTATGATGACTATTATTGGCCATACATTCGCAATAGGCTGAATGGGAATGCAGCAACCGATGGAAGGGGTGAACGAAACCGCAAAAGCTTGAGAAGCACTGGTGTAGACTATGGACTGTGTCCGTTTTTTGCAGGTAGCCCATGGCTTGGTGGTCATGAATATTTATAGACTTTCCCTACAGAAATGCCAAGCGATGACCTTGGCTCAGTGGCAACCGACTTGCCAGGACGTCTTCGTACTGTTTTTATCCTTGTGTTTGTGTGTGTCGCTGCTTGCGTCGCTTCCAAATCGTGCTCCTCCGTCCTACGATTGTGGGTGATTGTTAAAGGCGCGCAGTGACTACGAACCTAATTGACATCACGTAACCGATCCTACGGCACTGCTACACGCTGTGTTTACCTGGAAGACGAATTTAACGTGAGCTCTCTCCAGGGTTAAACATGTCTGGTATATATAGTGTTGTCTTAAACCATAACCTTACATTTGGCGTATGCGCCTTTCCGGGATCGAAAGTTTGTTACTCCCTTGTGTCCACTACTGTCCATTAGCACAGTTTGCGACAGCGATGACTACACAACTTGTTTTTCCATTTCTCCTCGTGCAAAAAGAACCGTAAATTTGCCGCTCCGCTTATTTCCCAGTTAACGTTTCCCGGCGCTACGTATAATCCAACTCCATATGCTGCCATTTGAAACAGCCAGCTTTTTGATACAGACAGTAAATGCAGTAAATGTGAGCTGTGGAACCTACATCATTTTGGTTCGTATTCTTCGTTTGCAATAATAGCGTGCAGTTGCATTTTGCCAATCTGCGTTGAAGTAGTTGTAGTTGGATAACAGTCGTGTGTTTGAGCTGCATGTTTTCTTCACAGTACATAATCGCAACGGTGTACTTGTGTAATTGGAAAAGACTATTGTTTGCCATGTGCTCGGCTTACCGACAGCGAAGTCTGTTCTCTCAGTCGAAGCTGCACTGGTTGAATGCTTTGTTTTGTTTCTGTAGTTTCAGAAACCGTATTCGACGATTAATTGCTGTCGAAATTGCTGCTTAAATTGTGATAAGTATTTGCGCTGATCATCTTCCGTTCCGTAAGCAATTTCTTTAGGGAATATGAGGCTGCAGTTTATTGATGCGCGTAATTCGTGAGATGTCAGAACTAGCGAAAGGTTGTCAGATACATGATTAAAAACTCTATGACGTCTAGCTCTCCACAGCCCGCAACAAAGGCTAGCGCCGAGACAGACCCATTTGAAGGATTTTACAATCCGTCTGGTGATTACATCAAAACAGAAAGAAATAGAGCAAAATCTTTGAAAATGTAAACAAAGAAAGAATGAAATTATGCTGAACTCCAATGTCACGTGCTTTTGGTGCTTTTATATCAGCTTGTGTTTGGTGTCCTCAGTTATGGCACGTGTTCTGTCAACATCATTGGTAGAATTCACAACTTTAGGGGCCTTTCTTTTATTTGTTCCTTGAGCATTAGTCTGGAGAAAAAGGGGTCTGATTGTTGTTTGTGTTTGACTGGTTCGTTAAGTCTTGATTGAAAGGCTTCGCATTCTGAAACAAATTCTTGTAGCTTTCCGTGTTGCCACCATTCTTGTCTTTCATAAGTCATATGTTCTCTATGTTTTGATTCAAATGATGATTTCTGGAGGCCTAGTGCAAGAAAATCTGTAGCATGCGAATGGGTACTGGCTCCTTTTTTAGTGCAGTTGAAGAGTCCTATAAATGAGACAACTTAGCAATCAGTGCTTTTCCTCTTGACATTTGCATGCAATTTTTATCCATTGAAAATTTTTTCATGTGCACAATTTCGACCTGTTCGGATGGCTATTGTGTTTTTCATTTTCCCCATACAATGGGGATTTCTTTCTGTTCGTAATAAGTGATGCTTCTAGCCTTATCCTAACCTTGACAGTATTGACACGCACAGTCATTGTAATTTGTTTTGCAAAAGACATCAGATCGCTCCTCCTTTGATCCGGCGAAAATGTAGTGGAACCATCGTGCGCATGTTTTATCGCAAAGTATAACATTTTGATCACAAATTGCTTTGCACGCTCCATACCTACAGTCGCTTATGACAGTGGCCTTTACCTTTGTTTGCATACTGTTTTATAAGAATATAGATAAGCCAAAATCGGCAATCTGTCTAACTTTTACCGTGTATGTATGACTGTAAGAACGGATGCTTTCCTGAAAAAGCAAAAGTTGAGATGTCGGTTTCCTAAGAAATGACTTGTCTTGACTACTTTCTGTTTCCAAATCAATATATTTTGAACCACAGTTCCTGTTTTGCAAAGGGAAGATTTTTCGAAGTTTGATCTTTCAGTGAAAGTTAATTTTCGAATCCAAGTTCATGAAAAAATACAAAGTACCTGTAAGAGTTTGCACTGTTTAAGATGACTTGGTAAGTTCCTGCAGCAGGATTTTGCAGACGTAGTAGCAGAAGTCCGGATACCTGGGCCACAGTTTCGTGTACAACGATAGAGCCTAAAAATGTTGAGACATGAGTTACCACTAGACCAACCCCAAAATAGAAAACTTCTGTTGTTGACAAGAGAAAGCGAAAGTTAATGAGAGATTCAACGCACAATCTTGCGATTTTACAATGTTTATGGGAACATCTTACATTTGAGCCGGTGTATCACAATTATTCTAAAGTACTGTATAGCATCTACAACTTGCACAAAAGTGGAAAACCTGCCGGAAGCAATTCATTTGCCCGAAGTTGAGCGCAGGAGCAAATTTACTATATTAATTAAAATATCACTGTATGCTTGCTTGTCTAAACATACATCTATTAAACCATACAATATCAAGCATGGTAATTAATTTGAAGAGATGGAAACTTCTAAACGTTTGAATTTAAAAATTTTGTTTTGAAGTTTGTTTGTATAACTTGGTCAAGGTACTTTAAGACAGGGATATTTGCAGAAAGCAACTGCCGTATTTTATTCAAAAGACTCGTTTTTTTCTATTGCAAGCACAGCAAACATCTGGCAAAGAAAGTAGCTTCAGTTATATTTCTCGTTTGGGGAAAATTTTCTTTACCCCCCTAATGCATCAAATAATATTTTCAAAATAATTTGACTCTTATACCAGGGGTCGGGAACCTATGGCTCGCGAGCCAGATGTGGCTCTTTTGATGACGGCATCTGGCTCGCATGATATTTTCTTAAAACGATTGTTACGAATGAAACTTTTTCTGTAATTTTCCTACAAAACCATCAGCAACACCGTGCAGCACCAGAAGTCACATTAACAGTAAGAAGCATGCTATTAAAGAGAAAATTCAAACATTTACCATTGTTTAAAATGGTTGATTTTGCTTAAAAATGCATACGTTAGTTCGTAAGTTAGCTGCATTAAGTGTTGAAAAGTATTACATGACTCTCACGGAAATACAATTAAAAATACGTAAGTTTCATGGCTCCTTTAGCCAAAAAGGTTCCCGACCCTTGTCTAATACCATGAAAGCGACTATGCCATCAAAAGATCTGGCGAAACACGCAAGAGATAATAATGGTTTTCAGTTTCACTGCAAACGGAATATGGACAACTATGACTGAGAAAGTGAAACATGCTTGTGAATAAAACTTTGTGTCTACATTTAACCTCATTTAGAACTATCCTTTACGAAGTGATATAATAGTTCTACTTTTTTCGTTTGTTACATTATTCTTCATGATAAATTACTTCCTCGACTTTGCGATTTTATTTGCAATTTTTGCCATATACTTTTGTATTTTACTGTGACTTTCTATAAAATATTGTAATTATCAAGGGCTTAATTCAAAGATTTTTCACTGAAACGACTTTTGTTCATAATCTTCCCAATTTACTACAGACTTATTTTCTTTTTAATTGCCTATAACGCTCAACCACGTGGTCGATATATTTTGTTATGAGCAAATGCTTACCGTCTTTTTCGATGCGGTCGAGATTCACAGTTTTTCCAGTTAACAAAATAGTAACGTCAGTAATCCTTGTGTCTACTTCAAAATCGACGGTTGGTTTTGTGCTGTCAACTCCAATAGCCAGTTTTACCTGAAGAATCAATTCAATTTTTGAGAACTTGGAAACTGAGATGTTAAAAGTAATTTTATAATTGAAATGTCTTAATCTGGCTTTAAAATTTTGTTTCAGAAAATATGTTTTAAAAATACCGGTAAAACTACAAGTGATGCTTGGTTTGAAAAAAAACAGCAGTGTTTCAAAAATATCGCTGCCTGGAAAATCAACAATCCTCACTTTGATGATGACGACCTTGTAGAACCCTGTTTGTGAAAAGAAAGGCTAAGCACGAAATCTGGCGACCGTGGAAATGCAACAAAGACTAACAACCTTGGAAAGGTTCTGTATAAACTCAATCAAGATAGTCATGTTTTGCATTGAATGGAAGGGGAGACGTCATGCGATACATGCATTTCATAATATTCGTGGTGTATCAACAACTTGCATTCATCGAGCAACTATCAGGTAGAAGTGGATGGTAAAAGTCACAAGGTTGGTCACTTAGTGGGTTTGTCATAGTATGTGAACCATTTTTTTATTTTCAAACCTATTTACTTAACCCACTTAATAGCCACACAGTTTTTCATGTTCTCATCTCTAAATGGATTACTGTGTGTTGTTAATCATTGTGCAATATGTTGCAATATTTGAAAACTCTGACTGGCTGATATGTAATTTCCACCAATGTCTCTCCAATCTCGTTTGGTATGCTGTGTACCCTGCGAGCTTCATAAGCAACTGTGATACTTTAGCATGGTCATCGGGTAACTTTACTGTTTCTTCGTGGTCTGTGTTGCTAAAGATTGCTTTCTACCTCTGTCATGCACGTCGTATATAATGTCATGTTTACTGCATGGTTTCCCGCTTCATAGCCCCCACTGTCACTCACTTTTAGCACCTATGTGCATGACTCACTTCTTCATCTGTATATGTCTCAATTCTTTATGCATTGCTTGCCCTCCATTATCTTTCTTATGTGAATGACTTTTGACTTTAGCGGCCTAAATTTTATGGATTTGTTCTGTATTTCAATTTTGTGTGTTGTGTTTGTTGATATGTGTTTTCCTGTCTCTTGTTTGTTTGTTGTTTATACCCATACACGTCAAATTATATACAACTGTTTTATGTTAGTTTATTGATTAACTGCACATTTTGGTTTGTTTGTTTGTACGTCTGGATATTCACTAATCTTATCTTGGAAACGTTTTGGCGAATTCTTTCTTTCACTCGGTTTTTGAATGCGAATTGTTCATAACTTCGTGTGAATCGCTCTGATGCATCTAAATATACTGTACTACGTCTATTACATTGAAATTTTATTACATTCATTGATATAACTGTTAGAAGTTGGAAAGCGCAGAATACAGTAATGGTTTTTCCCAGCAAAGACTTTTCTTGTTTGGTTCTAATTCATTTATTCTGTTAGACGATTGCATGAAACTGAAACAACTTGGTTAAAACGGGTATAAGGTCAAGTAAGAATATTAAGTGTCTGAATAAGAATTTTCAAATAGTAACGGTATGAGTGTTGCTGCACCATAGCGCACTCATTAAACACTGTGCTCCACTGAAGCTTTAAAAAACTACCAAAAAGTATAGCTGAATAGATTGAAACTGTTTTGTTCATTAGCAGTAATTAGGAGATTTTGGCAAGTCATTAATTATGAGAACTCTGCATAAGCAAAAGTTTGACGGAAAGAGAAATTGTTTCTACGTTCTGTCGCTGTTTTCTCATTTTCCAAAGTAAACAATACAATTTCTATATTGTTTGCGTGCTTGTATTAACGCTTCCTCTGTGTTGCAGTTCTGTGAATGTTTTTAGTATTTTTTGCTTATAAATCCATGTGATTAAGACTTTGAGCGTGAGATGTACAAAAATTTTTATCGCAAGATCAAAGCTTGGCAGTTGGCAGTTTTGTAAAATTTTGTCAACGCTGACCCTTTTTTTGGCGGGTTTACAAAAATGTTTTCATGCCCACTAACATTTCTGAAGCTGTCTGTCTCTTGCAATGACTGTGTGCAAGCCACGACGTTCGCAGATCAACGCCAAATCATGTCAGGAACTACTCTCATACGATGCATTCAACTATCAGTAAACGTCGTAGCAATGAGTGTTTGGCTCATGGAGTAATAGAAGTCTTTCTTTTTCTTTGCACGCTAAATCTTTTTTTGAATTATTTCTTTGTCAAAGCAGTTTATAACTTTTTATGTGAAAGCAACAGCTCCCTGTGGTTACATTTACCTGCTGCGGTAACAACTGTAGAAACACAATTAACTTAAAGTGTGAAACTAAGCAATATTTAGACCCTTAAAGAAAAAGGTTGTTTACCTGTCCTTGAGCAGTCAGGCTTTTAAAGAGACTCGTGCTTGCTTCCAAGTTGCTTTTGTCAGTTACAGTTACTAGGCCCCCAGTGGCTTTTGCAATCCTGTTGTAAAGATCAAACCCATTGGGACTAGAAAGGATTTTTGTTTGAAGTGTGATAACCTGGAAAACATAGTAAGCAAAACGAGTTCTTCACGTACATGAAGGTCGACCCGCTTGATATTGTCAATCCTTTTATTTGCAATTGCTTTCATTTCCTGAAAAAACAAAACTCTAAATTTCGGTGCTTGCTGCAGCACACTGCTCACTTGCAGTGTGGGGAGACCTTGAATGGAAAATATTAGAGAGTCAGATTTATTCCAAGACTAACATACGCTAAACCATTTTTTCAACTTTATTTCGAGAAATATATCCTGGTGTTCTGTTTTTTCAAAGGCAAAATCAAAGTACAGTACTGATGCTCAGCAAATAACCAGGAAAGAACAAACCGCATTAACACCTTGTTACTGTTTAAAAAAGCTTTCATAACATCGTAAAGAGGACTAACCAAGTGCAACTGCAGTGAATTGCATTGTGATGATTACAATAAGACTGCAAATATTGTCAAACAGTAAGTCTTGAAAAACTTTTTTGTCATAATAATAGTGTTATTTGCGTCCAGCCTATAGTTTCCTTGTTTAAAAATTAGTATTTACAATTTTATTTGTGGTGTCAATAGCATTAAGTTTACCATTATGCTCAGAGTCAGATTTATCAATAGGCTTAGTAGGCTTAAGCCTAGGGCCTCAAGATCCAAGGGGTCCTCCAGCAAACTGTGGTACATATAGAGTTAAAAATAAAAAAATCAAGGTGTTGGTTACAACTAATAATGTTACGCTGATTCTTAGCCTGAGCAGTACAGTAGTTTTGTTCATAGGTGGCGGAATCGGGGGGGCCACATGAGCCTAAGCCTCCCCACATTTTTTTCTGGGAGGGCCTGGCCCCCCACTTTTTTGCTTAAATATCGTAAGTTTAAGTAACACAATTAGTATTGGGTCCAGTGATAAAGTAAATCGCTTCATGGAAAAAACGTTGCAGAATTTTGGCAGTATATTGTTGATATTACTTCTAACATATTGTAATTTGACAGTGAATTTGGCAGGATTTCGTAATTGTGTGGCAGAATACATGGTGCACAGTCTGTCACCCTGCTATAGATTGCTTACCGCATTTGTGTTGTTGAACAGTGTTGCCAGATGGTGTAACACAACACAATTTTTCACAAAAATGGTGTCATTTTACATGCTTGTTTGCATCGGCGTCGGAAGGAATTTTTCCCGGGGGACCATCAGTGGATTTTTACAAAAGTTTTTCTACGGGAGCCAAAAGTGGTTAACTTTGTTTTTTAACACTCGAAATTAAGACAACAGCATTTTTGCTGAAATTTTTAAATTCCTGCCCCTCTTCCGACACTCATATGCTTGTGTGTAGGAACAAGTTCGTGGCACACCATTAAAAAATTTTGGTAATTTCAAGCCTTTTAACACCATTCCAAATAGTGAAATTTTACTGAATCTTATAAGCAAAATGAAATATTTGACAGATCAATTTCAATTGCGTTTTTGGTTTTGTATCGGCAACGCTAAATACCTATATTTTATTTCTGCATTGGCAACACAATTGGCATCCTTACGGACAACTTGCTAGCTGCTACGTATGTTTTGTCTTCTCTTTGCATTCCGGTATCTAATGCAGTTGTCGAATGAGTATTTAGTCATGATACTTTTGCGTTCAAGATGAAGAAGGGTTGTGATTTTGAATGTGCCTAAGACGGGCATCAATGCTGTGTCTTTTTTGCCTGTTTTTTTAAGCTGTGTTCATGGTGTTTTTAACAACCCAGTGGCTACTCCGGCATACGGGTTGCTCGGGCTTCGCCCGAGTCTTCGATTACGATTTATATCGAAGAACGCAAGCTTGCTTTGTATGTTTGTTCCACCAACCACGGTCTCACTTCACTAAGTTGTTAACTAGGGCTCTTTTCTTTGGGCCTTGTCACTGTTCATATATTTTCGTTCCATGTCTGGCCTTTCGCGTTCATGTTACAGGTGACCTAGGCTTGTGAATATCGTCAGAACCGTCGCCAGAAAGTCTTCAAATCGCTTAAAATTTTGCTGGCTGAAAGTTGTATGCTGTATAGGTCAATCAAATGAACTTGAACGTGAAATTAAGCAAAAAACTGGGGGGGCAAGCAGGGGGCCAGCCAAAAATCTGGGAGGGGCCATGGCCTACCCAGGACCCCCCCTTAGAACCGCTACTGTAGCGTTATCATTTCTCTGTGACGTACGTTACTCGACAATGGAGAAGTTATCATGAGAATTTCTCATTTGTTTTTACATAACATAACGTCACAGGGCAACGATAATGCCAGCCAGAATGAAAGCAAATGGAAATTTCAGTGACGCAAGTGTCGAACGGTTTTATTCAGCCAGTCAGAATAAATCGTATGTTTAGCCCGAGTGCCGCTGATGACCTCGGTCGCCCCTGCCTATTTGATTTCAGGTGGTTCACCGATACGTTTTCATGATGGTGTAGTTTTGTCTAAAATAGTGTAATTTAGACCTTCATATGGTGTATATGTAATGACGTCATATTTCAATGCTTTTGACGTCACAGTTGCCAATTCAGACCACAAAAATTTGCTATAATTTCTTTTCAATGTGCACTTGTGCCCCCCACTTTGAAAAAGGTTCCGTCACCCATGGTTTTGTTAGCATTGTTATGTCGTAAAGCTCGTTTGATACTTTCATTTGTGATTTCTTTTGATTTGTAGTTTCTTCGAACTACTGCAAAAATTACGAATCGCGAAATGTCGATAAGCATATACAGTATATCAACAAGGAGAGTAACAACTGCTGATCATGCCAGAAGCGTATTTAAATAAGACAACAGTTGGTTTGGCCATGAGAGCTAGCATTGATTTCTTTATAGATGATTTTTCTTCCATGCAAGTTTTTGAAAATATATTGCTGTTTTCCTCAATCAAGGTAGGAAAAAATGGAACTTTATTATTTCATAGCGTATTGATTAATGGTGGCAAAGCAACTTGACTTTGTGACGGATTTTGAAAGCAGATTTTTCATATTTTACAATGGGCCTGGAAATGTAAATAAAGAACCATTCTTTCAAAATTTTCCAAGTATATATGATGTAGCAAAATCCCCATTTTCAATTTTGGAATTACTAGAATGAGCTGTTCTCATTTTGTGATGCAACTCTAGAGTCAACAGATGTTGCAATCGACTAATGCCGGAACGCAAAGTTTCTCAACGACGCATTATGCAACGCGTGACCAACTCGTTCCTTGTTACATGCAGATATAATCTGAGCTTAAGTAAAAGATTTGAAAGTGGCGATAGCAACTGCACGAGAAAGAGGCTCGAGGGACATGCGGTAAAAAAAGTTAGCAGCCATTACTGCTTGTTCACATCAATGAATGACACACCAACCATTGCACTGAATATAACAAGCTTAGGCAAAACATTTTGATGAACTCCTAACTGATTTTGCAATGAGGCCAGGAGAAAACTTTTTTATTTGTAAGATTGTAGCTTTTTATTTATTAATTTGTATTTCAATAACGACATCATGAGGCAAGTTTAAATCTCACATCCTTTCACGCGACGTTTTCGTTGCATTCGATTCTTTGTAGTCTGAAAAAGTGACAAACAAGCGTATCGTGAATCTAGCAGTTGTAACCATTTGCGTGCGTTTTTCGTGATGCATTTTGCAAGGAGCAGCAACTTTTGCTTATGATTAAAAGGCAAGCGTGCGAGATTTTAAGCGAGTCGCAACGTTGTCATCATTCCTTTGTGCTTTAGTCCTTTATGCCACCATACACATGTGCAGTGTGTTTTGCTTTAAGAAATTGTCTTCTTTGAAAGCTGCTGCTGAGCACAGATAATAATAAAAATACATGTGACATGTATGACATGCGTATGCTATGGTTTGCGCCAAATTATTAACCGTGATGTTCTCGACTGTTTCGCCGAACGAATTAAAACTCCTGTTCCCGCCGGTCAAGCAATATTTCCACTATTCCGCGTCATTAAACCTTGGTTGTGATTTATTTTTACTTCTCTTAAAAAATACCAAACAAGTTTTCGCGGCCACGGTTTCTTTTCGAATATTTTGACTGTTTCATATTTATTAGTCTATGGAGATTTTGGTAAAGCGACATCTTGGAAAGCGGGTGATTGAAAGTTGTTGGACAAATTGCCTTTTGGTTGAAAACGGTTGAAAAGCAAGGCTGAGCAACGCCGAGACCAAACAAAAAATGGGTTTGTTCGATAGAAAAGCAAAAAATGATGCAAGACAAAGATTGTGAGCCACGACCGGGATTGATTCCTTTCTGATTTTCATCAGAAAATAGTAATTCGGTTTTTTTAAACTCGAGGTTAATCATTCAACCCCTGTGAATCACCTTTTCCTTGCGGTTGTGTCTATTTACAGGAATGTTTTTCTAAAATAAGTTTTGCTGTCAGCAACGCAACATCAGTTTACATGTGATAGTGGTCAAAAATAGAAGTAAAACAAGGCAACATTATATCTTTTTAAAGCAGAAGGAAATACGCCCGTTAAGCTTGATCAGCAGTTCCTTTCAATATTTATTCTTTCCAAAATTAAAAGGCGACTGCACTTTTTAGACAAACATCCCTGTTAGGAATTGACAGAGATAGAGCTTTATGTGATCTGTTATAGTATATTTTTCGGTTTCATATAATGATATTGTTGTGGTTAAAATTAACCCCAACGTGTTGTTACCGCAAAATAATGACATATGGAAGAAAGAACTCTTCTGTTACCTCGGGAAAAAACTAAAGGAGACATTCATGTTGTGTGAAACGGACACTTGATGATTGCATGAACAATATGTGTGAATAAGTTGCTGACGGGTATCATTATTAACCAGTATAGCAGTGTCACATCGCAATGCTGACAATGCAAAAACGCATTTAGGAAACGGACTCCGACTCACAAACTTACGAACAAAGTATAGGACCTAGTGTTGTTAATATGGTCCCCATAAACTACACGCAAGAGAAGAGGGAAAAGCTCAAATCAAAAGAAGCACACGGCAAAGTTAGGAGGGCAAATCTGAATGTAAACAAGATTTAACCAGACTTAACTAGCTTGTGCCGCAGTACAAGTACAGGAAAACATGACGTGTGGCAGTAATGCAGCCATACTAACGACAAACGGACTTTGACCTGTGAAGCGATTACGTAATGGTCACAAATTTGGTCACTGATTTGGTCATTAACTTGGTCACTGATTTGGTCACTGAATTGGTCACAGATTTGGTCACAAATTTGGTCACAGATTGGGTCATGGGGAATTCTATATCTTCAGAAAATTATAAATACCAGTGCAACTCCAAAGGACAGGCAGTTGAGTCTTCTGACTTCAACCGGCAAGGCGAACTTGTGGGGTCTGGCAAATTCGTGAACCAGAATACGCTTGTAGCCGAACCAAGTCTAAATTACCTAACCT
>Ga0210059_1012526_pt1 | contig 12792 bp, 12 predicted proteins | sample Ectturendosymbi2_FD_188042 | JGI IMG/M metagenome (GOLD analysis project Ga0210059, IMG submission 188042) | Ecteinascidia turbinata endosymbiont from Florida, USA - Sample 2 (SPAdes) (version 2) | ecosystem: Host-associated > Tunicates > Ascidians > Unclassified | place: Key West, Florida...
CTGCGTTATAATGTGGCCCTGTGGTCCTCGGCTTGTTTTATGAAGGCGGCCCTCGGTTACCTCATTTGGTCCTCGGAGCAATTTTGAATTTGAGACCCTTGATCTACTTTGACAAAGAGCTCTTCAAGTGCTAATACTAAAGTTTTGTGCAGTTGGTAAAAAAGCAAATACCTAGTAATCATTGCGAAGTACTAGCACAAAACTATACAATTGTCATAAAACCATGGGCGTAACCAGGGAGGCACTTGGGCCATGGTCCGCAAAATATATCATTTCCATAATTTGCCTCCCATGTTGACAGTTTTACAAAAAGGACGTACTACGGTTGAGTGAACATGGTCAAGTCATCGAAGCTAACATGCGTATCACACAAAGTTTGTGTTTATCTCCGCATGGGCCTCGGGGTAATTTATCCTGTCCTGCCTATATACCTAGTTGTACGTCCAGACGTCAGACTTCCACTTGATCAACGTGTTTCGTGTAGTGATTGTTGTAAAAAATGTGATATGTCTAGCCCAGGTAGTCTTCTCTTATTTTGTTCTGCGTAGCAGCAAGATGCCTTTGGTGCTTAAGACCAAAGTTACACATTTACGCAGCCTGCTGTTCAGGCAGCCAGATAATTGTGTAGTTAGAAAAGTCTATTTAGCAATCATTGCTAAATTGTCCCAAAACAGAGTAGTGCAGTTCGTGGATTATGGATGTTAACTGTTGCGTCCACGTAGGCCTTAGTCTGTATTTGTGAACATTTATGGGCGATTTGAGATACAAAATGTTAGTAATCTAAACATGTGCCATGCACCAGAAGATTAACAAGTCCAGATATCAACAAGGTCTACGCATGCGTATTTCGGCCAGTAAAAAGCCCAATGCGCACGCTTTATAAGCATATTTCACTTACGCTCATGGTAAAGTTTATCAATTTGCGCTCATGAAAGAAAATGTTCATCGTGGCGCACATGCTTTGACCGGCCTCATGTTTGCTCCTTCGGTACTAATGTTTTGATAACTGAACGATAGGATTTATTCTGCAATTTTTTTTACGTTTGCATTTCATTACGACATCTCTAAATAATCGCCGTCAATTAAATGATAATGATTTTACGACCCATTTGCTTTTGTTAAGCTCGTTCAAAAATTTTAGTTGGAAACTACGAGCCTATTATGGGTATTTGCGGGAAATTATTTATAATTAGTTTGCACTATCTGCAAACGCTGTTCATGTTATGAATTAAATATTAATTCTCAGAATGTCTAGCCCCCCTGCACAAACATGAAGACTCCCAACGGAAAACTTTCTGGTGACGGTTCTGCCCAGGCCGAAAACATGGGGAGGGCATTCGGGAACCGCAACCCCCAAATCTTTTTTGTGCTGCCCCAAATTTTGTTGTGCTCAGAAAATTTTGTTCTAAACATATGATGAAAACAAAAACATTTCCCCCTTAAAAATGTATTTAGCCTCCCCAACCCTTAAAACCCGGCTACGGGCCAGGTTTTGCCAAAATTGTGTCTGCAATTAGGATATTTTGTTTTGAAGGCCATTCGGCCTTGAGATGTAGCATAACGTCAAGGGACACTGCAAGCATTTTGGGGGACCTACAGTTGGGCTGTTACGGCGCTGTATACAGCACAACATATTGCTGCGGCTTTCTTCTCTGTAATGAAGTTTGTAAAATCAAACCATCGTGCAACGCTAAAAATGAACCCTTGGGGGAATTAATTCGCACTGCTATAACAAGGTATTGTCCAGATTTATGGGGACTACAAAATCAAACAAAAACTTAATAGTGACAATTACTGTACATCATTTCATGTAAAACTTGCATTCTTTATCATATTTGTGTAGTTGTAGACACTACAAACCGGTTTTGTGGCTCACTGGTTTGTTTGGTTTTCTGCAAATGACTCTTGCATTGAATAAGTTTTCCCACCCCTGGTTTATACAATGTGTAAAGAAACAGGAGTGAAAAAGAAGCATTGCTGCCAACAAAGCGCATTTTTTGCAATTAATGCTCCCTCTAACGTGCGCAACTGCGTAGTACCACCAGACCACTTGCGCAGTGAAATCTCATCCCGCGCACTTGCAACATTCCAAAACATCGGAAAAACAAAAAAAGGCACGCTATTTCAATGAGATATGTATTTTGTTCGTATTTTGATAAAATTGTATGCTTATTCTAATATCTCACAAACTTTGTATTTCATTTAAAACTCTGATAACTCAGTCTTAAAATATCCATGCTCACTGGAACAAACATTTACCTAGTGTAAAATTTTCTTAGAGGGAAAACACTGTATACAACTGTTGCCGTAACATTGGGCATTTTCTTTGTGGTGTAGAAAGGGTGAAGTGTTTTGTGTACGTCCATGTGCGTTGCATCGTCAACAACCTGAAAAGGATAAGCAAAATGTCGACTTTTCCCCCCATGGAAAAATTTCTGCGGACGCCCATAGGGAAGGGGTGCGTGCGAACCGACCCCCTGGGGGCAAGCTAAATACAAAAAAAACGGGATTCCACTTTGCTTCATTACATTTCAAATTTAGTATTCTTTTGATTTTCATCAGGTAGATGATTTTTTGCGATGTTCGGAGTGTTTTCTGGTGATTTCGTGTTTTAGTCTGGACATCTACATTCGGATCCACTGTCATTTCTCAACTTTTTTTCTGAATGTTGGCTGGTGGCCTCCTGAGGTGCCAGTGGGCCTCCTTCAGCTACGTATTTAGTTTTCAACCCATGGCACAAACCTCTAGTTACGCCACTGATTATATGAGCTCTGGTGAGAGGTTAGGGAAACACTTGTTGAAACAAAAATTTGAAGGTCAGTTGTATTGGAGCCCTATTTTACCCCAACATCATTCAGCTTTAGATTCAAACATCGACCTTCACTACGACGTGAAAACCGATCTTGGATTAATATGCAAGCACTATACACAATTGAGGAACAATTCTAAACAGTAAAGAACCTATAGACTTGAGAGAACTAACGGCCAATTAGAAAAAGAAGACTCTACAACTACGGAACACGAGTTTTCCGCGTGAAAAGACCAAAGCTCGAACTAACTAACAACGGATGATCAGTGCAGATAATTTCTCTGTTGTTTTTTGTACATTTGCCGTTTCCATTTAAATGCATTTATACTTCCGTTTAACACATATCAATGCAAATGTATATTAACCCTCCAAGAGAGTCTTGTTTTCGTATCATATACTTTCAAATGACTTCTTATACTTCTACATCAGAGGTTTCTAACCTTTCTCTTACCATGTACCCCTTCAGCATTTCGACAGATGAGCATGTACTCCTAACATTTCTTATGACAAGAAGGCTGAGCGAAATAACAAAAGTCCACTGAATTTTTAATGGAATATTTACATTTCTAGAACTATAAAAGTAGACTCCGTTTTTATGTCTCGAAGTTAATTTGTTGCGGCTGTACAATAAATGTATCCTCCCTTCAGATAGGCAAACGTACCCCTTAGGGGTACATGTACCCCAGGTTGGGAACCCCTGTTCTACATCTAGGGATTCATACCAATCACTTTAACTAAGAACAATATTAGGGTATTCCCTGTTAATCGAGACGTACTGAGGTGCAGCCTTGCACCGAAAGTGCAGAAGTACACCGAGAGTGCAAATTAACACGAAATGCGCGCGAGTGGAATTTTACCAGAAAACTTCTCATTCGGAAATGTATCATCTGCATGGGTGGTGCCATCTGTTGGACCAATGAAAATATGAGGCAAAACCTACCTCAGGCACCAAAATCGGTTACCTTCAATCCGGTGATTGGTTAAAACTCTCAGTAGAACTTCTCCCTCTATAGTCCGGTGACGAGTAGAGAAAGTTCCCGGTGGAACTTAAATAACCTAACAAAGCTTTGGTCAAAGCACAGCACTAAACTGCCAAATTGCCCCTTGACTTAACAGCTCATAACGAAATGCTGCACAATTTTTCGTGACTCTGATAAATCTCTTATGTCTTTTATCGTTAACACCGTGTTAATACCTCTGGCGTATTCTCAGTTAATGATCTGGTGCTATACATAGTTTGTGTCTGGTCTTTAATAAACCGTGGGAAATTGATAACTAATGCGTGAAGTAATTGAATCAATTGAGTTAGAGGCCGAAGTAGGGATGTCCGTCCCAGAAGTAGTCCATTACGCAGTCCCGGCCACTTAGTAATGGTCTAGTCAACGGATGTTGATAAACTATCTACCAGCATGTGCGTCCGCAGAAACTTTTCCATGGGGGGAAAAGTCGACATTTTGCTTATCCTTTTCAGGTTGTTGACGATGCAACGCACATGGACGTACACAAAACACTTCACCCTTTCTACACCACAAAGAAAATGCCCAATGTTACAGCAACAGTTGCATACAGCGTTTTCCCTCTAAGAAAATTTTACACTAGGTAAATGTTTGTTTTAGTGAGCATGGATATTTTAAGACTGAGTTATCAGAGTTTTAAATGAACAAAGTTTGTGAGTTATTAGAATAAGTATACAATTTTATCAAAATACGAACAAAATACATATTTGATTGAAATAGCGTCCCTTGTTTAATTGTTTTTCCAATGTTTTGGAATGTTGCAAGTGCGCGGGATGAGATTTCACTGCGCAAGTGGTCTGGTGGTACTGCGCAGTTGCGCACGTTAGAGGGAGCATTAATTGCAAAAAATGCGCTTTGTTGGCAGCAATGCTTCTTTTTCACTCCTGTTTCTTTACACATTGTATAAACCAGGGGTGGGAAAACTTATTCAATGCAAGAGTCATTTGCAGAAAACCAAAAGCACCAGCGAGCCGCAAAACCGGTTTGTAGTGTCTACAACTACACAAATACGGTAAAGAATCCAAGTTTTACATGAAATGATGTACAGTAATTGTTACTATTAAGTTTTTGTTTGATTTTGTAGTCCCCATAAATCTGGACAATACCTTGTTATCGCAGTGCGAATTAATTCACCCAAGGGTTCATTTTTAGGGTTGCACGATGGTTTGATTTTACGAACTTCATTACAGAGAAGAAAGCCGCACCAATAGGTCGTGCTGTATACAGAAATAAGTTGTACACAAGTCTTTCAAATTGTGGGTAGTTTTCTGGAACCTTTGGCCAGAAATTAACTGCAGAGTGGCATTGGGTGCAGTTTTTTTAGAGCCAGTCAGTTTCGTTTCTACAGCAGACAAGTTTGTGACAAACCGTTGGCGAACTGGATACCCATCACTGACTACATTAACGATGAATAGATTGACAAGGAATGCAAAGCATGGTTTTAACTCTTGGAAATTGTCAAATCTGCCTTGGAATTCCTCGAGTAGTGTTACAAATTATAGTATTTTTGCATTATTCCACTTTGTGATCCTGCAAATGCCTCTTCGCGAAAAGCATTCGTTCTAATTCTTACAATGGGAAAATGATAGAATGCTTTTGACAATGCGTCTTTGAAAAAATTACATTTTCTTCAGGGAACTTAAGTAGCCTAACTTGAGCTCAAGGCTCACTATCTTTGTTATCAATTCGCGTAGGCTCTCTGGCAACTAACGGGGCGGATCCAGGGGGAGGTCGATCGCCCACCTAAAACCTACGAAAGTAACTTCATTCACCATAATTTTTTACAATCCGGAAAACAACATTCGCGATATAAGGCCATTTTGCCGTCCATTGTTTTGTCACAGCAGTGCTGTGAAGTTTACTTCATCTCTCTTACAGTAGCGACCCGTTATGAGACGACTTGACTAGCAAATATTACTGAAATCGCCTCCCCTAAGTTTAGTGACTGGATCCGCGTCTGCCTTACGAGCTCGCGTAAACACATACATAAATGAAGCAAACGTTAATTATGAGGTAACAACTCTCTGTCAATTTGAGATACTGCTATTTATCTAGAAGAGCCACACAAAATATGTCGCAATTCGCCCACCATTGGTATGAACGTACGTGATTTACCACTATTAGCAGTCGCTGTCTCGCTGTATTACCAGCCAAGATGTCTGCGTTCAGCAGTTACATAACATATGCGGCAAAATGACTACTACCGTAACTTGAAGTGAACCTTTAAAGATATGTTGCCATGTTATGTGACGCAACAAAGGCTGATAGCTATCAGCCTTTCCTACTATAGTAGGACAATTCGCTCCCGACTTACCAACCTGCATTTGCAGCCAAAGGAGTGGATCAAGTGAACTGCAATTTCATGACTGCATGACCCCAGAACAGTGAACTGACTCTTGTGCAGTATGAGTGTCATATCGGCAAACAAACTGCCATTTGTAAGAAGTTGCCCAATTAACCGGAATTAAACTGCTGATTTTACGTTTTCCAGAAATTTTTGCTTCTTAGTTCCAATTTCCAGGGCGGGCAAATCTTCGTTTTGCCCCCCCTGCGGACGCCCATGAACCAGTGCTCTTTCAAAAATGATACTGTCAAAAGGCGGACACTTATTCACTTATTGCTCAATTTGTTTACCCATAGTAGAATAAAAAAGTGCAGTAAAAAGACATCATGCAACATACGAATTGAAAGCATGAGTTATTCGCCAACTTTACTGGGAAACCTTCGTTGGTGGAGTTGGACTCAGCGACGAAAAAAAATTTGTAGGTTTTTTCTTGAAAAAAATTTCTTTTCACTTTAAAAGAATTGTCAGTTGAGGCAATTTTTTTCAAAAATAAAAAAAATTTAGGTAAAAATATTTTATTTATTTTGTCTGATGTAAGCATTATATGGCAAATTTATTTTAAAAAATTTTTACATTGATTTTTTTAATGTAACAAATTTTTCCATGCGCAAACAGGCTCTTCCTCACACGAGTGGTCATCTCTGCTTGCTCTGCGCCGTATCCCATGCGGCTACTTTCGCGGTGAATGCTGCACTAGTGCAAGCCAGTGACAGTTGTATATATGTTATTTTCGTTAGGTATACCTGAACTGTGTGTGCTTATTTCAAAGTTCTAAGACGCACGGTAAATGAATAAACAAGAAATTAAGCATTTTTACTGCAGCTGAGCACAGAACGAAGTTGCCTATGAGCATAGTAATGTGATTTCATTTGTTTTCGGAATATCGTTGCCATTCTTCAGTGAAACATGGAGCACTACACCACGGCACTTAACTTGCTTAGTAAACTCAATATATACACCAGTCCCTTCAATTCTGTGGTGCTTCGGTGTGTTTGTGGCTAAGGCCTGGCTTTTCGCGTTTAAGTTTGTCAAAATGTTTCGGGCCGATTTCGGGCCTGCATACAAAACTTTTTTATAACACTCAGAATAACGATTTTTTTCTTTCGTGAAGTACATTTGTTGGGCTCACGGCGGGTGAAGTGATTGTGATTTTTCTTCAGCTAATTCTGTTTGCAAACGCAGCTGCGTTCTTTTGTTCTCTGCTCGGAATAGTCTCACACTCTTTTCGAGAAGGCGACAACGGTGAGGAAAATAGCACACGATCGAGTTGCGTGGAAGAAATCAGTCACTTGCGCCAGGGGTCGGGAACCTTTTTGGCTAAGGGAGCCGTGAAACCTACGTATTTTTAATTGTATTTCCGTGAGAACCATATATTTTTCATCACTTAATGCAACTATCTTACTAACTAACGTGTGCATTTAAGCGAAATCAACAATTTTAAACAATGGTAAATGTCTGAATTTTCTCTTTAATAACATGTTTCTTACTGTTAATGCGACTTCTGGTGCTGCATGGTGTTGCTGATGGCTTTGTAGTCTGGTAGATGGAAAATTACAGAAAAAGTTTCATTCGTAACAATCGTGTTAAGAAAATATCAAGCGGGCCAGATGTCGTCATCAAAAGAGCCACATCTGGCTCGCGAGCCATAGGTTCCCGACCCTGACTTGCGCGATTCTTGGCTTGTTTTAATAAACGATGGCCCACAAACCGGCTTTTCCTGCCAATAACCCTATCCTAGATAGTTTCTTTTGTGTCTATAGCGCCGTCGTGGATAGTTTCGTGATGGCTTCTTTTTTTCTTGAGCAACATTACATTCCGCAGTATTATAGTTGACTAATAAGCTAAGTTTGTTCTTGTTTAAGCTAAAAGCCAATTTTTTGGTCAAAGTGGTTGCTATTTTGGGTGTGATAAAACCGTGTACCTGCAGCTAATACCCGTGCACTACGTTTTTGATAACCCGCAGTTGCGCAAATCTTGGCTCCAGGGATGTAACGAGAGGGGGAAAGGGGGGCACAATTCCCAGGGCGCCGAAAAGTCCCAACAATGTCACAAGTAGTTTCTTCAATATAGTACATTTGCTTCTGAAAGACCTCAGGTTCGAACACGGGGGCGCCATACTTGCTCCTTGCCCCGGGGGCAATCTAACCTCGTTACGTCCCTGCTTGACTCACTCGGTAAATTTGGCTTTCAGGCCTAAATCGGGCTTCAAAAAAATAAATGTCGGGATCGAACCAGGTTCGGGCTTCAAATAAGGCCAGTTTACAACTCTGGTTTGTGCATTAGGGAAAGACTACACCAACTGCTTTTTGCGGTTGTAGACAACTTTACTATTCAGAAGCATAGCAGTAGCAGTGTCGAGAAGGCGTTGCCGGTCAGTTTTGCTTGGCCAAAACACACATCGTCAGCAAATATTGAGTGCTTCACAAACATATTGCCAACAGTACATGCTGCTCTGATTGAGCTCAACCGAACTCAGAGTTCATACAGGTTAAGAGCAAATAGATATGGACGCAAGACCTCTACTTTACCTGGCCGCGTGGTCTACAGACCGAGAGGCAAATGCCTTGCTTCGCTTGCATGGTCTGGTTCCAGCACTATCTCACCCAAATTCTTACCATGAATATACTGTATATTCGCAAAATTTGTATTTTGTAGGGCAGCTTGAGGTTAGTTCTGTCAAATACCTTAGACACGAACAAAAAATCTGAAAATACGGATATCTTAGTTCACATATATAAAACATTGCTTGACTAAATATACACAGATAACTGGTTCATGTTGTAACTAAAGTGAGATCGATTATTATGATTGATGGTAGCTGACAGTGACATGCAGGGCAAAATTTAATGTACAAACAGTTTGAAGGAATTTTAGGTCAGGAAACAGGCCTATAGATACCAGCTACAGTTGCGTCATCATTCTTGTTTTCCAACTTGGGACACATACGTGTTCAAGTCAGGTGCGCAGCCAGGAGGGCAATGAGGGTAATTGCCCCCTCTCCAATTCCGAACGTTGCATCAACATTTTACAAGTCAAGCTTTGGATGTGTAAGCCAAAAAACTACTGTACTTCAGTGCAAATTAACGAAACTGTGTAAGGAACGTGGGCTATCCTACATGTACTTCAGCTTTTAGTCAAACCTGGCAAACATTGTGTATAGTGCTGGAGAATTCATATCATGTCTGAACTTTACCTGAGCGCGTGGAAGTAGGTGATAATGAAATACAAACCTGCATCTAACCGCAAGTAAAGCGAAGCGTGTGACGCTTTCTCAGCTGTTTCTGACGCACCTGTATCCCACCTAATGGTGATGTAAACTTCATTTGAAGACATTGCAAAAATTCCTCTCTAATAACTCTGGCATGCTACAGATCCTGTATATTTTACCCTTGATTGCAGCAACAGCCGAAGCTTTAAATGAATATCGTAGATTTTTACTTTTGCACAGGTTTAAAACTAAGTGCGTGAATATGGCGGTGTTATACGTTTTGTATACCTTGAAGCTTAAACTTTGGCTAAGAAGCAATTCAGTTTCCAAGTCTTTTTACGCAATTACGCCATAGACACTGTTTAGCAACAATAGTATTCATTTTAGATATTTATTTGTGATGATTAAATATGTGCTGTGACGGTTCAATCACATTTATGTGGAGTTTTAACGTTTCATCAATGATTTCACATTGCTTTCCGGCGAATAAAAATAGTTTTGTCAAGTAATCAGAGTCCGACCTGTACATAGTCTAAAAGTGTTACAACTTTCATATGATGCTCCTACAGTAAATTTGAAATCATTGAGCTGCAGCGGAGAGAGTCAGCAACAAAATGTAACGGGTAGGAAGATGCCTTTTTGTAAGTGCCGTTACTTAAAGAGAACTCGCAGTCAGTTTTCTCGAGAAAGCGCATGTGACTAAAATCAAATTAAATTGAATTTTTCCAACAGATTAGATTTTGTTATTTAAACACTAATGAATTAAAAAAACCTTCAACCGCTTACGCTAGAATGGCTAGATCAGCGGTTCCCAAATATTTTTGAGCGCGACCCCAATCAAAGTTTGGTGAATATCTCGCGACCCAAGCTTTACACAACGTACGAAAAAATAATGGTTGTGCGGATGATTTTTGGCAGTAGGTTGCTAAGTTCATTTTTAGTGTCAGCAATCTACTCTCTTCTCAAATACCTATGCCACAGACAGACAAAGACAAGCAGTGGTAACGTTGAAAACATATAACTCAGGCTTGGATCGCCTCGGCATGACCCATGTTTTGATCCTTCGCCCATACTTTGAGAACCACTGGGCTAGATCATCTTACCAACCGTTGTGTTAAGCTGCGATGACAAGTGTTTATTAACTTTAGTGCAGTGCCATTGGTGATAAATTGATTGTGGCTTCGTTTTCGCAAAAGCACAACCATTTTCACACTTGCAGCTGTAGACTGACTGGATCAAACATAAGCAAGTTTGTTTCGACTTTAGAGGACATGTGCAGCTTTCCCCAATTTACAATATTGTCTTTATGACATTTGCGATTTGCATTGTCAGCTCCAAATAGCTAGCAAAATACCTAATCGTTTTTGGGATGCAAGCTTAGTGCAAGAAGCGTACCAAAATGCTACAGCAGTCGCATTTCATAGCATTTACCGACATAAAATACAAACATTTTTTACATGCGTTGAGGAACCCTAGTCCTTACGGTATCGACTACATACTGTACGTTAACCAGTCGCTCAAGATTTGGACCAGATCCACGTCTTATATGCGCGCACAAATTTTGTAGATATGTTTCCGAACGGAGGTCGGCGTCTTGAGCAAAGTTGCTATTCAGCTTCGACTGAACGTGTGTTGATGTACATTAGAAGCGTGTAAATACAAAATGCGCAACCATTATGGCGGTCACGATGACTTCTTGCTCATCTGCAAAAGCATACTGCAGATTTTGCACTTATAGCATGGACATTTTCGCAAATGCTTTTACAGGAAAGCTTGACCAGCAAAAGATGGCTTTCATCCAACATAGAACATGGGAACTTTATTAAAAACAAACTTTCACAATTCGTCAATTCAATGAAAATAGGCTTATGTACCAGCTAAAATCTGAATACATTTATCCAGAAAATGCGCCATATTAATGCCCGTTTCATGGATGATGCTTTGAAAACAAGGGGCATTTACAGTGGTGGGATTCAAATTTTTTAAGAACAGGTTTTCTCACTTCAGGACGTACTAACAACTGGTTCTCTCATAGTCTCCAGAGGCAAACCATGCTGGTTGGCTCGATATAAGTGCAAAGATTGATCTTTGTGTTGCCAATTGGTACAGTCTAGCAAGGAAATTATTGATTTTAGTTATTTTCCCAAATTTTAGTCTTGTTTTTCACTATTAACAGTTAGTAACGGTCTATGAGAAGTTTGCCAAAATAAGTTATACGTAAACGGTGTTCATCGGGAAAAACTGAGAACCCATGACTTAAATCCACTATACTTTCACACAATTTTGTATTTCATAATAAATTAGTCACATGACACAATTAAAAACGTAACTAGCTTACACGGATTTGAAAAACCACATTTGCGATTAATATTTTATGTGGCCACCCTTGTTTTTGATGACTTGTTGCATGCGACGTGGCATGCTGTCTGTCAGTTTGCAGCATAATCTGGAGCGATGTTTCTAACCGAAACTTCTTACCAACAACCGGTTCTCAGAATTAAAGAAATTCCAAAAACAGGTGCTTGCGAACCGGTCGAATCCCATCATTGGCAATGAACATCCAAATGTTGAAACGTTGTTGTTGTTGTTTGATCCTCCTATCAAAATTTCTGGACACGCTCCTGATTCAAGCATTCTTTTGGAAAATAGCCAAACGTTATTAGCTATACACACACTGAAAAGAGTACTAAGATAAATACTACTAGCAACTGCAAATCACTGTCAAAATCCTGGTAACTGTATCACAACTCCTAGCAATTACCTCACTCATCAAATTGCTGGTAACTGCATCACCCACCAAATTTCTGGTACCATATTTACTGGGTTGTTAGCCGCCCTTAATTGTAAGCCGCCTTTGATTGCAAGCCGCACGAAATGGTGTTAAAAAATTAATGTAAGGTGCCCTTGATTTTAAGCCGCACTTGAAAATAGATTCCCTAAGCCTCTGAGATACTTCAGCGTTTCAGCACGTTTCGCGTTTTGGCAACTCTGGTAATGTTGCAACCACTAGAATTGCCTTCTTTTCACCATAATTCCTCCTGTGACGAGTGTGCATGTGATGCTGAAGGTAAGAAGTAGAATGCGAAAAGAGAGGTTTGGTCGACAAAACGTAGATTATGAAAAACTGAGCGTCATCTAGACCTTTCGATAAGGCAAAGAAAAAAATGGAAGCCGACCTTGATTGTTAGCTGCCCTTGATTGTGTTGCAGACCCCCGGGGCCAGGGTCTGAACATATTAGGGGATGAAGCTGTTCTTTTTAAAGTTGGTATTGTTTTCCTGTTTTGCCCTTGACTTCATTCTAAGAAACCTTCTATTGACACATATTGGAATTGTCATCTTGACGAATAAGAAATATTTCTTGCATCGTGCTTTATTGTTCTCATTATGACTCGTAAAGCTGTACTTTTGCTGCAT
>Ga0210059_1012528_pt1 | contig 12792 bp, 8 predicted proteins | sample Ectturendosymbi2_FD_188042 | JGI IMG/M metagenome (GOLD analysis project Ga0210059, IMG submission 188042) | Ecteinascidia turbinata endosymbiont from Florida, USA - Sample 2 (SPAdes) (version 2) | ecosystem: Host-associated > Tunicates > Ascidians > Unclassified | place: Key West, Florida...
CATTCTAACAAGCCACGTAATTTTGTATTGAATGAAAAGAATCCTGCATAAGTGTAGTTTGACACTCAGGCACATTGGTCACACTCGCACTAATAATGGATTTTTCAAACTTGTGGAAGCACTGCTATAGACTCACTCATACTTATTTTCGCAAAGTACAAATGTGGGTGGCTTACCGCTATCAGCATGTCATTGTCTCGCTGCATTACCTGCCACGATGTGTACGTTCAACAGTCTCATGCAACAAAACGCCTGCTACCGCAATATAAAGTGAACGTTTGAAGATTTTTTGCCATGTTATTGTTAAGCACAGTGGCAGCTCGTGGTGAAAATGGCCGGGAGTCTGCGAAATTTCATCTCTGGTTGAACATATAGGATTGTCGCATTGGCTGTTTTGTAATTAGTGGCGTTTCCAGTCACTCCAGCAGTCCTAATCTTGTCAAACTCGTAATCTTCAGTTCCCCATATTGATACATAGAATACATTCACTTTAGTTTAGTGAAACCAAACCCAAACCCTACAGCGTAAACACGAACACAAAAGAATTAAACCGGTCCCATCAAAAGTATGACGTATGATCACTGCCACCAAAGATGCAAAGGCGAGAATCGAACCCAGCACCACTTGCACACAAGACTTCGAACATTCCGCTCGACAACTAAGGCATTGTTGCGATCGGAAATCCCGAGCGGTATGTCCGCAAAGCTTCGCACTTTGGCAGCAAGCAACAATAGAGTTTACATGCCATGATCACTCTATTATTGCTTGTTCGCGCCACATATATGTATGGTGTTGTTCTTCAGGCACATCCCGCCGTTCGTGGTGAATTGCACATTTAACGCAACACCACCGGAGAGGTTGCAACAGCATTACTGATAAATGACAAAGCTTAGCATGTTTTTCAAACCGTGTTATGGCAACAGTCCCAGGCTAGAGCCACTTTCTTTGGACTGGTACTTTAATCATGTTCTTTCAAATGAAGTTTTAATTTTCCAAAAAATTTCAAACAGTTTATGATTTAACAAAAAATTTATGTTTTTTCCAACTGGATTGTTATGCTTTTCCAGTAACAGTTTGTATCCTGAATCAATTACAGCTGTCAGCTGCACTGCTCACCTTACCAAAAAATTAAAGGTCTACTTGAATGCTTATAGGCTTGCCAGATTTCTCATGCTTCAAAATTTTAACATTTCAATGCTTTAAATCAGTCACACCTTTTGATGTCCAAGAATGATATCCACCAACTACTGCCGTACATCTTCAAACGCCAACCCTAGACAGCTCATCAGCTTAGCCTACTGTTGCAAGCTGCACTGGTGCAAACCTGCACCAGCTGCACTGGTGCAGGTTTGCAAATTAATCATAAAATTCAATATCCAAGGAAATCAGGTAGTAAAAAACAGTCATCATCATATTTACTCCGTTTTTCTTTAAAAATTCATCGTCAAATTAACTAAAACGCTTTGCGATAGGCGGATATACCACCATGTTTCTTGTAGCCAATTGCTTGGTTTCTTTCCTTTAGGGCTGTGCCGAAGACAGCCCCGAAATCGCCAAATTCGTCGGCAAGTGTGCTGAAAACGTCATCGCATAAGCGGTATCGTTGGAAAAGAGCGAAACATTGGTTTTATTGAATTCCTAGGAAACGCTGAGTGAAAATGGTGTCGGAAGTACCGAAAATGATTGTGTTGTGAAATTTTGTAACTAAATCCAAACTTAAGACGAATTTGGCCGTTTGGCGGAATCTTTCACCTTACATTTTTCAGGGAGGGCTGCAGCCCGGTAGCCCGTCTAGACGAGCCGCCCCTGGTTACGCAATAAAGACCAACAGTAGAACAATCCGCTCGCGACTTTCGCAATCCACCAGTGCAGGCGAAGGAGGGTACTTGAGTGAACTGCAAGCCATGGGCGACGGGGGGGCACAATTCCCCGGGCGCCGGATCATTATGGGGGCGCCGAATCACTGCTGGGGACGCCAAATGTCTGCTGGGGCGCCGAAAATTCCTAACAATTTCACAATTACTTTCTTTAGTACAGTAAACTTTCTTCCGAAAGACCTCACGTTCGAAAATGGGGGCGCCAAACTTGCTTCTTTCCCCGGGCGCAGTCCAACCTCATTACACCCCTGCTGCAAGCTCATCACTGCATGACACTATATCTATGAACCTGACTCTTGTGCAGTGTGAGTTTCATACTGGCAAAAGAAACGGCCATTGCAAGAATCAAATCAATTAATTGGAATTAAGATGCCGTCTTCAGTGTTTTCCAGAAATATTTGGCTTGTAATTCCAATTTCCAGGGAGGAAAATGCCCGTTTTGCCCCCCCTGCGGACGCCCATGCGATAATTGACTATTTTATATCAGGTTCCATAAACAAAGCCAGCTCATCTGATGAAACGAAAAAATGTTTTTGACTAATTGTCAGCATAAGTTAATTTTGAACATTTTTAGCGATTAAGTAATGTGCAGGACAAAAGTATTTTTGGCGATGATTTTCAATGAAATTAAGTGTAATGTCAACACCTCTTTAGGTCTGGTGGGGGGGATGCAGATGCATCCCCTGCATCCTCCCAGTGTCCGCGCCTGCTGAGCAGTCCTTGTTCTTCTAGTTAGCCTGCGCTACTGGCCTACAAGCATGCACAGCCATCACTGACCTAGTCCCTGAGTGTTTCAAAGGCTTCACTCAACGCAGTTTCAACGTTAAACGATTCCATCGTTTTTCTGCAATGCTAAAGAATAGGAAAGTCGTGCGACAAACTCAGACGTTACTCTATACATCTAGGTGGCGCTGTCCGAAACAACCTTAAAAAGTGCATTGACCTGCCAGACTAGTGACATAGCGACTATGGTTAAACTCTCATTGTTTCAAGACAATGGCCTTTCTTACAGTATACAACAAAGAGTAAAATGTCGGACAGAAGCAGTTAACCATCTTTCCCGGTCTCTAGAAAGTTGCAAAATGCTAAAATTCATATTAACAAAGCTAAATTTATAAAATGTCAGAATCAGTTACACCACACCAAACTCTTGTTTTAACATCAGCTTGGCTATTTGCAAGGTTACCAACCTCTCTTCACCAAAAAAATCCGGACCTTGCCCCAAGAAAAGACAGAAAAAAAGGTAGCAGTTTTAAGACAAAAAACGCATAAGCAAACACAAAATAGACATTAAAACTCGTCCGAAACATCAATAAAATACAATTTCAGTCTATAGAAGCATTATCTTTACTCGTAATTACACTGTCGGACATTTGTTTCTTACCAATAACATCGATCATTTTTAGGTTAACAGTAAAATCTTTGCAATATTCTATGCACCCTCCATGGTTAACTCTCGTTAGAAGAGATTTGTAATGAATAAGCAGCCACAATGTTTTGCCAGAGCTGTGCCTTTCCGACTGAAAAAAGGCAGAAAAAAACAGATTTTGTCCGGGATTTTTTGATTTCGGAAAAAAAGGCCTTGAAAAAAGCCAGATGTTCAAAATCTGGCTTCAAAAAAGCCAAATTGGCAACCCTTCTATGTGCAGCCTACCAATTATCATGAAAAGCTCTTCACACAAAACGTGGCAAACGTCACTTTTATTTTTGAAACCTCTCCAAACACAAAACCTAGAGAGAAAAATGTGAGGGGAACATAAGAGATCATATCCCCACTTTCTGAAATAGTGGGTGCACGCGTCCCCCGTTTCCCCCACCTAATTGCGTCCATGCCTCCATATGACTTATTTTTCACTTTTTCTTCTTCTCTCTTAGCTGTTTTCGTCAAAGTTTTGATGTTAGAAGGCCTTCATCTCTCTTACACTACTGGATTCCTGCATTATGATTGGTGAATGGCACTACAGTTGGGGTGCTTTTAAAACTCTGTAACCCCATCGCCGGCCACTGCAGTGGCCAGTGAACTTTGGTCAAATATATCTCCTGAACAGATTGGGCTAGAGAGCCAGTTAAAACATCCTTGGAGGCGAGAGACAGCAAGGAATCCAATAAACTAAACAAAATATACCTTTCATTCGAAATTTGGGAAAAATCCATATTTGTGCAATTGCCGTACTGATTTTTTGGCAATGCTCGGATAAGATCAAAAACTCATTCCCCGCATCGCGTTTAGCCTTTTTGATCTAGTTTCTGCGCTTCGCCGACGTCTGAAGAACCCAATAACACAATTTTCTCAAAAAGTGAGTTCCGACTGTTTTCGGAGGGAAAATAAAGGCGTAAAGAAGTGTGGGTTGGGTCGATTGACTACCAGATCATGTTTTGGGGTCCTGACAAAAAGTACTGGGAGTTGTTATTTGGTTCGTTCGTTAAAATCTTATAGGAGACCTTCATTAGCCTGCTGTTATTAGGGCGTGGAGCAGTGATGTAGCTTAGTCGGGACCGTAACCTTCGAGACAGTGTTGTGCGGATATTGAAATTTAACAATCCCGCCCGATCCGAAAAATTTTAGCAATATCCAAATCCTATCCCGATCCGAAAATATTACAAAAATCATAATCCGTCCGGTCCAAAAATCTGGAACCAGTATCATTTCAGATTCCGGCCACAATAACAACTTTTGACGTTAATGTCGAACTTGGTAGTAGCTTCGAAGGAGTAAACCCATAACAGTTTTTCTTTAAGGTGTTTTAGAGACCCGATTCGGGTCTCACACCTTAGATAAAAAGTACACCCTGTGAAAAAACGCATTCACTGACAATATGTGGACAGTGTATGACAAACACAAGACAATCGATGAAAATTGGAAAGCACTCTTTTAAAATTGCTGCCTTGGTCAGCATAAGAACATTTTTGTATGAAAATATCAAAGGCAATGCCGACCTTAGAACATAAATTTATCAATCACTTTCTGATAAGACATGACAATACATCTGCACTTGTCTTGTTCAATAAGTACTTGTATCATTGAATAATCCATTACACTAATTACTGATGCTAAACAATGAATGAGACTAAAAAAGATTGACTAACCTACCTGCACATAGCCTTTCTAGCAGAGATGATCGGATAGTGTTTTTTTGCTATCCAATCCTATACTGTTTTTGAAAAACGATGTCCGTATCCAATCCGAATGCTGCTTTGGTTGAAATCATACTAACTGTAAGCAAAAACTATCCGAAAGTGTATTATGATGCACAACATACATTTTTTGGGTTGTGTCTATTTTGTCACAAATAACTGCTGCAGTTATTTTGCCTTTAGCTGAACACGATTGGCTGAAGTAGTCACATGAAAAGTTTAGAACGCATGTCTTGCTTAGTTGACCGTGACATCTGTAACAGCTCAGTCCCACCTGCATGGACAAGTGTTGTCATGGTTTCAGGGCTGGTAAGCAGTTAGCGGCTTCTTGTTCTTGTTTGCAGTACATCAACTGCAGGCTAAACCCTAACTCTAAACTCTGAACCCCTAAACCTAAAACCTGATCCTAAAGCTTGACAATAAGCCCTGAAACTAAATCCTAACAAAAAACTCTTAAACCCCAAGCAACTGTCTCTTTGCCCATGCTACTTTTCCCATGACCACTTCAAACAGTTGTGTTCCACTGAAGGAAAAATTGTCCCAGCACAGCTTTCGCCTCATTAAGCGTAATAGACACTATCTAAATGCTTTATGCCACTTTGGGCCTTGCCATGTCTATTTCTATAAACAGCAAGCTTGACATATCGCATACCCTAAGCGCTTTTCAAAGTCAATTGCATCAAAAAGCAAGCTGAAGTTTTGCCACGCTACGCTTTACATTAGCCATTTGTTTAGTAACAATGAATGGTTCCATTTTAACACCATCCGTGATTTCACATTCATAATTTCATTTATTAACCCTGCCCACTGTTGCCCTTTAACCACACCTCTAGCAATGCTAGTCTACAAACCAAAACAGCATTTGAAACAACAAACTTAAACTATCTCATAAATTTAGGAATGACTCACTTAAAATTTAGTCGAACAAGTCATTGTCACAAAACAACAATTTTACGTATCGTGTTGAAGAACGAAAAAAGCTAACTGTGGTCTGGTATCGATCAACAACCACTCAGTGCAGGCTCACGTAAACTAGGCGTGAAGACAGCTGGGCCTAGTGTAGATTACAGACCACATTAAAACAGCTAGCCTGCTCTTGCTAGTCTAGACTACAGATCACAAGAGGCCTACTCTGGCTAACCCTATTCCATGTACGAAGCAAAAAACTGCCATAATGCATACTGAAGAGCCCTATCTTGCTACACCAGCAATAGACTCATGCTGACAAACTTAGCGTGTTCAATCAGTAGGGCATGGGACTACACTACGGAACTGAGATTACACCATAGACAGTCTTGGAGTCATGGCACAAAAGGCTGAAAAGATCCTTCCGAAGATACTAAATGAATGATTGTGCAATGTGCAGAGCTGAGCAACCGCTACTTTCAAAATAGCGATGCTACCGCCATCGCTATTTGCTAAATATAATAGTGGCGCTACTGCTTCCGCTACTGAACCAAAATAGTAGCGAACTACCGGAACCGCTATTCGCTACCGCTGCTTTTGGTGCTGTTTTGCAGAAGTAGGGTCTATTTTGAAAAAACCTGAAATACTTTTAAGTTGTCAATCTTGTTGGATGCTCTTTTTTAAACAACCATAATCTGAAAACAATAGTCATTAAACGGCTACGATATAAGAAATGTTTATTTTACAGTGTATGCACATATGAATGAAACACAGAGTGCTGACACACATAAAGTGCATTTAGCTCGTAAGTGGATTGCTGCAGGTTTATCAATTGCCTTTATCAATGCTGGTTTCTCGCTGGATTCGAATGTGGAACTCTGAAGATTAGTCAAGCAATAAAAAGATCAAAACTATTTTTAACAAGGTTTTTATGCGCTGCGCGTGTAAGTTGAATTCGGCCCACAACGAGGTTGAGGGGCAAACCAGGCAATTTAAACCGTCCCCGAAATTTTCATGTATCAATTTATATTTTTAAAAAAGGTGATATTGATCTGTGTTTTAAGTGAAAACCCCATGAGCCAACTATTGACTACTTGTATTGTAAGCTGAGCTCCGTGTTTCTTCATGTTTCAATTTATTCGCAATAGCAGCTTTGTGTATAACGTAGTTTATATAGCCTACGTGCAAAGAATGTTTATATAGATATTCAAGAGTGAATTGACCAACCGCCGTTTTGTTAATATTCTATTTTTTGAAAGTGCAACACAAATGTTGAATGATTTAGCTTCAAAGGTGCGCGATACGCATCAAGTTGGATGCACACGGCATGCGTCCTGTGCGTTTTTTGGGCCCATGCGTCTGATTTCGTGACGTTACGTCCTTTTCTGATGCGTCTGGTAGGGTCTGCGTTCGAGTAAAAGTGAGTCAGAGGAATGAGTCTGATGCTCCAATATAGAAAGAGGTTCTACTTTGGTGTCCAATCCGGCCGGATTTTGGGAATTTTTTGGATTTGGATTGGATACCGTTTCCTCTTCAACCGAATCTGGAACCGAATTATCCAAATGAAACAAATTGTGACCATAGAAAAAACTTGAAATGGACTAATAGTTTTATGAAGAAAAAACACACTATTTCCAAATGATATTGGTGAAAATTTATTTTTCTATATTCTCTCTGTTCAATGCAATATTCCCTGCCGCTTGGGATCCTAAATTTCAGGCTGAGGAAGAGGACATCAACTTTCAAGCAACATGCACTGTAGTTTGGAACTGTGTAAAGATGAAAAGGATTATATTGTTTTGTTATGACGCAGCCCGTCGTTGCTCAGATGAATCTTCTTTCATCTTTGAAATGCATTTGCTACTAGATCATAGTAAAATAATGGTGTATAAGGCATTACTAAAACGTTTTTTCAGCGTTGAAGTTGAACCAAGTGCCAGTTTCTGTCTCAACAGCATAGCTGACTAGTAGTCTAACTCGAAGTAGCCTTACCTAAAAATTAAGTAATGAGCATGGTGAAAATGCATTGACTTCTTGAAATTGTAAGTCAGTTTTGAAAGAGGTTGAAAAGAAAAAGAGATTTAGCTTATGTGATGCACTATAATCAGACTTCCTGATTAACTAGGCTTCAAACAACTAATGCCTCAGTCAGGCTAACAACGAAACGCTGTGCAACTCGCTGCACACAAACAACCAGTATGAGTTCGAAATGCGGAATGACACACATCAAGGCATGGCAATCGTCAACACAGCAAGAATGCGAACCACGTAATTACGAACGCGAGCAATCTCAAGATAAGCCGCAGCGCTATTCATCATTACCACAACCTACCCCGCTAAAAAAGGAAACTCAAAAACAAAGGGCGTATCCAAAATAAAACACTCATTAAACTTACGCGAACAACAGCGCCAGCTTACAGCGGAAAGTACACACAAATATTCATGACGAGAGTTTACATTCACGCCACTGCAGGTACTACGAGACCCACTCTCCGAATCTTTCACGAGCTTTCCTGAAGCGTGTAGACCTCCTCGGAGGCATAGTATTGTCCCCCGCCGACTCGTGATCTACGTTGGATGAACCACTATCAGGCTCATTTACTACAGGTGGAGCAGCCACATCCTGCTCTCTATTAGGTTCTGCGACAGAACTTTCCGGAACATTATCTGCAAAATTTTCGATGGAGGGCGAGAGGATGTATCAAACGACGGACATCGAGATAGATCCTTGATCGAAACGCTCGACTCCTTGACATCAGGGAAGCGAATGTAAGCAAACGTAGGATTGGCTTCCAACAATTCAACCTCCTCGCAGGGAGGTTCACTTTTGTTTCGAACAAATTTTCGCAACATCACAGGTACTGGCTGGATCAGCCAACTCGGCAGAGATCTCCCAAGCATTGAGCGTCGATCTAAGGGTAGAAAACGTTCGTGCGGCGTTGCATTCGTAGCCGTACATAGCAATGACCTTACGGAATGCAGAGCTTCAGGAAGGATTGTCTCCCACGCCTGTTCAGACAAGCCTTTGTCGCATAGCATTAGTTTAACAGTAGACCACACGGTCTGGTTGATGCGCTCGCACTGGGAATTGCCTTGAGGATGATAGGGAGTGCTGCGACTAGTAGCTATTCCTCGAAGCACTAAATATTGTTTCAGAGCTGCAGACATGAAGGAAGAACCTTTGTCACTGTGTATGTACTGAGGATAACCGAATAGAGCAAACGGACTCGAAAGATATTTGATGACGGTAGGAGTCGATTGATCACGACAAGCGAACGCAAATGGAAACCTCGAGTATTCGTCAACAACAATAAGAAAGTAAGGATTAGCACCTTTCACAGGGCCTTTGAAATCAATTGAAAGTCTCTCCCAAGCATGTGTAGCCTTTAAAAGCGGCGTCACTACAGTTTTTTTGACAAAGGAAGGCTTGAGTTCCGCACAGATGCGGCAACAGCCACAAACTTCGCAGATATCTGAAGCTGAAAATGGGAGATTGCTAGTGCGCACGAAATGGAGCAGTCGAGTGACACCCGGAGGGCCAAGTTGTTTGTGCATGCCAGTAAGATCGGGCAATGCACTTTGAGCTGTATTGAGAGTAACTGATGAAGTCGAAGAGGTGCGGGACAGTGCATCGGGCACAACGTTATCACGACCAGGACGACAAACGATATCGTACTCAAAATTGCCCAATTCGGCACGCCACACCTGAAGTTTGGTGTTCTTTATTTTGCCCCGACCCGACTGGCAAAACATGAAGCTTAGTGCCTTCTGATCAGTCACGGGAAGAAAACGGCTGCTATGCAAAAAATGCGACCAATACCGAACAGACTCAATAATGGTTAATGCTTCCTTTTCGACAATTGGATAGGAAGCTTCGGTTTTCGATAAAGTTCGAAAAAAATGTGACAGGGCGGTCAGCTTGACTGAGAGTGGCTGCAATGGTGTGCTCAGAGGCGTCGCGATCAACACGGAAGGGCATATTATCTCGAATACAAGTAAGACTGGCGTTAGCAAGGCTGGAACGCAGTTCGTCGAAAGCTTTAATCGCTCCGGCAGAAAGAGGCAAAATATTGGATTTCAATGCTTGACGCAGCGGTCGAGCTTTGGACAAAAAGTTCGCTATCCATTTAGCGTAGTAAGCAAGCAGGCCTACAGCGCGTTGCAATTCACCTTTGGATCGGGAACCGGCAGATTCATAAGCGGTTCGAGGCGTTTCGGATCAGGTCGAATAAAGTTGTGCGACACCCTGTACCTGAGTAAGTCAATTTTAGTTTTGTTTGTTTCACATTTGGCATCATTAAGAGTGAGGCTGTGGCTTTGTCAGCACGAAGGAATGCCTCAAGACGTCTGTCATGATCTGCTTGGTCAGTGCCCACAACAGTGACGTTGTCAAGGTAAGCATAAGTACCAGAAAGTTCGTATTTTTCAATAATAGAATCAATCATTCGTTGGAAAACAGAAACGCCATTTGTAATGCCGAAAGGTAAGCGTTGCTATTGGAATAATTTTTCACACGCTTCGAAAGCAGTAGATTCTCGATCCTTTTCATGCAAATGTATTTGATGATAAGCTGACTTTAAATCCAAAGCGCTGAATATGTGACCTTTTGCAATCGTATTGATTAAATCATCAATTCGAGAAAGAGGATAAGCATCCAATAGCGTGAACGCGGATAAGCGATCACTGGACGCTTTTTGTGGCGGCCATCATTTACAATGACTTTCATGAGCTCGCCAAGGCGAGGAAGACGGTTCAATGATATCGATCTTGAGCAGATAGTCGATCTCATGTTTAATGAAAGCTTGGTCATCGGCATTGAATTGATGAGATTTGGTTGCCACAGGTTTTACACTCGGTTGCAAATTGCGGAACAGACGAGGAGTTGGTGTTTTAAAAGCAGCGACTCTACAAGCAGAGCTATCTCCCAGCACAAAATCGTTCTCAAAACCACCTGTTGCGAATACCACGTTTCTGTGTCGCTTCATGAACCGTTGACCGAGGATAACATCGGTACAAAGACCTTCAACTACCATAAAATCAAGAGAGTATTTGCGTCCAGCCAATTTAATAGTAGACGTTACAAACCCATCAGATACAGTAGATGCAGAGTCAGAGGCTAACGTCACTTTCACAAGCAGACCAGAAGGTTCTAAATAGACACGTTGGGCGATTTCCGCACTGAGATACACGTCGGAAGCGCCAGAATCCAGAAGTGCAGTAACCTTTAGGCCTTAGATTGTAGCAGGTATTAAAGCAAGTTCAAGGTTTTTAACCGCAGCTACATTAAGAGAGGTTAATGACAGAAGACACGGCGTATTGAAAGCAGCTATAGTGTCTGGAATGTCAAAACTAGAGTCTGTAGAAGTCTCTGACAAACTAGTACTTACTCTGTTAGCTCGATCTGTTCGAGGCGAAACGAGTTTCTTCAGTGCTCGAGCTTTGGGTTTGGCTAAACAAACCTTCTGAAAATGTCCTCGTTTGCCACAATTGAAGCAGCAGGAGTCTCTAGCGGGACATTGCGAGGAACAATAGATTTTGCCACCACAGAAATAACAAGCCTTGCTTGACGAGTGGCCAGCAGCAATGGACGATTAAACATCGGAAAGGTGAAAAGAAGAACCTCTTTTATGAGCTCGCTCTAGGACAAGCGCTTTAGTTACAGCAGACTGAAACGATAATGTATCCTCTTCCAGTAACCGTTGACAGATAGTAGAAGAATCTAGACCAGTTATAAAAGCACCGCAAGTCAATTCAGCACGAAATTCCTAAATTCCAGCCATAAGAGCGTAACAGACGCAATCTTTAGAAAGTTCTAAGATGGCATGGCTAAATTGAGCAACATCTTCAGCCGGCTGTTGCTTGTGCGTAAGCAGTCGGTGACGGGCATTGACGTCATGCAGATCCTTGCTCAGGTAAACTTGGTCTAATTCCTTTCTAGCAGCATCGTAGGAGTTGCAAACCTCGACATAAGAATACACGTCATGAGAAATGTGATTATATAACAAAGCTAGCTTATCCAGCGTCGGTTCGTCACCGTCGTCATCTTCATGGACCGACTGCAGAAGAGCACGATGAGCGGCCGAGAGAAACGATTCGAAAGTCCTAACCCAGTGCTTGTAGATTTTAGCTGAGCGCTCTTCGCTTGGATCAGCTTCGAGAATCGCAGGCTGGAGTAACCGACTGATGCTATAGCCATCGTCCAGTCAGAACAGAGCAGTAGTTGATTAAATTGTGATGGACTATAATCAGACTTCCTGATTAACTAGGCTTTAATCAACTAATACCTGAGTCAGGCTAACAACGAAACGTTGCGCAACTTGCTGCACACAAACGACCAGTATGAGTTCGAAATGCGGAATGACACGCAGCAAGGTACGGCAGTCGTCAACACAGCATTTATTATTATTATGAGGGGGGAATGGCACTGTATGACTGCGAGGTCTTGTAGTGCCAGGGCAGGACAAAAGAGAATCTATATGCGTATGCCTGACTCTCGCACAAAAGCTTCCACATGCTTCGCAGCAGCTGTGCTACGCAGGATTTCTGGGGTGGAAAAATTTATACCAAGTTCTTCGACTGCGTGTTTCAGACATCGTCGCGCCTCTGTGAATTTGGTACAAACTTCAATAATGTGTTCTACAGTTTCTGGTATTTCACACTGGTCGCAGAGCCCGTTGGTCTTCACCAATGCGTGACATATGATGATTTAATTGACAGTGACCTGTGCACAAACGAAAGATTATAGTAGAGAGGGTCGACAAAGAAGTAATAATAATAAGTAATAAGTATTGTATTGAGTAACGTCTTCACTCCCACACGCAAAACGCTAGACTTTTAACATGCATCGCAGTAAAGAGAAATGAAAAAACACATA
>Ga0210059_1012529_pt1 | contig 12790 bp, 10 predicted proteins | sample Ectturendosymbi2_FD_188042 | JGI IMG/M metagenome (GOLD analysis project Ga0210059, IMG submission 188042) | Ecteinascidia turbinata endosymbiont from Florida, USA - Sample 2 (SPAdes) (version 2) | ecosystem: Host-associated > Tunicates > Ascidians > Unclassified | place: Key West, Florida...
TTTGCAACATTTTCTGCAACTGAGTTCTCGCGGGCCGCAAGAAAAGATCTCGCGGGCCGCATGTGGCCCGCGGGCCGCATGTGGCCCGCGGGCCGTATGTTGTGCAGGCCTGTTCTACAGACATCTTGTTCACCAGGGAGTACCAGCAAAGTGCCAGGCGCCATTCGCACAAAGCTTTGCCAGTAGCCTCACTTATTTTTCTGGACTGATCAAAACACACTAATCGTAAATTTTTCTTGTTTTCTCCTATTTTTAGTGTGGGACAAGTTCATGACTCTTTGCGCGCACAACACACACAGCAACGGCAAACGTAGCAAATTCTCATCAGTGTTTCATTGCTACAAAAATTAAAAACTCTAAGTTTGCTGCAAACGTTCGAGGAATCAACCGACTGGGCTCCGCTTTCAACTTCTTGCGATGAGTCAGGTTTGCACATATCTGTATTCATCCAACTAGTCTCTGCAAAGGTCACAGGTTTTGAATCCATATTTGAAACATTTTTTAAAAATAAACGATACATTCAAGCCCAGAGTTCAACGCAAGAGCGAAGCCAGCTGAACCTGCTCGCAAAGTGTATGTGGAGATTAGCTTTTCGAGAATTGATTTTGCGCGGCACTGTTTCCAATAACCTTCTTAGAGATTAAGCAACGTTAGGTCTGGCGCAAAGTTAAACAATCTAGATGCACTTTTCATGCTTCGCACACATATCCACCAACCGAACGCAAAGCTGCAAACATTCCAGAAGAATTGAGCGACTCGCAATCATGCGACCACTTTTGTCAATCACCAAATAAGCACTTTCAGCAGCGGATATAATATGCCCTTTGCGCGAAGCCAGCCGTGACGTTTTATGAATCCTGATCAACAACGCGCTGCTTGATTCCTGGAAAGCTCGCAGCAAACCTAGTGCTTTCAAACATCGGATGAAAAATGTTATTTTTTCTTGAAAATCAACATAAACTGCTATTTTGGACTTTCTTTTAAAACCTGTAGAGACGACAAGTAATTTTAATAAAAATTATTTTCAATGTTTTTTTCATCACGGAAGTACTTTTTTCAAACGTTATTAACTTTCTGCTGTCAAACAAAAGACTGATTTCAAAACCCTACTTTTTCCGTTGTATGTGATACGTTTTCTCTGCCAACGACTTCAACGAATCCTCTCGGCATCCAAAAAAGCAAGGAAGCACACACAGTTGTTAACAAAGTCTTCATCAGCTTCATCTCTCGCTCCTTTAACCGCTTCGCTGATGCCGGGTTTTGCGATGTATGACGTAATGATCCCCAACGACGACAGAGAGAACTAAATTTTAAAAAATTGGAAAAGTTTTAAGCGTACTGTTTTTTTCTGGTTCAGCACAGTTGGAAACAAAGCGTCAACCGCTTCTTCTTCTGCGCCACAAACACAGGCCGCAGAAGAGGCCATACCCCATTTGTACAAGCAGGAGCGGAAATATCCGACACCAGTGCGGAGGCGGTTAAGCCGGATCCACTTTAGCAGGGCCGATTTTGGGGATGAAAGCAAGGAGTCTTGTGGTGTTCTCCAACCACTCCGCATTCCATCGGTGATCCGGAAAGAGCGCCGCGCTTTTGTTGTTATCGCCAGTTGTGGAATTTTAGCAGGGGCGTGCAGAAGTTTGGTGATGCCCGGGGCACCTGCTTGATTGTTCGCCCCCTACCAAATTATTGTCTTTTATTGAGGAAAGTGAGAAATCCATGGATTTAAAATTAGTAAAAACTAGTATTAACAAAAAACAAGTTTCGAAAAGTTAACTCAAAAATATTTCAAAGAGTAATTTTTGTTTTCAATGTGCTATTCTGTAGTAATTTGTTGCATTGTGTGGGCCTGAGGTCAACTGTAAAATCTTTAAACTTCTGTATGGCTATCTCTGTGCTTAAATAACTGTCATTCATTCGACACACTGCATCTTGCTTCCATGCTCCAGTGCAGGGGTCCCCAGCCTGGGGTACATGTACCCCTAGGGGTACATTTGCCTATCCGAAGGCGCACATTTAAGGTTAGCAATAGAGAAGTATTTATTTGCATATCTTTTCTTTTAAAATATTTATACATCTATCAGTGAATATTATTTTCAAAAGCCGTTGCACTAAATATGTTTTTGGCTAATCATGATACAATATTTTGCCACAAGGAATTTCAGGGGTACATGTTCATCTGACGAAATGCTGAAGGGGTACATGGTCAGAGAAAGGTTGGGAACCCCTGCTCTAATGCGATGGTTCCCAACCAGAAAGGAATTCCTCCCCAGAGAGGCATTTCATTCGTTCAGGGGAGGAATTTCCACTCTGTGTTGTCCTTCTTTTTTGAAGTTGGCATCGGCTCTTTCAATACGTTTTATGACTTTCTATTTGTAAGAACAAAACAAAACTTTAGCCTTGCGGCTAACTTCTGAGGAATCCGCCTGCTTTGTGCTTTCATACTTCTGCGATGATTAAAACTCGCAAGCATATCTATTTTTCATAGTTAAAGGCCACAAACATGGCGGCAAGTAAATCAGTCACAGTTTATGGACGGGGAAACTAGTTTCGCGTTTTCCTACGCATCTTCAGTCCTATAACCGTAAGACAGACCTTACAGGCGAAATGTTTGCACTTGAAAATAAGCACAGAAAGAAACACACACGACTGTTGCTAGTTACAATGAGCACTAAGTCTGAGAAGTTAAAAAGCTGACCTTCCTAGAGCTTCATAAACCAGTCATTGCTCAGAAAACTTTCTATTTGTAACTATCACACGTTTTTGTTGACAAACTTTAGTGACATTACTTGACAACAAATAGTTTTTGACCTACGTTTATTAACAAAGGTATTGTTGTCAATAAGGACCATTGTTCCAATTGTAGTTAATATTATAAGCCTACTAACCCGAGGTGGGGGAGGAATACACGTTCAGTAGGGAAGAATTGAAAGTTCAAAATAAGCAAAGTTAGGAATGCATCAAAAGCGTTGGGGAACCACCGCTGTAGTGATTCAAAAGATTCATGCTTTCCAAATGCCTTAGTCCTTTTCACGTGCGGGGCTAAAGAGACGTATTAATGTGTTTCATCATCACATCATCGTCGCTTTCACAGTCTCACTCCCAGCGATTGATTTTATATTTACCAGAGACTGCAAAGGAAAGGTGTGGAAGCCACCCGCTTGGATGCCAGTAAGGTTATACGTTAGGCAAGAATAAAGCGACTGCTGAATTTTGAAAATAATGACTGAAATCTACGCACCTATTCCTTTCTATTCCGCTGTGTAAAAATCTGTGAAGTAGCTAAACGATTGTCTCGTCACAACAGAATAGTTCTGCATTGGTCATCGTGTGGACAACAACTTCTTTCTTGCGATCATCCAGCAACTCATGCTCAGGGACGTAACGAGATTAGATGGCCCCCGAGGCAAGAAACATGTTTGGCGCCCCCATGTTCCAGCTTCACTGTAGTTCTTTCGGAAGCAAATTTGCTGTATTGGAGAAACTACTGGCGACGTTGTTTGCGCTTTTCGGCGCCCGGGGAATCGTGCCCCACCTGGTCCCCTCGTTGCGCCCCTGCCGATGCTTCCTTGCTGTTTACATTTCCAAACCAGAACGTAATTTTGCAAAGAAAGCAGAGTGTAAATGGTATCCACTCAAGCGCTTGTGCATTTCATTGGGTGTTCAGGAAGAACTTTTACTCAGGAAAGGTTTTCTACAGACGCGCAACCAAGGGGGGAATTGAAACATTTGGCTCCTCGAAAATTTCACAACATTGCACAGCAATTTTTACATTTGCAGTAACTTTCAAAGAATAAAGATGAAATTTTATATTCCAATCACTTTTAGGAAGTCTTATTTGAATTTTTCTTTTTCCTACTGCCTGCATTCCTTTCAAGAGTGTTTTAGTTGGCAGACGAAGTCTCGTATCTACGATTGAAACAATAACATCAGGGATAAAATATATCCTAACATTCATACCAGTTTCTTGTATCTGACAACTTCACCACTAGCAATATCGTCTGCAGAAATTATCTGACAGCACATATTTTCAACTGAAGTTTCAAAAATAAGATAAGACGAAAAGTTCGGCAGGTTTACTAGTAGCCTGTACATCCGCCACACTAAAGCCATGACTGCACTAACTCAGCACGGAAGCAGGTGTTTGTATGTGGCTACTGATTTTTACTCTGTCCTGATCGTTCGGTCTGCATCGTGATTAAAATATTAAAATTGAAAAGTTCTCATTTTGAGAAAATGCTGCGAAGAAAACTTTATCTGTGAGCGTTTCGAAAACGTTGTACCACGGTTGAATAAGCACAATGACATTATCGAATGAATTTTCATGAAAATTGCCCCCCCCCCAAATTGCAGAAAGTCTTGCTGTCAGGTTTGTAACCCTGGAACCAATAAACCTAGCGATGTGAAGGTTACTGGTAAGCATGGGCGTCCGCATGGGGGGAGGAAACGGGCACCTGCCCCCCTGGAAATTGGGACTAAGAACCAAAAATGTCTACAATACCCAAGGCAGCAACTTAATTCTGAATAATTGACTTAATTCTTGCAATGAAAGTTTGTTTGCCCCCATGACACGCACACTGCACAAGAGCCAGGTTCACTGTACTGGTGTAATGCAGTGATGAGCTTGCAGTTCACTCATGTACGCTCATTTCCCTGCAGAGGCAGTTGCAAAACTTGCGAACGAATTGTTCTACTGTTGGCCCTTATTACGTAACAATTGCATGGCCTGAAATGATCATAGGTTTGCTTTAAGTTGCGGAAGTAGGTGTTTTGCAGCATGTGTCGATTGATTGAGCGCAGACATCTTGGTAGGTAATGCAGTGAGACAGTGGCTGATGATAGCGGTTAGTCACATAGTTGCATACTGTGTGAAAAGAAGCATGAGCGAATCTCTAACGATGCTTCCACAAGTTTGAAAAATGCATTGCTGGTGTGAGGCTGAGCGTGACCAATGTGCAACAGCTTCCTCCAGGGATGGGCAACTTGGCTCGGGGGCTATTTTGAGATAGCCGCCTTCAGTGGAGTGTGGGACCTTCTAATCATCAGAAAAATCTAAAATAGAAACCAGTTTCGGCTCAAGTTTGAGGCAAAGTTGGAAGAAATTTCAGTATTGATAATTTTTCCATAATGCTTCCACGGGCCACTGAAAACGCTGAGCCGTACCGCGGGTCACCCACTCCTGGCTTAAACACTACGCTTTTACAAGCTTCTTTTCACATAAGACTACGTGACAAATCCTGCGGACGCCCATACTGGTGAGCAGGCACTTGTTGATTTGACCTGTTACATCAATATACTAATCGGTACTAAAAAAAACAGTACTAATAATTAATAACTACTTTTCCCATGACAAGAGTATTGCCTGGGTGTTTGAACACGCAAGTTTCAATTCAGATTTGTAACAAAGCTAAAAACACTACTGCAGCAATCTGGCAAATGACAGTCATCTGCACCTGGATTCACTTTAGTCAGGAGTTCGTAATTTGCAGTAAAACACGACATTGTGGTTAAAAGAAATGCACGAAGGACATCGATTACAAATGTTTTTCAATAAATTCCTTATCTTCTGTTTGCGTGCGCTTTCACTGACCGATACATCTTGAAGTAGAACACCACGACCACTGCCAACGGTATGAAGTAGCCCACAGTCATGATGATTATGTTGTAAACTTTAGACGATTCTGACTTCCAGGAACAAATCATTGAGTTTGGAGAATATCTGAACGACAACAAAGCTGCTTATTTCTTGTTCCAGGTGAAGGTGCTAATTCCATAATGAGGTTAACCAATCGTTGCAAAGAAGGAACCGAATTGTTTACAACCGACCGCCCCCTCCCAGCGGATAGAGATTCCAAACCAGCGGTGTAGCCGGCCCAAAATTTTTTTGGGGGGCAAAATTTTTGATATTAGGCGAATAACACTATTTTGCTTAGAAAAACGCCTCTCAAACCACAAAATGACTATATTTTCTAAATTTTTTGGGGGGGCATGGCCCCTTTGCCCCCCCCTGGCTACGCCTATGTTCCAAACCACGTGTCGGGGAATGATATTATTTGGCTCCTGAACATGTTCACTGTGATAAACAGCAGAAGTGCGAAATCTCATAGGAACGTCTCTAAATGAGCAGCTTTTATCGGGCTCAGGTAGTTTGCAATGATACGATCAATAATCCCGCTGTGGTCGTTTTTAAGTTACTGGCACAGCCGAACTTACTGCCTGTGTCGCTTTCCCATTTGTAGTCATTGCGAATCAATGTACCCTCTAAGGCGCGCAATTTCACGGTACCACCAGACCACTTGCGCAGTGAAAGTTTCTCGCGAATTTGCAACCAGGAAAACAATAAGTTATTTGAAATAAGTGTGTACGTTGTTCGTATTTTCATGAAATTTTATACTTTTTCTAATAGTCCAAAAAGTTTCTAATTAATATAGTACTCTGCTGACTCAGCCTTAAAATATTCATGCTCACTGAAACAAACCTTGGTTCAGTGCAAAATTTTCGTAAGAGGGAAAACTGGTGCTAATACATGAAGAACGAAAGCTTCGCAAGATGTGGCAACTGCTTTAAATTAGGCTTAAGAAATATTTACCACACCGCGGGGATGTTTGAATAGATACAGCCCTAGATATTTCATTTATAAAGGTAAAGGCTTCAGCAAAAAAACGGGCTTGACAAAGGACCCATCAGCCGCTCGCATCCTACAAGAAACAACGACACACTAACGAATAGAATCACGCTAAATGTCACTGCACTGTCTGAAACGTCAAATACGATTTTGTTGAGGTGCGTTCACCGCAAGTTCTAGGATCAACCCAGTTCACCGTACTGCTTCACCGTTCAAACCTTTCGCTTAACCATTTAAAGGAAGTGACGCCTCGGGATGTCCTGGCTTTTCGGGTCTGTCTGGCTGTAACAAGTAGACCTCACGATCCTTTCATCTCTTTGCCTGGTGTGCTTGTCGCGGTGACGTAGACACAGGCCCGTAGCCAGGTTATAAGGTTTGGGGTGGAAAATATATTTGAGGGATCAATACTTTGTTTTTATTACATGTTTAAAACAAATACAACAAAATACAAATAAATATAATAAAAATGTTTCTGGGCACAACAAAATTTGGGGAGCACTGCCCCCGAATGACCCCGTGGCTAAGGGCCTGTGTAGACATAAATACACTTCTGTCGGTCAGAATACATTCAGTTGGTGGCTTTTGGAAAAATCTTTTTTTCTGCAAGTAAATTCACTTTTATTTTGTATTTTAATAACCAATTCGATTCAAGTATTGTCATTTCTACGCAAATCGTGTGAAGAATCACTGTGATTGTCTTTACCAACGGCCGGCTTTCCTGACTTACTATTATTGCAGTTTAATGAATATATTTTATTTTGTTGAATTGTAATAACCTTGTGATATTTTTAGTGCAACCTTCTGGTTTTCAGACTAAAAGCGGTATTTCCACAATTTGTTTAGTTTCACGTTATTTAACGTGCACCAAATTGAATCCAGGTAAAGTAAAATTATAAAAAAGTAGTAATATTACAATAAACCTCGAATTTTTTAGGCTAATAATAATCTTTATTTAGGCCTACACTCGTTTGCCTCCGTTAAGCTTTTATGTGAACTAGAGTGTATGGTTGAATATACAAACCATGCATTTCGAGCTTTCTCAGGCGATTAGTGAATAATAATAAACACTTTATCGTATTTGCAGAGCAACTGCTGACCCTTCGAAAATGAGTGCTACTCAGGCCTTGAATTTGCGGACGCGATTTGCTGAAAATGTTGGACGATACACCTTGCGCATGACTCGTTATTTTGCTGGGGCCCAAATGGAATCAATCAGAACAACCTCAGACACAATGGCACTTCAGTGATCAAGATGCCGGTACCAACAGCCGTGTATGAAAATGAACTAGTTGTTACATCAGTTTACTTTCTTCGCCATGTTTCCTGGGCCGGACAAAGAAATTCCCAACTAAGGATTTTCTTACCAGGTGAGAGCATTGATTGCATTCAGAATCAGAGGCATTGCAATCTAGTTGCCCAAGCAAAAGACCTTCTAAGTGTGATGTAACAATGTGTTAATAACACCAACGTAGCATTCTTTTTATTTTTTATTCGGGTCAACCAGAGGTGTCTAATACATTGGCTTTATCACAAAAACAACAACACGCTTTCATGACAGCAATCAAACCGCTGGGTGCTCTTTTGTGATTAACTGCGCGGGATGATCTTTCGTTGCACTTTTACATTTCGAATATTACGTGGATAAGACGCACAGTGCTTTCAACTGCAGAAGATTGCCTTGAAACGTTAAACTCAAAGCTGTGTCATTGGCTAAACAAGCAGCTTACTTTTTGTAGCACCGTCGGCTGCCAAATGATACAATCAGTCAAACCAGCGGAAACGCTACGTTTTCGCGACGAGCACTTCCCTGAATATGTAAACCAAAGCTTACTGACAGTATGTTTTGGTGCAACGCTGGTCAACATGGCTCGCTGAGAGACATGGCTCGGTCGTCGTCCCACTTTTGATAACAAATAACTTCCCTTTAAAAATATTTGAAAAGTGTTGGACGTTCACTTCACTGGCATGCAATTTTTTTTCTGAATCGCGCGTAACTGTGGAATTTCGGCCAAATGTTTCTGTCAAATACAATTTCGGAAAACTTCATATCAAGCTGCACCTAATCCCCGCTGCTATTCACAAACCGGGTTTAGCAAAATTTCAGTACACAGGCCCAAGAACGAATGAACAAATCATCCTCATGTAAGTTTTTTGCGTGTGAGCTCTCAGTCTCCAAACACTGATAAAATGATATCATACATCAGGCGCGCAACCAGGGGGCGTATTTGGGGCACTTTCCCCCCCGAAATGTTCAAAACATTGCATAGCAATTTTGACATTTGTGGAAACTTTCAAAGAATAAAGATGAAATTTTATATTCTAATCATTTTTAAGAAATCTTATTAGAATTCTTTTTGTCTTGTTCGTTAATTATTATCTCCTTACAAGATTTATCTTGCGACAGGTTATCTGATGGAAAATTTCGTATATGATTGATATTCAACCACAAATATGCTGTGTCAACTTGGGAGGTAGTTTAAACTGTTCATATTTTTAAGGCATTTTTATATATTTGTTCGTGTACTATTTTGTCTTAGACAGGCCTCAATTTGCCCTCATGAAACTTTATAACATTAGGTACTGTTGAACCGTGCAAATTGCTGAAAACTTTCAAATTGATAAGAGAAATCTTGAGATAGCAGTTAGTGCCCCGTCAAACCGCTTGTTCTTCTACGACCGTTTGATTATTATTTTTGCTAGAGACAAAGCGGATCACCATTATTAACGGAGTACATATCTTAAATAAGCGTTGTTTAGCTGCATTTTTGCTTTGAAACGTGAGTTTTTAACTAAAGTTAGGTTGGGTGACTGTTTCACGTTTTAGTATCTTTCTGGGTTGATCCCAGTACCACGGCTTGGGAAAAAGGTTTAGTAGAGTGTCATATGAGTGCTTGTCAAGTGTTGAAAGCACCTACCTACTAGACCACTTTGGCTCCAAATGACGCTTTACAAGACCCTGACTTTTGCAACCAGTGCAAATCCTGAAAACTCATAGCCCTAAACATGCTTCTAAAAGCTTTCACGCAACTCATGGATGCCAGAAAAAGCCGTTTTGCCCTGAACACACCTGATCCGTTATGCGCCAAAGGCACAAGACACCTGATCCGTTTTGCCCGAAATGGTAGCATTCAAAGATCCCCTCACCTTTGACATAGGCTATCTTTCAAGTTTGGGATCTTCATTTGTGATAGAAGTTCAAGCACATGCTAGAAGAATAGGGCTAGAACGAATTTGCTCAAACTAGGCGAAAATTAGACAGGTTTACTACTGTAGCAGCCTATACACCTGTCACACTAAAGCCATGACTACACTAGTTGAGTACGGAACCAGGTGTCTGTATCAAGATACTAATTTTTACTCTGTCCTGATCGTTCGGTCTGCATCTCGATTAAAGCTGAAAAGTTCTCATTTTCGAAAATGTTGCGAAGAGAACTTTTATCTGTGTGTCAGGCTTATGCAGAATCACATGAAAATATTTCCAACTACAGCAAAACTGTTTGTATGACGTTTAAGGCTAAGAGTGCAAAAAGTACAGTCACTCCATTACTGACACATTGGTGGTAAACATCTAAAATCTGTTAACCACTACAAATATCTGGGAGCTGTACTGGATAATTAATTAGCTCTCAGATGACAAAGGCATTCAGAGACAACTGCGATAAAAGTATTGTGCAGCAAACAAGCTGCGAGCCGCTTCTCCCGATGTTTAAATGCAGTTAAAAATGTGCTTTTTCGTTCCTTTTGTACGCCCATGTATGCATCACAAATATGGTGGAATTTCAGAAAGTCAAGCATGCAAAGATTGCGTGTGGCCTATAATTTTCGATGCAGAGCTCTATACAACCTGCCCTGGAGAGTGAGCGTTAGTAGTCACCACTCATCAGGTTCAATGTAACATTCCTACATTTGAGGCCGTATTAGGAAAAAATATGCACTTATTTCTCGAAAGATGCAGAAGGTCTAATAACGTAATGGTTGCCTGCTTTGATGCAGTCAGATTGTTTATATTCTTCCTTATTCTTTGAACACTACAATCGCACTTTACCTTGTGACCGAGTGCTCGGATATTGCAGTGCTTGTTCGTTTGAGGGCACGCACACACTTCGCTAAACACCAGATCCTAAGCTAAGCCCTAATCATCAGTTTTCTCAGCGTATTTGATATGTTGAATGTTGCTCTGTGCCTGCGCATATGGCGTGAAGTCAAAAATTTCGCAAGTCAGAAATTTCGCTTGACACCGCTGATGCAGCCTTCTACGCTGTTGTAAAACGTTCTATTTTGTCTGTTTTTACTAACCACTTGTGCAGAATGTGTGTCTTTGTACTATGGACTTCGTGTCTGCTGGCAAAAATACATTATTATTATAGTTGACCGTTTGCGAAAAAGTTGTACCAGGATTGCAGAAGCACGATGATGTCATCGAATGAATTTTCGTGAAAACTGCCCCCTGTCATACATTGTGCCAAATGGGCTAATTGAAAAACCTAGTCTTCATTTTGAGGGCCGTTTATTTCCACTGTATTCTGTAGACAAAGAATGTTAACCAGTGTTTTGCAGAACAAGACCTGCTCGAATGAAAACAAAAACTATCACCACTAAAGTTTTGTGTTTTCGTACAGAGGTGAAAGGTCGCGAATGCATCATTCAACGCTGCAGCAAAACTACACAGTAAACAAAAAGCACCCTCACCCAAACCCAATACTTTTGCTGAAAGCTGTAGATGAGATAACAATCGCCCATCCCCAGGTGAGGATGAGAGCAGTGTATGTCATATTTTTCGTCAATGCTTGGTTAGAGGGAGAGTAATTTGTCACATGGAAGTACCTGAGAGTAAGAAAAATGAGGTAATATTTCATCATAAAAAAAGATCTGACAAAGCGTGACAGTCATTGACGTAGAACGACAGATGGGCGAAAACATACGTTTTTCAATTTAGATTTTGATCTTTATCTAAAATGTAGTGATCGCGTTCTACATTTGATGAAAAATAATGCGATATTTCAAAATTTTTTTTCAAAAAGCAACTGCGTACAGATTAAACAAAAGTGTTCGAATCAAACTGTCTTAAAGGATTTCAACCGATGTTTTCTATCGTTCACAAAGTTTGGCAAAAAGGGGAAATTATTGGACTGTCAATATTAAAATCATTTTACTTTCATGGGAAAACCCAATGCGCTTCAACTACATTCCTATAAGTTATTCAAATGTTCTTTTTATATTCCTTTAACCTACTGAAATTTTTTACATGTTTTTCAGTTGCTGAATTACGTTTTTTATTCATTTAAGTTATTCATTCAAGTTATTGGAACTTATATGTTACAACACTTAAAAGCACTAGTGTTTCTGTATGCTTTCGAGGAATAAGTCGACTGCCATCTGCTTTCGTCTTTTTGCGATGATTCAAACTTGCACATATCTCTATTCAAGTATGTACTTTCCACGATGGGTGTAAGCAAGGAATCGATCAGCAAATTTTTAATAAGAAATCGATTTCACGTAAAATTACGCATCCTCAGTCCTGAAAATTGCAAGCAAAGCTTACGGGTGAAAAGTTGAAAGGCTGAAGTAACAGCAGAGAAAAAACAAACTCAAGACTACAATCAAAATTTCGTAATACAAGCTCATAAATCATAACATCTTAACAAACTGACTGACGTGAAGAATACTAGTGGCGACAAAAAAAACTGACTCATGAAATAAGTGTTTACTCAAAAATTAAAGCGAACTCGTGGCAGGTTTAAATGCGTACCCCAGAGACTTACTGCCCACACATGGCTTACTATTTTTCTCTACCGTTGTTAGTGATTTCAGCAAGAGTTAGTTTTTAGTTGGAGAAATTTTTCAGCAATTAGCATCAACTAGTTAGATGTTTCAGTATTTTATTTATTTGAGTAAACGTTTTTTTAAACGCTGCGGTGGGAGTAAGCAAGCTGTGTTGAGAGAAAAGTTAGCGCAAAAAGCGGAGGACAACATCGGATTGAATCAAACAACACAAAGCATCGTAGTAATTATTTCACGTCGGGGAGGATCATGTTCTGAATATTGATTTGCGCGTCAATTAGGTGATACCATTTATTTTCACAGATATCCAGAGAGTGACAACTTGGTTGTTCGACAAAAGTAACGGTGTATGCTTCGTGCAGAGGTGGCTTGTTTATAGTGCCGTGG
>Ga0210059_1012530_pt1 | contig 12790 bp, 13 predicted proteins | sample Ectturendosymbi2_FD_188042 | JGI IMG/M metagenome (GOLD analysis project Ga0210059, IMG submission 188042) | Ecteinascidia turbinata endosymbiont from Florida, USA - Sample 2 (SPAdes) (version 2) | ecosystem: Host-associated > Tunicates > Ascidians > Unclassified | place: Key West, Florida...
CGTTTGCGCATGACCTCGATTCGCATTGCATTCGGTTTTGTCCATCGGCGTGGACACCACGCTTTGAGAGAGTCGAGTTGTGTATCGCTAGTGCATGGACCACGTTGGCTGTTTCTACTGTCGCGCCATAGTGAACTATTTCTGCTGCTGCTAATCAAAAGCCTTTTGTAAATTTTTGTAAATAAAGATTTGTGCACCAGGAAATCTGTGAAACGAACTATCAAAGTGGTGAGAGCCAAACGCCTTGCTTCGGCTTGGCAACTTAAAATGTCAGGCAGTTTTATCGGGAGTTAAGTCAGTACTAATACAACGACTAGGCTGCCTCGTTGGTAGCGTTTGGGGAAACCAGCATCTCTGCATGCCACGACAGGATTACTCGAAAGCAACGACTACGCTGGGCAACACCCCAAACCTCAACATAGGTTCCTACACCAAAGGAAACCCCTACAAAAGCAAGGAATTTTGTATTACAGCTGCTGTTGGGATCCCTGTGAAAGCAAGGTACTTACACATTGCAGTTGCTGTTGGGGGCCCTTTTAAAGCAGAGTACTTACACATTACAGTTTTGTTTAGGGGCCTCATTAATGAAGTTTAAAAGCAGGGTACTTGCACATTTCAGTGGCTGTTGGGAGCCCCTTTGAAAGCAGATTACTTTCAAATTACAGATGCTGTTGGGGGCCCCTTTGAAAGCGAAATACCTGCACACTGCATTTTCCATAGGGAAGCCCTTTGCAAGCAGAGTACTTGGTTATGATCTGCTTTGTAATACATTATATAAGTTGATAACAAGTTTTTCACCAAAAATAAGGACAAGTTATGCGTGTAACATCTTAAACGGGTCACGCAAAATGAGGGGGCCGGAGGCAAGTGCCTTGCTTGCCTCCCCTTGAACACACCACTGCTTACAGGTTTTAACTACCAACCCCTTTGATAACCTACGAGTTTGAGCCCTTGCGAGTTTATCCAAAGTTTAAATACCGTATTAATTCCCATTTGTTTTTTTATTCCCCTACGGGTAATCCCACAGCTTTAGTTAGATCAATTTGTGTGAAGCCGAAATGCAATAACTAACACATATATAAGCTGGTCACGCACAAGGTGAGGTCTAAATTTCCCAACTTCTTTCAGATAGTGACCAAAATGCAGCGAAATTCGTAATTTTTTATTAAATGATGCAAAGGTGCTTTACATTTTTTCGCGTTAGGCCTGCTTTGCAATTCTAACAATTAACACAATCAATGCACACACAGAAAAGTCTCGAACAATGGGACTACAGAAACACGTTTTAGGTTGTATGTGGATTGCGTGCATGCAGTCATGAATTGCACGCACATTTCTTCATTTGATTATTATTGACATGAGATAAATCCAAACCAGGCCTGTGTGTTACATATCCCCGTACAGCTTCCATATAAGTGATTAAGTGATGATTCGATATTGCTTCAGACGCAAACATACAACATCAATTTGTCAACAATTTCGTAAACAAAACGATATCAATACAGGCACATCACTGCACTGACTTTGGTGCCACATATATCGACAATTAATCAGATTTATCAATATTACGCAGTGTCTTCATACTTGGTTCACTGTTGGTTGAGCAAACGCCACCAAAGCTCATAGGCTGGGCTCAGGTCATTCCGAAGATTTGAAGAACGGTGCTTGCGGCCTTTCCAGCCTCGTGTTCCACTTTAATGGGTTTGTGCGAGGAAACGGTTAACGCACTGAAGTACTATATACCTGCCGTCATTGCAACGTTCATTACGAAAACAGCCCAGTGGCCTTCAGCACAAACGGATTGTAGACCGCCTGCAAGACTCGGAAAGGAGCCTAAAAAGCAAGCACAACAAGACTAAGCAAATTGGTTTCATCCGATTCATGGCATTCTCATTTCGAATCAAACATGTACTCACGGGACAGAAGCTGTCACTGGTCTGCACGATGTTTCTTTTATTTTGTGTTTTCGAGATGTGAAAACGCCTGAGGTCGAGTGTGCTGAGGTGCAGCGTTTGAACTTACTTATCCACCAGATGTGATCCATGTGATCTGGCACGCTGCTCCTGCAAAGCAAAAGACCAGCACCAACAAGAGAAATCAAAGCAAATCGCGTAACCTTAAATCAGGCGCATTTAGGCGGATCATCGATGAAATGCAGAGTGATTGAACAATGCTACGAGACTCCGTACTTTCATCTCTGACATCGGCACAAACCTTCTTGGAATAGCCCTGCCAACAAGAGCGTGGGTCGGGTTTAACCACCTCCACACGGACGTGTAGGACGTATCCTCTCCTGCTTGCACAAATGGGCATGCACCCTTGTGCAGCTTGAGAGTGTGGCGCAGACAAACAGACCGTTGACCATGTTGTCTTTCATTGTCCAATCCACCGACCTTCTCATGGAGCACATGGCCTGACGGTTCTGGACGACGAAACAATCGAATGGCTGCTCAACACCTGCCACGAGATTAGGTACGGCCCAGCAGTGGATTGAAAGAATTCGCTCAAACGATGAAGAAGTGACATCTAGAACTCCTAGGTATCCCTGCTATAATTGCGCAAACAACCAAGATCTAAGCGTATATGCCAGCAGGAATTTGCACAAAAGGAGAAAGTAAGTTTGACACTGAAAAAGAATGGAAGTTGTAGGGAAATGTATATTGTTGAGCTTCAATACCTACACTCAGGCTTGGTATGCTGAGATAAGGGTATCCCTGTAGTGTTTTTCAAGTGCAAATGGCTAAAGTCTATGCAGGGATGGATGAATACTGTCCAAACGTTTATGGAAAAGATTTTATAAAGCAATTTTCCGTTTGTTCTGTTTTGTTTGTTCTGTTTGCTCAGATGAAGAGCTGTACTGTGTGTGGATGTTCCAGAGAAATCTTATTATGTGATGCACGAGAAATGGTGCCAGATTAGAACTTCCAGAATTAATCAAAACCACTTGTTAGAGGGCCACCCAAAATTTCATTTACGCTAGTGATTGTTTCTTTTTATTTGCTAATCCATCATTCATGACATGGGTAAGGAAAAATACCTGTTTGAACGTTTTTGTAGCGCTCAAAACATTCGTTTCATAAGATGAAAAAACCACCTCTACTGTTAAAAAAATCACTTGAAAATTTGCATGAATTTTCGCAGCACAAGTAGTTCTTTGGAATGACTCCTTGAAAGTGTCGTGTCAGCTGCGTATTGAATTTCCAGTGACATTGTAAACAGTATATAAAAGTCCTGTTGATGCACATAATAGTGTTGTTTCTTGTGTGATTCGTTTTATTTTACTTTTCAGGTAACGGATTGAATTATTATGACATCATAACCGACGGAAAGTTCAAAGGTGTTAAACTCAATGTCGAAATCAATAAAAAATGCGTAAATAATGATACGCGAAAGTGGTTACTGTACAACAGGTCTGGATTTGTACAAGACATTGGTATTGATCGTGCAAACACGGATAACGCAGCAGAAACACGAGTTGATATACTATTCGACGATAAAGGTACTGTTTGAGATTATTCAAAACTATAAAACAGAAAAAGGAAGAATGCCGTTCCTTTACCTTCAGACGGTATGACCCGATAAAGTTTATCTTCTAAAATTTAGAACAGGGGCTCCCAACCCGGGGTACATGTACCCCTAGTGGTACATTTGCCTATCTGAAGGGGTACATTTATGGTTAGAAATGGAATGAAAATATACTAGTATAATATTTATTTCCAAACATTTATACTTGTATCAATGAATATCACCTTTATAGTTCCAAAAATCTGAAACTACTATTAAAAATTCATTGGATTTCGTTATTTTTCTCAGCCTTTTTGTCACAAGCAGTTTTAGGGGTACATACTCATCTATTGAAATGCTGAAGGGGTACATGGTCAAAGAAAGGTTGGGAACCCCTGCTTTAGAAGATAAACATACAATTATCAAATGTTTACTAAACAATATAGTGACTTTAAACTGACTTGTGTATTTAAAAAAATACCTCGTCAAACCAGAAACACTTGAGTAAGTTACTAGTTCCTGGAATTTTTATTTTCGATATCTTCAAAACCAATTAAAAAAACACGTTTCACACATGTGGTTGTGCGCCGCATTTTTGAATGTGTGGGTGCCATGTTTGAAGTGGGCACGCGTGCACATTGCTGTGGACCCTGAACTAAATCTCTCTGAATTGAACCTAATTTAGGATCTTCTGAGTGGGGAAATGTTAACTGATAAGCATCAGTGTTTTACAGGCTGTACTTGTTATTTTGATTTCTCATTGATGAAATTGCATTCTGGTATGCAACCTTCAAAAACTCTAAGCTTGTTACAAAATTTCAAGGAATCAGCCGACTGCGCTTTTCTTTTTGTCTTTTTGCGATGATTCAAGCTACGCTGCTCGATAATCTGAAACACAACCTGCTGTATATAAAAAAGCTGGAAAACACGTCATTCCTCAATAGTTGCTTTCACATTTTTTGGACAACTTTCTGGCTCCAATTATCAAGAAACGTAAAAAAACACATTGACAGGATCTCGTCTCTGGTTGAAGACTGAGCCTTGGTAAATTGTGTACGTAGGATTGCATTTGTTTGGTTGTTTTTGCGTAAAGTGTGCATGTAGTTCGTTAATTTTTGTCCAATTGTGGTAAATCTTTTATAAGTAATCATTTCCTCCCTATACAGCTTTTTATTTCTCCGGTAGCAGGGGCGTAACGAGGTTAGATTGCGTCCTGGGCCAATAGCAGGTTTGGCGCCCCCATGTTCGAACCTGAGGTGTTTCGAAAAAAATGCAGAATTGAAGAAAGTGCTTGTGATATTTTGGGACTTTTCGGTGCCTCCTGCAGTCATTGCAGAGGACTCTTTGGAGACCCCCGCAGTGATTCGGCGCCAGGGTGTTGTGCCCCACTTCCCCCATCTTTACGCCTCTGTCTGGTAGAGTTATCAGAGTGGAAGAAGACAAAGCCTCAGGGCTGCGGGGCCGGAGCGCCTAAACTGGGCATTTTTCCTGGAACCGGAGATCAAATTAAAAATCAGGAGACGGAGCCGGGACCGGAGCTCAGTTTAAAATTTAGGACCGGAGCCGGAGCTATGGCCATTTGAGAGGTATCCCAGGTTTTGGGTCCCTTCTAAGATGCTAGCAGTTTTGCAAAATAGACCTAGATGTGCTTTTTATAGCACACTAAACGCGATTGTTACGAGTTGCGACAACAGGCTGCAACAATGGATCTGCAAGCCTTTGATGTTTCTTGGGTTTAATAATCGCTAAGGGTGTGACATCAAAGTTTGCAGGCGTGGTGTTACTTGTTGAACAATGGTTCTCAAAAACTGTTCTAAGAGTCGCATACAACTTTCAAGCATTCTTTGTGCGGCTTTTAGCAATGTTTCAGTGACAGATTCTTTTTGAATAAGAGCTGCTGATGCCTATTTCATGGTCAAAATATATACTCTGTATAAGCTTAGTGTCTAATTCTTTGCTGAGAAAGGATTCCATTCGATAGACAGTGTCTTTCAGTAATACCTCAAAGGATTCCTTTCGATAGACAGTGTCTTTCAGTAATACCTCTAATTCTTTGTGTAACACACTTTGTTAGTGCAATAAAACAAAACGTGTCAATTGACTTGTGGTAAACTTGTTTGTGCGGCTCTCTAAGAAAATCGTAGGTCTGGATTTGACTCCCTTCAGCGGAATGGTTGACAACCACAGTTGTAGAAGTAGGAAAAAGGTGAAATAAGAGAACATCTTACTTTCTAGTCAGAATGATCAAACCGGGTCTGTAGTGGTGCAGCGATTTAAAAAAACTGAGCTGTAATGAGTAGGTATATAACATTAAGCGTGAATTGAACGGCACGCCAGTTCAGAGTAGCATTTTTATTAGAAACCATTAGACTTGCTAGCAAGGTTTACTAGATTACAAGCAAAGTTCACTAGGAAACATTACGTTTACAAGCAGTAGCATGACATGAAAGGTATAAATAATTGGTAGAGAACTACGATGGATTTACGCAGCAGTACATCATCAGGAGTGTATAAAGAATCAATGTGAACAAATGTGGACTTTTCTTGAAGTTTTCATCTGTGGAAAAATATCTATGTTTCAGCACGGTTCCCACAAGTCCTATTTTTCCTAAGCTTTCAGTCTTGTTTTCTCTTAAGGTTTGCAGATTGAATTGTTCTTGACATTGCGATTCATAACTGTTTATTAGTGCAAAAGATAAGAAATCAGAAGTTTTCAGCTATTGTAAAAACGTCAAAGGTGAATTTCTTGTTGGAGGTCATACTATTTCTTTGAACAAAGGGCTTTAAACACATCTTCGCATTTATGCTAATGCACATGTGTGCATGTTTGAAAGAACGCACGAGAGAGGTAATTGGCCATTTGCTTTGCCCTCTTTGCATGGTTTGCCAGGGCAGCGTTGTTAGTTGGAATCGACAAGGCTGCAACAGGCAAAGCATGCAACGAGTGCAAAACACTTGGTCAATTGGGACTTGTCTGTGTTTAAATGCTCGGACACAAATGTAGTTTTCCAAACAGCCATTTTCTTGATTCTGATTGCAAGAAATAGCTCAAGGCCTTCAGGCATTGACGGCAAAGCGACTACCTTTACAGACATTGTTTATATTACCGTTATCGCTACTCAAAAAGTTTTAGTACATTTTTTGGTTTTGTGTACGTGATTCGATTCATTTTCCTTTCAACTTGAGGCACACCAAGACAATCAAAAAGTTAATGTGTGAAAACGAACAGAAACCGGAACCATGAAAAAGGAGAGCTCCGGTACCGGAGTCACACTCATTAAAACCATGAGCTCCGGAGCTGGAGTCGGAGCCATGTTCATGAAAAGAAAAGCTCTGGAACCGGAGCTGTGTCATTTTTACGACGGCTTCGCAGCCCTGCATAACCCAAAGCTGAGGGTTATTTTTCTTGTCACATTTTGGGGACGTGGCTTATATCACAACTTCGCTCAGGGATAAATTTTGATCTGGACTATGCTTTCTTCCCAATTTGATTTCATTACTATCATATCATTTGTTATGTCCAATGAAGAGTGTGAGCGGATGACTTTGTCCTTGATTTGGTTGAAAGCTCCTGAAGTAATCGTTTTTTTCCGGTCTTTGAGACGACTCAACATGAGCGCTTCTTCAAATAGGATTGATTTTAATGTCGCCTTTGAATGGTGTCACTTGGACTTCCTTTCTTCTGTTGTGGGTTTTACAAAGTTTTGAGTAACAAATACAAATACATCTTCACTGGGAATGTATTACGTCTAGGACTTCCACCTCGGCCCTTTGTGCTGCTGTGCAGGCTTGGCAATCTTCAGTTCCAAGCCACTGTACGCTAATGCTGAATCTAGTGTTTTTTGAATGTGTTTTTTGACTTTTTTGATGCATGTATCCTAATTATGTCATGGATGAATTTTCGGAGAATTACCTCCTGAATTTGCACAATAGCAATCGGCTGTAGAATGTAATGCATACAAATGTGTTCTAAAGCGCATACTCTCTACTACCGCCATGTATATACCCTCGTATTCTTTCATGTATTTGTGTATTTCTCTTTACTGCGATGCATGTTTAAAGTCTAGCGCCTTGCGTGTGGGAGTGAAGACGTTACACAATACAATACCTTGAGATTGGTTATCACCGCTCATATAATTCTGTTTTTGGATACGTAATTGATCGCCATCTTCGATGACAACGTTTTCTGGGAAATTTTTATGCAGTTCGACAATGATTTACGGGCCTTGGTAATGAAGATAGATTGCCTCCCAATGCACATTCATGAGCTTTATTCACAGTAAAAGCTTGGGTCACATCTATCGCCATAATGCAAAACACTTTTTTTCTTTTCAGTACCCAGGGTTTTAATCAAGCGTTCTTTTAATTTTAAGCAGGTCTCCAACGTAGCTATCATGACAATAAACAGCTATCATGACAAGACTGGTCTTGGCTGTGTTTGCAAAAGTTTGTGTTTTCAGGTTTCAGTATAAGACCTAAAAATGCAGTCGTAAAAAAGCAGTTCAGAAGCAAAAGTTGAATTCCTTTCGATGTGAAATTCCTTCCTAAAAATACTCCATTAACTACAAAAGATTTACGCAGATCTTTTCGATTTTGTTTCATAAAAGTTACTAGTTTGTACAAAAACTTCCTAATTTTTATGAATATTTTCTAAACGATAATGTTTCAATGGATCTAGAGATAGACGCCAAGAACGCTAAAGCTAAAGTTTGTTTTCAGTGAATTTGCCGTTTTTCCAACTGGTGAAGGAAATGGCCATAAATTGTGCACGAAAAAATGCGACAAAATATGTCTTCTGCCATATCATTTACCGATTATCAACATAAATTTTTGTTGAAAACACCACAAATACCTATGATCCATGTATTTTGTTTCCTTTATTTCTTGTATGATTAAATGTTTTAGTCTCGTCAATATTTGCCACATGCAAAATTCTGAAATAAATACGTAAAAAATAGTTATTTACATCAAGGAAATTGGAACCAGTCACATAAACTTTTCATGTTTTTTGGGTAATCGCTAGCTAATTTAATAGTTTCTTTTTTCTTTGCAGAAATCGAAGTCGAAGGGGCAAATGAAACTAGATACAACGCAGATCCCAACGTCATTTACGCAGTAAGCCAGAACTACTTGACGAAAACATGTTTAGACAATAGTGGTACGCCTATTTACGACAGAAGATATGATTCGTTTAATGAATTCAACAATGGTTCGGATGCTTTCACTATATTTCATACGTCAGGTAAGCATTAACGATAATATTTGTTATAAATTTTGTGTAAACAACGCATTGTCGTAATGGGTGTGGCTATTACGGCGATTATCACTAACGGCGTTATTTTTTCTTATTGGGTATAACCGCACTTTTTTCAGTGTGACTGTGGAGTGTGGCCGTCATCAGTGCTACTAAAAAATCATCAGTTCAATCGCTGGTTTTAGTATTGCCAACAAGTTTCATTTTTGCAGCATATTCGTTACCGCAACGCAAAACTGTTCGTATAGTCATTAACAAAACATGTTATATAATAAAAAAAATAACAACTTTTGATACAGCCAAAATAAAAAGAATATTAATGACATTAACAGCAATGTGAATAATAAAGATTGTACCGGGACTGACCGGTTTCCGTAGGAATTTACGTGTTGGAAGTGGTGCAGTTTGGAACTATGCGTGGTTCCTTCTCATGTGATAAGTTTCTACCAAGGAGCCTTTCGGTGATACCGATAGGTTCCATTCACCATGTCGACCAAACAAAACTAATGTCTTTCAAAATTTTCAAACGTTTGTCAAAATCTCACAAACATTAAATATTATGTATGTGGAATGTAGAACACATGGTTGATGCAACCCTCATTCCGTACGTTCATGGATGCCTATACTAGCTCTAGTAATTTTGGGACAGCGTTAAAAAACCTAATAATAGTAGCAATACCCACAAAATCTGCATACGTCATAATAGTGATATCAGCGGTTTTACTAGTGACAACTACAGAAAACGTTGAAAATTATTTGGCGTTGCTTACAACTATATTCGATATCTCCCATCGTGGTGCAAAGGCAGATGAAATTACTAATTTTTTTATGTGGTAGTTTGTTATTGGCCCTTTATAACTGCAGTGGTCTTGTAGCACCACGACTGAGTTTGTACAATTTCTGGTTTCATTTCACTCAATAGGTTTTTGTGCTCTGGGTGTCTTCCCTGCAGCTCTTCCGCGCACCGTGGGCCTGGTAAGAAGACTACAGTACCAGTTTACAAGGTCGTGGTAAGACCCAACCAAGAGTCGAATTCTCGTCCTACCAGCCTTTACGTGTAGAGAGAGCCTTTTTGCCGTGAGATTTCAGCGTCCTGCGTTGGCTTTTCCGCTTTCCATTTTCCTTTTGTTTAACGACGTGCTTTTTTCATTTTCTAGAGTAGTGCTTGGTCCATTAATCCATACGACCGTGCTCCAAATATAGAGCGCAGTTGCGCTCGGCGCCAAAACATGGACGGCGACGCGCTCGAGTCGTCCGAATATTATAGGGATCTTCAATTTTTCTGAGCCCTTCGAAAGCGAAAATCAAAGAGAAATTCAGCTGATGTTTCTGATGAAAAGTTCCAGCAAATAAAACAAACCAGTTGAATTGCTACCGGTGGATTTAGAAAGCAAGTCAGCGGGGAGTTGAAAGCATATAGCCCCGTGTTCATTCATAACTGCCTTGAAAGGTGTATAGGTTCGTACAACGCTGTCTTTGTTGTTTTGACGGCAGATGAACACCTCGCCGGAAGACCATGGTGTCCCGAAATGGAACTTCTCCAAAACAAACTGGCAGCAATTCAGCGTCATTTGTGATCAAACCTAAAGTTTCTTCTCCATCTAACTGGACTATGCTTACTGTCTCTTTGAAACCAGTGTTTGCGAAGCTGTTCCTTAATCAAAGAGGTCTCTCAAAATCTCTGTACCATGGTGGAATAAGCAGTGCGAGATTGTTGTCAAAAACAAAAAACATGCTTTTAATAGAATGAAACGGACTTGGCTCATTAACATTTTCAAATGGTGCAAAGCAAAGGCTAGGAGGATTATACTAGAGGCAAATTCGTGCTCCTGGCAACAATTTTTTGCACATCTGTAACATCCAACACTCGTCTCTCAAAGGTTTGGATGGTAATCAAAAGCTTCACTGGTAACCACTCCTCTTATTTCATTCCATAGTTACTTGGACAAGGTATTTCGACCAAAACCAATCAACATAAATCTAACTTTCTTGCAAACCAGTTCGCTCTGTCCAGCAGTTCTTCAAATTTTCCACCTCGCTTTGTAAACGTGTTCCTACCAAACAAAACGGGACTTTTGCGACATGCACTGTCTCATGCGAACCAAATTATCCGCCACTTAATCAAGCATTTTCCATTGAAGAACTTCTCTCTGCTCTTCAAGACACGAAAAACACTACACCCTGACCAAACAATACAGTATCTGCTGCGAAATGTTTAAACATATGTCCATAAAATTGTTAGAAGTCGCTCTACAGTTGTTTAAAAAATATGGTTCACCGGCAAAATTCCTCCATCCTGGCTGCACTTCATTATTATTTCCATTCCCAGACCCAATAAACCTTCGCACTTACCGTCTTCCTACCGACCAATATCCCCAGACGAGCAATGTTTTCAAACTCTTCGAAAAAATGGTCATTTGTCGTCTCAACTGATTTTTAGAGTATCACAATATCCTCAATATCTCGCTGTCCGGCATACGACACCGCCACAAAACAACGGATCATACCCTTCGTCTCCATGACGCAATCCACAAGTCCCTAGCGAACAAACACAACGTTCTGTCTGTACTTATGTGGTGAACAAAGAAATTCTTCTGTGCAAGCTGCTTAGCTGCGGCACCTTGGGTCACATGTTTAGCTTCATTCGTTCATTTCTTTCAAATCGAACTTTTCTAGTAAGAATTCCGTCTACTTTATCCATGACTAAACGCCTCTACCACGGTACTCCGCAAGCAAGTGCCCTTAGTCCCGTACTCTTTTCCTTAATGATAAATGATTTCCCAAAGCAAATCATCTCTCCTGCTGCGTTTTACGATGATGATTTTTGCTTCTGGGAATGTGGTTCAGATATAACCCACTTGAACCAGCTGTGTCAACGTCCTCTAACCTACATATGCAACTAGTGTGAAGAAAGTAGTTTGAACTCTGTAGCATCAAATCTGCTGCTGTTTTGTTTACAAGGAAACACAATCCAGCACCCATTTTCTTGCTTCTGCAGGACGGTACCCAAATTCAAATGAAAAATTAGTAAGTCTACTAAAGCCGTTACATAAAATCCAAAATGATGCACTGCGTTTGTGTACTGGAGCCATGGCCAGCACTACAGTGATTTGCTTGCATCACGCCTGCCATGAAATGCCTTTGAACATTAAGCACAAGTTCCTGTGTCTAAAGTTTAAAGCCCATATCTTGCCATTCACTGACCATCCCGCCCTGTTGTTAACTGAGAATTGCAGGCATTAGCGTTTTACCGATTCGCCTGGTTGAGGATGATCCTTCCGTTTTTGTCGCTGCTCCCTTGCGCATCCCGAATCTTCCTCCTTGGTCGATGCAGAAACCCGTTGTTGACCTCATTCTCTTACAGTTCTTCCGTCAGACGGCATCTCCTTTTGATGCACCTGCTTTCTCTTCGCATTTACACAATATGTATGACCAGTTTGTCAAAATCTATTCAGACGGATCAAAAACCTCTGCACGAGCCGGCTGCGGTATATACATAGCGGATAAGAACCTACGATATTCGATTACATTAAACAAGTTTCCCTCCGCCATCACCTCTGAACTCTTGGCCATTCTCCATGCATTGTACCTGGTCTACTTATTAGAAATCATGAAGGTCGTTATTGTCATAGACAGTCTCAGCTCATTGCAATCAATCACATATTGGAACTGGAAAAAACATAGTTTCACAAATAAAATCGCCCTCTATGTTTGACACTTTGAGCTTCAGGCTATGTGGTCCGTATCCTTTGGGTTCCGGGCCATCCAAATATCCCAGGAAATGAAATAGCTGATCAACTGGCGAAGCTCTCCACTGCCAAACCATTACTCAAGCAACCCAATTGTGTTTTCTACAAACCTATAGATACCCATCTGAATTATTCTGGTATGCTGTTTTCTCTATACCAGGGGTGGCCAACACGTCGATCGCGATCGACCAGTCGATCGCCGAGACTCAGTTGATCGATCACGCCTGATTTTGCGTTGAATTGACAAGATACCTAAATAGAACATTTTTCATTCAATATTTCA
>Ga0210059_1012531_pt1 | contig 12789 bp, 6 predicted proteins | sample Ectturendosymbi2_FD_188042 | JGI IMG/M metagenome (GOLD analysis project Ga0210059, IMG submission 188042) | Ecteinascidia turbinata endosymbiont from Florida, USA - Sample 2 (SPAdes) (version 2) | ecosystem: Host-associated > Tunicates > Ascidians > Unclassified | place: Key West, Florida...
CCAACAGTTGGACCAACCACCAAACAAATCCAAAGCATTAAAGTTTTGGGAGAGTTTTATAAAGAGGATTTAACGAAACCTCTCGAAGAATTAGTGCCTGAATTGAGATTATGGTACAGAAAACTGTCTCGTCTGAATGCAAGCGAGAGACCAACTGATGTACTGGGCTGTATCAAATCATGTTGCTTTGACGCTTTCCCAAACATTTTTACGTTGCTCCATATATTTTTAACTCTTCCGGTGACAACGTGTACCAGTGAACGATCTTTTTCTACCTTACGCAGACTAGAAACGTTCTTGCGAAGTACGACCAGTGATACCAGAATGAACGGGCTTGCATTGTTAAGCATTTATCGAAATTACACTCCTTCCCCGGAACAGATTATTAACAGGTTAAGTGAGACATCCAACAGGCGTTTAAATATGTGTTTATAACTGCTTGACAACGTTTACGTATTGTATTGCTGCTTGTTTTATATTTTTTCTAATCATACTTTCGATTTTAGTGCAAAGAAAAATTTTGGCACTTTGAAACCCCCCCATGAAAATTTTTTGCCTACGCCACTGCTCGCTAAAACAGAAAAAACGCCGGGGCACCGAAAAACCACAGGGGTTATCTAGTCAGGTGCCCCATAAATTACGTGAGATTGATGTTTGCATGGTGAAGGTTGTGTCGACCGCTAGACGTGCTGTCGCAGTCCGATGTGTAGTTTGCGGGATTAATGGCCAATTGCAAAAAGGTTACTCTTGTCGGGCACAAATGGCCATGACGTTTAATTGTCATGGACCGCAAGGTTCCAGACGAAGAGGAAAAGAAAAACCCGACAAAAAAGAAATCCTCCGGGTTGCCATAACCCTTTCTTGATCCACGCACACCCATTATAAAGATAGTTTGATTTGATTATGACCGCGATGCAAATTCCATGGAGATTGAAGAGTTCATTTTTGGAGATAATCTTCGTAAGAGAATTGTTTGCTTCTTCTATAGGTGCTCTTGATATTCTGTAACAAAAACTGGACCGCGGCAGCAACGTATTCACGAAGTAATAAGCTACATTAAAACACATAAAAAATAGTATACTACAAGTACATACATTTTGTAGTACAGTAGTATACTACAAATACACGCAAATATACATATACGAGCATTTAATTACGAACATGGAATGACAGACAGTCGTATTATATTACATATACTGTAGTAATGCAGGCTATGAAGATAGATGTTGACTAGGCTACTTCACAAACTGATTTGCAATTTATTTTTACTGCTGCTGGGTGGATGATGTATCCTTTCAATCTCCCCTTGTCAGTCCCTGCATGCTGTTTGGTACCATTTCGATTGTCCAAACATCGTTTGTCTAATAGCTTTTCCTAATCAATCAAACTCCCAAGCAGAATTATCCAAGCCAAATAGAGATTTCAAGATATCCAAAAGAAAACGAACCAGAAGTCTTTCTGAATACATATCCATATGCCAATATAGCCTACAAGGTGATGTCTGCATACCTAATCATCTGGTGACCAGGTCTGTAACTAAGGGGAGGGCTTCGCCCCCCCGAAAAAACTTTCTCCCCCCATGCAAAATGTCTTGGACATATTGTATGCATAACCATTGTTTTCGTATATGCTATCAATGTAAAACTTGGGCCTCCCTAAGACAATTCTTCTCCCCCCCTGGTGTCCAAAGCTGGATACGGGTCTGCTGAGTGACGGTTGCCTTGTGTCAGTTATGCCACTCAGCTCAGTCTTTTCACAATCAAATTTTTCAGGTTTAACATCAAATTTTAATAGGCGAAATTAATGTCAAAAGTTTTTTCTAGAGTTATACATGCATAACGACATGAAAATATATTTGAGATTAAACAGAAACCAAAATGAACAACTGAGAATTGGCAAATAGTAGGCCTACCACGTTCACCTGAAATAACACGAAAAGAATGACCAGCAAAACTAGGTGTTACGTAGGCTCATAGGTGGCGGAACCAAAGGGACCGCATGGGTTTAGACCTCCCCACTTTTTTCTGGGAGGGCGCGGCCCTCCCACTTTTAAATTTCGAACTTTGCCTAAATAAGTAGAAGTAACACAATTCGTATTGGGTCCATTCAAAGTAAATTGTTTTTGTGTAAGACTAAGAACAACTAGCTACATTTATGTGCTCAAGTCAGTGCAATATATGATAGATGGGGTGTTGTGTAGATAGGGATCGTTGAGGGCTTGTCAAATTTTGAATAAAATTGCTTAAACATGCTGACAAAGGTTAATGACGTCATTTTTCAGTGCTTGTGATGTCACAGTTGCCAATTCAAATTACAAATTTTTCTAGTTTTTTTGACGTGTACTTGTGCCCCCCACTTTGAAAATAGTTCCGTCACCAATGCGTAGGCTACTTGTGAAGCAAAGGTTTCACACTTGGATGAAAACATTGCTGCATTGTGGGTATAAATATCTTTTGAATTTGCTGGTCACCCTTGTCGTGACATACAAGAAATAAGGCTAAATGTATAAGCTAATCAAGTCATTAAGTTTTAAGCTATAGGACAATATATAGCTAGGCCAATACTTCTCAAAAATTTTGATATAAATCCTGTTTACTAATGGTTGAAGACAGTCTTTAGCAAAACTGCCCATCCTAAAACTAGGTCTCCACAATAGTGCTGCTATTTGTCTTCGGCAAAAACTTCGCAGAGGTTTGCCTGAAAATGTAACTTTCTAACATTATAAACTTGCATCTTTAAATTTTGCGCTGTCTGTTTCTGAGTACGTGACAACCAACGTTACAGTAAAGCCAGTTAGCCAACGTTTTTGCACGAAACAAACCACGGCTGTACTGTGGTCTCTCACGTGTGCAGCCGTTAAAGTTCACTGTTTCAAGACAGTGACCTTTTTAACAGAAAACCATACTGGATAAATGTCGGACAGAGGCAGTTAACAATCTTTTCCGGTCTCTAGAAACTTGCAAAAAAATGAAGTAAAAATTTATAAAAATATCAGAATCAATGATACAATATCAAACTCTGTTTCAACATCAACATGGCTATGTGTAACATCTAACATGAAAAACTCTTCACGCAAAACGTGACAAACGTCACATTTGATTTTGAAACCTCTCCAAACACAAACCCTAAGAGAAAATGTGGGGGACATGGCATATTATGTCCCCCCCGTATAAAAAAGTGGGGGAGACACGTCCGCCATGTCCCCCACCAAATTGCGCCCATGCCTACATGCACCAACTCCTTTTGCCCAAATTGGTCAAGGTTACCTTGGGAGGGATCTTTGTTAAGGTATTTTGTTACACCTCAGGTAACCATGAGTCAATTTGGGCAAATTTTTGTTCCCCATCGAAAACTACAAAACTTGTGCATATTTCGATAGGACTGCCGGAAAGAGCATCTAAAAATGCAGCTACTGAAAGAACCAGCTTTTTACGTGAACGTTAACTAATTTTTAATTTAAGTAGAAGAACCGTTTGCCCACATTGGGCAGAGGTTACCTGAACAGGGTTAAAATTGCTGCATACGTCTGATTTCTTGTCTTTTGCACTCATAATAAGCAGTGATGAATGGCAAAGTGGACTACAGAAGCCGATATATCCTCAAGGGCTATTTCAGAGAATTTTTTGTTTCTTTTATTTAAAAATAAACAAAAATCCGCATCTTTAGAGCCCTTGATTGGCCTTCTGGCGTTTGTGGTTTATGGCCTAAAAACAACAAATTAATTAATGATTCCCCTGTGAGTTCCCTAGGGTATAAATTAATCAATTTGTTGTTTTAAGGCCATAACTTCCAAACCACAAACGATAGAAAGCCAATCGAGGGCTCTGAAGATGCGGATTTTTGCGTACTTCTCAAACAAAAGACACAAAGAATTACCTCTTGGAGTTGGGACCCAGGGTCAGGTAACGTTGACCATAAAAACCTAAACCTAAAAAAACCCCAAATCCAAAACTTCTCAATTAAAAAAAATCAAAACTAGAAAACTTCCGCATCTTCAGAGAGTTTGAAGACCTCTCTGTCTCTATCGACTGGCGAGTTATGACTGAAATAGTCCTTGACGATAGATCGGCTTCTGCGGTCCTCAATGGGTTCTGTATCAATGGCGTAGCCAGGCCAAAATTGGTGTGGGCAAAATGTTTGATTTACGCGAACAACACCATTTTGTTTGCGATACTGCCTCTCAAAGCACAAAGTGACTATATATGCTAAATATTTGGGGAGAGTCATGGCCCCCTGGGCCCCTCCTTGGCTACGCCTATGTTCTGCGAGGCTATTAGGAGAAAAGAAGAGCGGTTACCGTACTGAAAACATAAAGTTTGTTTCCACAAATAAAAACCTCAAACAAGTCCACATTTGTTTGCACTGCATTTTTATACCCTCCTTGAAATGTTCTGCCATTCAAAACAATGCTGGTATGCTACCAGTTAGTTATAACTTACCTTTCATTTTACGTTAGCTCAAAGGTTTTGAATAAAATTGCTTAAACATGCTGACAAAGGTTAATACGTAATGTTCCGTATAAACTTTGTCAGTAATCTAGTAAACCTTGCTAGTAAGCCTAATAGTTTCTAATAAAAATCCAAAATCTTATTTCTCTTTGCAGTTTTGGTCTTGCTTCGTGTCATGCTCAGCTCAACAGACAGACGCTGTGAGACAAGCTCTGGAACAGATTGACGTCATGAAGCGGATGGTGAACGATTACAGCGATACTTTCCAAGCCGCATTCACAGCTGATGGTGAGTGGAATGAGGCGTTTCATTACCACCTAAGATTTCTGGTTACCACTGCAGTAAGACCTACCGTATAAAACCTACTTCATACCGCAAAGTGGAAAGCTGTTGCGCCACTAGTGCATCAGGACAAAAATTGACCAAGTTTCGCTGCAAAGTTCGGATTAGACCTTTTGATTTTGGCAGCCGTTTGTTCAGAAACGCGACGAACGGTTTAGAAAAAGAATGGGAAGAACACTCTGTTTTGAAGGGCGCAGCAGAAGCAAAATTTGACTCCCGAAGTTGTACGTAAGAAGCATTTGAGTGGTTCACAATCGCAAGAAAAAGTTTTGTGTTGCGGAGCGCTTTGGCTAGTGGCTACTGATTTATTTACTTAAACAGATCGCATTCGTGATGCTTTAAGCTTTGCAATGCCCCACTCTATTTCCTAAAATCCGTTGTATTCACGCAAATCGTTCTAACTAGTCAATCTTTCGTAGCGCATTCATAACCATGTTATTTTGTTCACAGCACTGTGTAAATTCAATTGCGGCAAAAAACCCACATCATCAATATTTTATTTTGAGCAGATATCGAAGACGCTTTCAGTAAAGGCAGAGTGGCTTCTCTCATAGGAATGGAGGGAGGTCACATGATTGATAGTTCCATAGCAGCATTGCGAATGTTCTACGAGCTCGGTACAAGATATATGACCTTAACACACTCGTGCGACACTCCATGGTAATGCTTGCATGTTGGCATAGTAAATGTTTTTGAACAGTGCGAATAGTGGAACCGTGCCAAAGATAAATGTTTCGAGCCCCGTGGTGATTTTCATCAGCACTAAAGCGAAATGTATAAGATATTAAACTGAAAAGTTACGGTAGGCAGATGCTATGCTCTTTCAGAACTTTCTTTGATGGTGAAATTCAAAATTTTCGCCAATTTTCACAATTAGCAGCTAGCTTATTTTTGTGATAAAATAGAACTAAAAGCATTTTCAATGCCCGTTGCCTTCTCTTTACTCAAAACCGTTACAAATTTTCGTTTGTTGTACGATACCTCATAGTGTATGTTCTGCAAACATCAACATGGTTGAACAGTAACACACAACGTCATACGCAGCGCAGGCTTTGTTGACATCAGCCAGTTGTTTAATTCCATCGGTTTTGAAGACTAATGAAGTTTCTGGTATTCCAAACCAGGTATTGAAAATATTTTGAATTGCAAAAAAGAGGTAAACCAGTGAAAACCTTGCAAAAACTTCAAAGAAGTATGTTTTGCCTATAGATTCGCAATTTTTTGTACGTCAAGGCTGAATTCGGACGCAATTTAAGGTTTTCAACCATCAGTGTAGCCTTTGAATAACATTCCGAAAACAAAGAAGTATGTCACAGGCCAAATTAATTATTAAGAATGTTTTTTTCAGCAGGGCTTGTAAATACGCTTAACTGTCAAAGTCATGGCCACGGATAGATCACGCGGTAGTCGTTGTTTGAAACAGAAACAGATAACTTCATAAACAAGAACAGTAGCGCTTTAAATTCATACTGGAAGCTATAAGTGTTTTTTTCCTTTTGGATGGGAGAAAACATCTTATTGCTTGCGAAATTCTCCTGAAACAGTTTTATTGATAACTTATCAATTGTCAGCGAAAAAATTTGATAACAGTATAATAACGTATTTCAACCAACTAAAGGGCTGATTCATCAGGAGGCGAACACAAGAATGGAGGAATAACTGAGTTTGGACAAGTGAGTTGCGGTGTTATTGCGCCAAACCAATGTACGGAAGATATTCAGTGTACGTACGCAGTAGAAAACATCTCCTACTTATACAAATCTCACTAAGTGCCAGTGAACATGATAGAGTAATTTTAAGTAGGGGGGATCAATTTGTTAGAAAGTGGTCGATGCGGTAGTAAAAATCATGCTAATTATCTGCAGTTGCAATCGCCTAACACAGCAACCTTTCCTTTTTGAAATTGCAGTATATCAAGTTTACTTTCGAATTGAGAAGCTGATATGATAAAGCAATGAGAAAAATGAAAAGAAATAACTTTGATACAAACAGGTCGCTTTGATTACCCATGGACAGTTTCAAAAATCTGCATGCAAATGAAACAAAACACAAAACTTATGCAGGAAGTTGTTTTGGAAATGAATCGTCTGGGAATGCTGGTGGATCTCTCTCACGTCTCTGCTGACACCATGCGACAAGTCTTGCAGGTTACAAAAGCGCCGGTGATTTTCAGTCACAGCTCAGTGTATCAGCTTTGCAATTCTTCAAGGAATGTGCCAGACGACGTTTTGGAAATGCTGGTGGGTAAAACATATATCTGGAAAGAAAATTTAATGTTTTCTAGTTTTCTATCGTTTTCACAAGCGATGTTTAAAAGCCGGCATAATGATAGAAAAGCAAGTAAAATCACTCAAGCGTGACCAGATTTGGCTGATGATTCAAGTCGTCATGGCTTGCTTTCATTTCTTATTTCCTGGAAACAAAGAACCATTATTCGAATGTAGATTGAAGTGCGGTTAATTCTATAGCTTGTAAAGTATATGGTTTCTGTAACATTTTTGTTATGCTGTATACCTGTGAACTTTTTCCATATCTTCAATAATGCTTTGTGTAATTTTTTATATTTGAAAATCACTATCTACCACAAACGTTTCTTACTTTTCAAGCCCGAAAAAGGTGGTATTGTCATGATCAATTTCTTCCCGAGATACATCACTTGTAAGGAGAACGCAAGCATCTCAGATGTGGCAGGTGAGAAGGTTACGAGTATTTTAAGATGTCAAGCGTATGTTAATTTTAGAAGTTTAAACCTTGCGTCAGTTTCTCAGAGACGAGAAGCAATAATTTTTACCGTTCATTGAAAAAATAATTTTGCCTGCTCATTGAAAAGAAGATGGTGCTTTCATCATACGTTTTATTCGCTTTTCTCTCAGAACATCATTTGACACTGTCCAGTGGTCTTTTCTTGTGTTGTTGAATTAAATGCTGACACGATAACATTTGGTGCAAGTGAAAAAGGCCAGCAATAATTTAAGTACCGGGATATTTGATTTCAAATGTATTTTTTGAACTCCGGTGCTTTCAATAAATTATAATTATTTGTTTGATTTTAAACTTTCCAGAACACTTTGATTACATCAAGGGCAAGATCGGCTCATCCTATGTCGGGGTTGGATCAGATTACGACGGTCTGCCGTAGTGAGTTGTGTTTTGGTTCTGGTGACATTCAGCAACAAGTTGCTTCGATGAAACCACCAAAAACAATATTTTATTTCTAATGTGAAAGTAAATCATAGTAATTGCAGCGAAAAAAGCACGAAACTACTGTGTTTTGCCTCAAACTTTACACAACTGTTCACTTCTTTAGTGAATCTATGATAATTTCATGAACACAAAAGCTGTGCTTTTTTCGTTTTTAAGATGCAAAAAGACCATAACCTGTTTGTGAAAGATCGCCCGTAAAGATTTAACCGCTGTTTTTAAAGTATATGTGCCCGCGAGCGAATTGTGCTTTGTGACTTTATGTGGTGGACGGCATGACTCAATATACAAAGGAAATGATTTTGGATGACGTTCTTTTTTCTTTTTGGAAGACAACATACAGTAAATGGTAAAAAACAAGCAAATGATAAAACGTAGCACATACCTGTCTACGCTATAGAAAGCAATGGTTTATTCGGTTTAAATAAAAATAAGCAAGCAAGACGTGAACATTGCCTCAATGAAGGGAATGCATCTGCTTTCACCAAATTTCTTTTTCCTATTCAAGTGAGAGACCGTTGTTGCCGAACAGCATGACGAATAAGACAGAAAGCATCAGCTGCAGCTGATAAATTACACAATCTTTTTGTCGTTACACCACTGTGACGATGGTGCAAGAAGGCAATTTTCATGCATGTGTGTTGCTTCAAAAGCTGAAAATCAGCTTGCCTGTGACTATAGAAGCTTGTTACTGAGCAAGTACTCCGCCAGCGGCGTCCATACTCGCAGCAAACATTTTGAGAAACTACTTGTTTGACAGCATTTCCACATGTTCACACACACTCTAGTCAGTAAGCCCATCAAACCATTACACGCACTCCTAGATCCTTGCTTCAACTGTTGCTTTAATCAAGGTTTTCTGCAGTGATACCATCACTTGCTTAGCTTTCCAGCATTGTTTGCATGCAGCTCAGTATCTTGGTAACCAGATGTTCTGGGTTACGCAGTGCAATTCGCCATTTCAAAATTTGTATTCCGCGTGGAACGATTTTGAGCTGGACTCTGTTTTTTCTTTTTTTTGATGTTGTGTCACGCTCTCTTTAACACACTCATAAACAAAATCCAAATGCCTTGTATCAGCGGCAAGGTTTCAAGCAAAAATGAGTTTTGCGGGTTACAATAATGCTTCGAAATGTGCATTCATAAATCGGTTGCATGGAGATTCGGAAATCAAGGCTGGACTTACCGTTGGCGTGGTAAAATATCTGTACAAAGGCTTGAAAGTTCAGTTTAATTCGAAAGATTTCTACATCTTTTTTCAAATGCCTTTCTACTTTTGGCAAATGCACTTTTTACTGCTCAGCTGCCACTTTATTCGGTGCGTTTTGATTTGAAAATGACGGTTGCTTGTTAAATCTATATTTGGCTCCTGCTGTCGTGTTGGATTGCCAAAAGTTAAGAAACTGATCTAGCCCTGTATATGTTACATTTTACCACGCATCTAACCGTGTGGCACGCGCTTTGTCAAGAGAAACAAACTCAGTTGAATCCAGTAGTTGTATATCGATGTTATCCTTTTAGTTACCCGGATGGACTTCAGGACGTGTCAAGGTACCCTTATCTCTTCGCGGAATTACACAGGCGGGGTTGGACTGATGATGAACTCAAAAACGTTGCTGGCAGAAACCTTCTTCGAGTCATGAGAGAAACAGAGGACGTTGCCAGAAATTTGAACGGAGTTTATGCCCAAGAAGACTGGGTACCGAAAGAGGCAGTCGCAGATGCGCCATGCAGGACACAAGATTAGAGGATATGACAGCATGTACTTTGAACAGTTGTTCTACTTTAAGTATTTACAATAGGCAGTCTCGCTTAAAAAGCAGATGGTCTCAGAAAATGTGCAAGATACCTATGGACGTGCTATACTTATCTGCAATGTCAAGCATGTGTTCATCTTCCTGAAAAGTTTCCTCTTGGCAAGCAAATGTTTTCTAGAAACTTGACACTAGAACCTTTCTCATCCGGAAGTATACCTTTGCTGCTGTAGTTTTTGATTAATTTCATTATTACTATCATTGAGTGATTTCTGTGTTGCTTATCTTTTGGAAAAAATTGGCGCCTGTTTTCTTTTTACCGTTGATCAGTTGAAGTGTTTTTGGATCATAAGCTTAAGTGTTCGATTTAATGTATTTTTACTCCATGGAAACGCTCACTTTTCAAATAACAAGGATTATTTTGCAAATAAATTTTGACGCACTCTGCACTTTCCAGTCATGTTGAATATAAATGTGCAATGAAATTGCGTTATTCTTTTTACTAATTTTTTCGTTTGTTTTTTTGATACGTTAACGTGGATTCCTCTCCTTTAATTAATTCCACGCTGATTACATCTTTGTTCACGTGTTCTGTTTTCCATCGATTTACTTATTTCTTCTTTTGTCGTTTGTTGAAGAGGCGTTATTTTTGTTCTATGCTCCAATTTTCAGTTGCAATTTTATGTTCCTTGCAACCTTGCTAACGGGACCCTGTGATTTATTAGACCAGGCAGATTATTCCATATTTCAATTTTAACAAACATAATTAAAGCTAGTGTAAGATGGGCAAGGTTTGGGCCGACCTGATCCGAAGTGCGCAGGATGCGACATCGGACTGGCTTCACTGCAAAAAACTTTCGTGAATTTCACATCAACGCTTCCTAGTGCAAAACTCGATAACCACAAAGTTCTTGCAAACTTGTGACTCTAAAATTTTTTGGTATATCGAACAAGCAAGTATTTGTGACAAAGCAAAAGTCTGGTGAAAGCTTTTTGTCAAACCTGAAAAGAAGTCTTTGCGCGACAATTACTTGTATCCAGAAACTAGCATCAGTTATACGTCGCTCATGTGCACACGCAGGTTGTCAGAACGTAAAGCAAGACTGTCATTTCACACGCGAGATATTCACTTTGATGCGCAGCATCAAAATTAATTTATTAAAGATGTCTTTAGCGGGGAACTGAGATCCGGATGGGTGCGAAAACGGCTTCCAGAGAACTAAACAATCGGATTACCGGATTAAAAATATTTAATCAAGCTCGTACGTTAGAGGCTGGGGACCAAACCGCTGAGTCATACAGACCTACGTCTCGCTTATATGCGGTGAAACCACTGAGCCCGGGAAATGAATCATGAGACGAACTGCAGTCACTGAAAAATGTTCTTCTGCGCACATAATAAACATCCTCAATCGCGTTGTCCTGCACGAGGAGTTGAATGCCACAGGTTGCACTACAGGGGACACTTCGCGAAAGTTCTTCAGATCACTGCATCCGCTCAAGCCGATATTGTAGTAACGGGTGTTGCATCTGATTTCAGTTCAGTTCAGTTTATTTCTGAATCCCGACAAAGCACAGAATACTTCATCAAGAATACAGGTACAGGAAGCGACGGCCGCAACTGTCATTTAGTTCACTGCCCCCACAAGTTCATGCAAAACAACAAAATACAAATGAAAAGCCATAGCGAGAAAATAAATGCAAATATCAGTAGAGACGTTGCACTAAGTTTACAACACCACATGTTGAACAATTCAAAAAATTACACATCTGAGTCCAATCGAAGTAAATCCATTTTATAACTGCAGCAATCCCCATCCCTCAGCCTATGAATCAGCCATCCCCACAGCAGGGCCACCGCTCAAAAATACGTGGTACTTCTTACCAAAATCAATATCGCGACCCACGGCCGCCTAGGAAAAACTACAACAGTAGCTCACAGCTAACCTCGTTACCACACAACAAACACTTGACACAGTAAAGACAGTTATTACACTGTCAGTGTCAACAGTCTTCATATAATATATTTTGGAAACACTTTCACCGTTGAAAGTCCATTCCAAATTGTGTTTGGAAACACTGTTTCCACACAGGCAAGTCTTGCAAGGCCTTGACAACATGACACAGTACCTACGTCTAGCCAGCCCATTTTAGTAACCCAAAGTCAACAGTCAAACAAACAAACAAACAAATGAAAAATGAGACACAAGTCCAACAAGCTTCAGTGTACATAAACCTAGACGGGACGTCTTCGCTCAGATAAATAAACACAAAATGTAAATATCAAAGCAATCATACAATAATTTAGTCATTGCATACTTCAAAATCCATCCAACACTTATACACAGCATTTTGTTTTCAACCAGTTTTCCAAGCCAATGTCAGTGCATATGTGAGAAAAAAACTAAGTATAATATTCTAATAGATAACTATAGTAAAGCTTTTGAAATTGGATAAATGTTTTGTTTTTAATAGTTATTGGTATTGAGTTCCAAATTTTAAGCCCAAAGTAAATGAAATAGATGAACTGTTTTGATCTTGTTTTTGGTTTCTTAAAAGGAATAAAGTAGTTATCTTTTGCTGAGTGCCTTGTGTTATAATTACGCCTATCACGAACAAGTTGGTAATTTCCAATCAATAAAAGAGGAGTTTCATTGTTGTGTAACTTAAACGTATGCTTTCCCAGTTCATAATGTTGTAGTTCATTGAGTTTTAATATTTTGTGTTGTTTATACAAGGTGTTTAAATTTGTATGTCTATTTGTGAATGTTATAACAAAAAAAACAGTAATCACCAAAAATCGAATAACTTCCAAAATTTTGTTTAGATTGACACAAAACGTCAGCTACATTAGGTCAAGCCTGTGTAGCAGACATTTCCAAAGTTTCAAGTCTGTACTACAAAAATTCTTTGTTTCACTGGCGCTCAAATAATGTGCTCCAAGTGAGCTCCCCGGCGCTGCAGGCACATTTGGATCCGGCGGGCAAAGTTCTCGATGACCCTCCCGCATTCCTCCCTTGGAATCGCTCTTATTGCTGCTGTGT
>Ga0210059_1012532_pt1 | contig 12789 bp, 7 predicted proteins | sample Ectturendosymbi2_FD_188042 | JGI IMG/M metagenome (GOLD analysis project Ga0210059, IMG submission 188042) | Ecteinascidia turbinata endosymbiont from Florida, USA - Sample 2 (SPAdes) (version 2) | ecosystem: Host-associated > Tunicates > Ascidians > Unclassified | place: Key West, Florida...
GGGTCAAGGTGGCCTAAAAGTCCTCAACTTATGACGTCACTCACAAAAAAAACGCACCCCCAGACAAAAAAATTTTTTTTGAGTGCAATCTACTAGACTGGCCGATTTGTTTGAGCCGTTGAACAGCTCTCTAGGGCAATCGGCAGAGGATGTAGGGCGTTGGTAAAGCAACTGAAAACTGCTGTTTTTTTTCCAAAAATTGCCAAAACCACCCAGACGCCAAGGTATTAGCAATGAATCACCACAAAACAATTGACTTTAACGAGAATTTTTATATCATTCATTGACACGAAGCTTATTGTCTACTGTCTAGATCGGTGGTTCTTAACCAGGGGGCATACTCCCCCAAGGGGCATCAATAAATTTCCAGGGGGTGCGAGCCCTTACATGCTCCACAACATGGAAAGTTTTTTAACGGGAATATGTCACTTCAAAATTTTACGCCAGTTCTTAATTTATGCCACTACATGTTATTTGATTTAGATGCGGCAGAGGGAAGTCGGGTTAAGTTTCTCAAACTTTTGCAGACCCAATTTGAGCCTACATAAAAACTTTCAGAGGTGCAACTAGGAGGACTGTTTAGTCGGCATTCTAACTTAGCATTGTTAAGCCCCTTTAACAATAACATCTATGACGTTCGCGCATTTCAGAACAGCATGGTGCACATAGAATTTCAATGTAGACGGCTGCATTGCAGTGGAGTTTGCCTAATTCCAGATAAACATGAACGCATACACTTTGCATAGCTCCATGAGCGTGGGATACCGCTATGGCTTCCTGTGATTCAGCAAGCTTTCTGCAGCTGTACACCTGCATGATGCTAAATTTCTATAGTACTCCTGCCATGCTCTTCTGTGATGCGACGATGTATAGGTATGATGATTCAACTGCACTTGTGCCACACTTGTGTTGGATGTGAGACTGTTTTTAAATTGGCAGCTGCAGTCCACCAGATGATGTGGACTTCTCAGCCAAAGAAAGAGTAACTTTTCTTTCTGGCCATCCCAATGGCAACACTCAGCTGCTTAATATAGGAACCATGTCTTGCACTCATACTGAGAGGCGCAAAGGAAGTGTTTAAGTCTATAAACAGAAACATTTTTAGTGGAAGTTGGAATATCTGGTTAATGCGATTAACCGCACTGTTTTTCATGCATGAAAAATTTTGTTTGAAATTCTGGAATCTTTTGCGAAAATGCGGTTGTTGCGTTTAACCGTTATGCAACTAGTCAGAGCAATCTGTATTCACTCTGTGAAGTAGTGTGCGCTCCCAAAGCTATGAAAAATGAATAAAACAAACAAAGAATTTGCAAATATTTGCATATATCTAAAACAAGGAATTTGCAACACACTGAGAATGCAGGCTAGAGTGGGAACATGCAATAAAGGTAATGAGGCAACTTTTGAACCCGAAACCAATAAAGGCAACTTTTTATAATAAAGGCAACTTTTGAACCCAAAACCCCAGCAGGTCATCCAAAGTATCAAAAGACTCGGATTATAGCCTAGTTTCCAGTAAAAACTTCAGCGAAATACTACCACCTAACGGTTGGCGCCCAGGGCCAGGCAAAGTGGGCCAAGGTGGCCTAAAAGTCCTCCACTTATGACGTCACTCACAAAAACCCAGCATCCCCAGGCAAAAAAATTTTTTTCGAGTGCAATCTACTAGACTAGCCGATCTGTTTGAGCCGTTGAACAGCTCTCCAGCGCAATCGGCCGAGGAGCTAGGGCGTTGGTAAAGCAACTGAAAACTGCTGTTTTTTTTGCGAAAATTGCCAAAACCACCCAGACACCAAGGTGTTAAATTCACGTTATTACAAACTTTCAGCCAAATTTTAATTGTCTTTTGCCACATTGTTTTTTTTCAGTGTACATGTGCCATTGCTTATGGTTCTACAGGTCATTTTTTACATACAAAATCTATTTTCATAATATATATCTTTAATGCTGATTACTTTTGATAGTGCAGGCCATGGTTTACCCATAAATGGATTAAGTGCTGCTTATTTGAGTTGGAAAATGTTTGCAAAAGCTTGGCGTATGCCAATAGAAGTTTTTTATTTGATGAATAAACACCTTGGGATGGTTCCAAGCACTTTGGAGAACATATTTGCACTGGTTTTGATTTGGATCAACTTGATGTTAAGAAACTGTATACCAGTGGTTCCCAACCTTTTTTGGTGCAATCCTCCTTTTCTTCATTTTGGAACTTTTCATTCCTCCCTATTGCACAAATTCAGCAGGGTGACTGAAAGGATTAAAATATCATTTTTGCAATGACCCAGATTGCACATTGTGGTTTGAACCATAATCCTAGTGGCATTGTTGCATCCTTTCAATAAGCCATTGTTATACAATAATTAGCTCTGCTTGGTGGCTTCAAGCAAGCAGCAAGTTTAACTGGGAAAAAAGTCAAAGAATCACTCAGAAAACTTGGAATGCCCTTAAACATCAAACCAAGCAGGTATTATTAATGATATAATAATCCAACAGATAGAACCACTGTTAATTTTGTGAAAGCAAGATAAAAATGAAACAAAAGTACAACCAAAACATATTGAAATACAACGGTAATAAAAAAGTTTTGCGTTCGTAGGCTAATATTAACCACAATTGGAACAATGGTCTTTGTTGACAACAATGTTGATTAATAAAAGTGGGACAAAAACTATTTGTTGTGAAATAATGGCTCTAAAGTTTGTCGATAAAAACGTGTGGTACTCCACTAAATAACTTACAAATATAAAGTAATATAACTAATTGAAAGAGCCAATGTCAACTTGAAAAGGAAGTGTAATACTTACAGTGAATAGGTAACTTAACTATAAGTGGAAATTCCTTCCCTGAACTAATGAAATTCCCCCCAGTTGGGAAATAATGAGTTCAGCTTTGCTGGGTTAAGTTTGAAATCGGTACAATAACACTGAAAAACAATAAAAATGAATTGACATTAATAGAATATGCTCATGTAAATCAGTACTTTTAACATGCGCACTCTGTTGGAACTGTCAGACATTACATTTATCTTGTGCATGTATGTGCCATGCTTTTCACTCTGATATATGAATAGAAATCCACTGATATTGCCTTTATAATATCTATAAACTAGGCTCAACCTTCCTGCAGTTTAAGCTGGAGACAATGTTTTTAGCCAAAACATATTGAAATACAATGAAGGATCTACTTTGCAACTGCATTTTAATATAAAATGTGGTTGGGTTTTTGAAGGTTGTATTTTGTTTTCATCAGTAGCAACATATGTTGTGACACTGGTTCTGCAAATCATGCAGGTTAGTTGGTATAAAATGATTTTCAGGTAACTCATGAATAGAAATGTTAGATATGTCATAATGAGTTGATATTATAATTGCTATAGTTATTATGGCTACTGGAAGACATGATAATCTTTCATCCTTTTCTGGCATTAGTGCAGATGAATGGATGCAATCACGGCGAAGCCTGGATGACTTACATCAAGGTAATTTCATGTATATATTAATGCTGTAGGTGTTGAAGGATTTGGATATATCAAGCAGCATCAATATCTTTCCAGAGCCATAGTAGTTCTTCAATTAATTGAACTGAACTGTATCTACACTCAGACAAGTGTCAACTTGTTATATTCTGCAGTTAAATCTATCAGTGAGTAGATGTCTATTCAAAATATATTTTAAGGGAAGGTGTTGTTGCGATCGGAAATCCCAAGCGGCATGTGCACAAAGCTTCGCACCGTGGCAGCAAGCAACAATAGAGATCAGCCGACGAGATCACTCTCGTCGTCACTGTTAGCAAGCACAGTCAACTGTTCACCAGGTTCACAAGCATTATTAAAGGTCACTCACCAAGATCACTCTATTATTGCTTGTTCGCGCCACATATATATATTTTTGTTCTTCGCGCACATCCTGTTCGTGGTGAATCATACAATCAATGCAACATCACCGGAGAGGTTGCAACAGTGTCAATATGCCTATTAATGAATTTGCTGTGCAATACTACCCATGTTAAGATCTTCTTGGGATTGAACACTGGTTTCAGTGACTAATTTCTATGCTGAGTCACTGGAACTGATGATAGCAGTTCAAGCACAAAATTAATTATTTATATCCTTTAACTTTCAGTTCATTAGTCTCCACAAAAGTGATGCAGGCAAATAAATCATTGAATTTCTTCAATAAGAAATTGATTTCACATAGCGCTATGTATCCTATCTTCAGTCCTGAAATCTTATTCAAATAGAATTTTATTTTAACTAGATTTCAGGACTGAGAATGTATAGAGTTACGTGAAATTGATTTCCTATTTAATAATATTTGCTGATTGATTTGACTGTGTCACCTTAGTGGAGACGAATAGCTTGAATGCAGATATTTTCAAGTCCTAATTATCGCAAAGTCATGAAAGTAGAGCTCAGTGACCTGATTTCTTTAAAGCTTATTCCAAACTTAAGGCTTTTAATTGTTGTCCTTCAATTTTCAGTGGGTTTGATTCTTTAAACAACAAAACAGATTGAGTGCTTGGTAGGCACTAGATATATTAAAATTCTAATTACTCTTATTATCCATTTGTTTTTAGGGGTTGTTATCATGTTTTTCTTCAAATTTTAAAATTGGTTTTGCTTGCAGACAAAGCTAATAAATACTCATTTTTGGATGAAGATTCAAGTGACAGCTCATTTTCAGAATCTCATTTCATCAAAAAAAACTACTCTCAAAAGGGCTCTGAAAACAAAGAATCTGCTAAGCAGCTGAGTGTTGGAGCTAGGTGTGTAAAAACTAGTTGCAAAATACAATTTAATGTTTTCTATAAAGAGTTTCAATGTGGTCCATGTGATGTGTGATTATTTTTGCATAACACTGAATAAAGATGCACGTAGCATTATGCTACTGATTTGGAAGAAGTTTTCAAAGTTGGATTTGTGTGGTTTGTTAAACCATTTTTGGTTTATATAGTTGATATATACTGTATATAGAACTATAAGAATTCCTTTAGAAATAAAAAATAAAACGTGTTTGGCACTTTTTTCGGAGGAGTATAAGAAATAAGAAATGTGTATAACTCCGATAATAGAAATATACTCTATGTTCTCATTGATTGGTGTACATAAACCAAGTGGATTGATTTAATTACGTAACGTTGTTACAGTGGAAACTGTCAAATAATGAAGTATCTCTGTTAAATATTACATTGTTTGGTTGTTCACAAAAATTTGTCACATAAAACCAGTGTATGAAGTAGTGGGATTCTGTAGCCTGTAGACACAAAATAGCGAATTTCCGTTCTCAGCCATCAGCATGCATTGACAGCAAGTTCTTTTCCGTAAAGCATGATTGCGCGACTGGTTCTCAACCTGCTTACATCTCCTGACACCATTGCGGTGCCACAGCGATTTACAGCTTTTGACGCATTTCCTCTCTAGCATACACAATTATTTCTGAATGTGTGAAAATAGTAAATGTTTAATTTGATAACTCTAAACCATTTTCTTCTGGTGGCTTGGCTTTGCCTGCAATACATTTTACTTCAATTTACCCTGTAACCGCATTAACATACTACATTTTATACCCAGAGCAAAAGACTTTTACTAACTATTATGCACTGTTCCCTTTACAAAATAGGCAGTTTCGCCCTTGGGAGGTCTGCAGCCTAGATGACCCTTGGTCCTTCATAGCCTCCCACTCCCTCAAGCATTTTATAAATCGATGTACTTGGAAGTCATCGCAGTACTACATTATAACAAGCATGATGACGTCATTCATGCGTATGTCTCAAAAGCTTCTGTTTCATCAAAGTAAATGTATTTGTGCCATCAAGCGTATACTCTCTACTACCACCATGCATGTATCCTCGTCTTCCTTCATGTATTTGCGTATCCCATGTTACTGCGATGCATGCTTAAATTCAAGCGCCTTGCATGTGGGAGTGACGACGTTACTCAATACAATATTGGATTCTTATTGGAGAAAGCAGCTGCTTCACTGTGCTCAATACCTCATCAATAGAACTTTTGTATAAACTCTTGCTGTAGTCAAGTCAGTTCAAAATTGTATACAACTGTGGAATGCATCATGAAATTATTGGGCATGCTAATATCTTATTCAGATAGAATTTATTGTCACAGCTGGTGTGACACAAACTGGTGGATGGCAAGAAGTCATTCAGTGCTTGATGAGAAACCGTAGCTGCAGGGCTGTTGAGTTGGCTCTTTAGTCCTGTGGTGTTGGCTTATGTTCCTTGAGGGTAATGCTTTATTATACCTCCCTATTTGCACCACCCCAGGCAGTGGTTGTGCCATTGGCGCCTAATAAGAGACAAGCTTAGCTTGCCATGGCAGGAAGTCATTCAGTGCTTGACAAGTGACAGTACTGTGAAGGTCGCTGAGCTGCCTGTTTAGTCCTGTGATTCTGTTTTCTGGCTTATGGCCATGTGCTTCAGTTCACTTGGTTGTTCACACCACTCAGGCAGTGGTTGCAATGCTGTATAAAAGTTGGCACTCTCAACAAAACACTATATATGAAAAAAGGATCCAAGATCTCTGTGTAATGAGTTCGAAAGATTTTGTCTGCAGTACACTGCAGCATGTTTTTTTAAGGTGATTCGGGTCCCTAGCATCAGAGAAAATCATGTCCCTAAAATCAGAGAAATCAGGTCCATACCGGGTACCTAAGATTTTCCTTTAAAAAAAAACTACTAGAGCCACACACGCTAGTGAAATATAGCACGTGTGATGGCTATGCTCCAACTACACCAACTTTCAATTGAAAAAAGAACAATGTATCTCTGAGCTATCCATCTTCAATGAGCTATAGAGCCATCTTTTCAAAATTGCTAATAGCTTATTTTCCTTCTTTTATAATGGTCTGAAAGACAGAACTTAAGATTTATGTCATTATTGCTAAGCATTGCACGTATGTCAAAGCAGAGACTTATGGTCAATAGTTTATTTATGATGCCCTATTTACATGTTTTTTGTTTCATTTGTGTTGAAACATGGTTCTGGGTTTTAAAAAAACAGTTTTTGTTAGTCTTTCAGTTAAAAATTTGTAGGGGTATTTTATGCATAGTAGTTACTGAAAACTGCTTGTCTTTTTAACCAGCTCAAAAACAAAAGTTGACATAAGACCTAAAACATCTCATGGGCGCTCAGAGCCTAGGCTGTCGAGTACAGTTCGTCATAACTCTGCAGTTGATCGCTTTGCTGAACTTGAAAAGCAAATTTTATCCAGACACACGATTGAAAAGGTAAATGAACTCTTGTAAATTTATACTTTTCATTTTATGTTTGTCAATAAAAATTATTTGTACTTTTACCAGTTTTAACTCATCATTTTCTAGATGGCAATTGATTGGTGTGTGATTCATGATGTTAGGCATTTTGAACTTTAATCTTGCAAGTTTAAACCCATGTTATGAATATCTGCTAGGTTTGGTCTTATTTGTGAATGTCGAATTTAAAAGAAATTTGATTTCATTTACTTTTTTCAGGTGTCTTTATCAATTTCAGACCTTGATATCAGCTCTGATTTGGAAATAAAAAATGATGTTGAAAAGATCAGGTGAGAGGCATGGTGCAGATTAAACTGATCTTTCAAACTGGGACCTTTCAGAATTAGGTTGTAAACTTTCAAACAATGGTCATGCCAATTTCAACGCATCTAGAATTTTAATAAGGTCTGCAAATTCTGTTGATATGCAACAAAATTTGCAAAAGTTTCCTCCAAAAATAAAACTGAAAGCAAAAAGGTCATCAATTTGCGGAATTGTAGATTTCTCTTATATTTCCACATTTCATGAAACTGTTGCAACCTCTCGGTTAGCGTTGCGTTGAATGTACGATTCACCACGAACGGGATGTGCGCGAAGAACAACACCCATATATATGTGGCACGAACAAGCAATAATAGAGTGATCATGGCATGTGATCTCTATTTTGCTTGCTGCCACAGTGTGAAGCTTTGCGCACTTGCCGCTCAGGCTTTCCGATCGCAACAACACAACCATGGCTTTTTGGGTTGCCTGCAGTCGACCTTGTTTTCTGAGACAAACAGGTGACAGGACATGGCCTTCAAAAAAGGGAGCGGTTGGACCTTAATCATAATAATTAACATCTCACTAGAAACTGTTGATGAGTCCATGAGAAGGTTGTTCAGCTAGCTCGAATCTGCTAACTTGCTGCCGATTCGAATTGGTTGACTTCGTAGAATTTATTGACCTGTTTCGAATAGACTGGTCTGACAAGCGCCACAGAGTCTACCATTATGTCTGTTCAGGCCCGCAACCAGAGGGTAACCAGGCAATTGCCCCTCCCCAAAATTTTCAAAACCATGTTAGGTACAGCAAAAGTTACAATCATTCCCACCAAAAATATCAGCTGGTTGCGGCCCTGTGTCTGTTTCAGATAATTTGAGCCTGTGGTACTCTAAAAGAAATTGATCTGCTGTGAAGAATCAACGCTTTTGCGTTTTGTCGAATTGCTGATTGTTGCAGGTGAAAATACAGTAAACTCGATGTAAGATTAAAAATGCTAACACTACGATTTGAGTTCTGGCAAGTGCGCGGGCAGCTTTGATTAAAAGTTTAAACAGTGCAACCTGGTTGACCTTCCAATGTAATTTATTTCAAATGGCTTGTTTTTTATGCATTTCTTCCGTAGTAGTGTTGAGGGAACAGATTTATTAGCATTGAAAGCCGTTGGTCGCTTGGTTGTCTTTTCCTTTGTCTACCAAGCAAGTTATCTAGATCAAACCGATTCGCCTGTTCACGTTGACGAGGAATGCCCTGTTGCAGCGTTTTTGGAATTGATCTTATATCGTCGCAAAAAGAACCTAAACAGTAGAAGTAATGCTCTCCACTGTTTTTTCAAATGTCCGTGCAAATCATACAACGAAGATGTCATGAAAACTACAAGCCAGAAATGCCTTTTCGCGAAATCTATCGTTGGTTGTGTTACACCGTATTGTATATCAAGTTTTTTTCTAATTTAATGCTGCTGCAAAGCAAAAACTTACTGACTGTTGACAAACACTGCGGAAGTTGGAAAAATTCGGCATTCTTTACTTTGCAAAAAAGAAGCAATAAGCGATGTAAAATTCCTCACCAATAACTTGCTTGCTCGATTGTCTTTTGAGGCCGTCCAGTGAGTTATGTGATTCAAAACATAGTGTAACTGCAAACAGATCATCGGATTTGAGGCAATTGAAATCCGCAAGCAACTGCTTACGGGTGAAACGCTAAAGCGGCTAAAGGAATAAAACAAGTGCAGGGAAAGTATCCAAACTCTAGTCAAGAGACTAAAATGAATAAATCAAAACACAAGCGACAAATAACAACTGGAAAATAGCCGTTCTGGTAAGGCTGGTTTCACTAGCTAGAGCTGATAAATTATCTGACGCCAAGTGCGGAGCAATGAAAGCAGTGTTGTGGAGTCGGAGGTAAAATGTCCGACTCCTAGCTTCCAAAATTTTCCGACACCGACTTTTCCAAAATTTTCGACTCCTCAACATAACATGAATGAAGTTTGGCTGTCAGCAACGGCAAAGAATCGAGCTAAAATTATTTTAGAAATAAGCATTTTGTATTGTCACTAGATACATGAGTTAAGGATGTGAATTAATTTATTTAGAGAATATTCACTGATAATAAAAATCATTCTGTTTACTATGAGTAGTTAATATAATGTGAATGAATTAAAGAAGAATAACATTAACATATGAACTACATTCAAGAAACCTCTGTAAGTGGTATATAGCGAGAATGAGTTGCTAGCTATAGAGCTTCTCTATATTTGATAATTTTAAGATTTTCTGAACATAAAACATAACATAAAAAATTAAGAATTCCTAAGATTTATTTTAGCTTGCAATATTTATAGCACCTACTGCTTACTACTCGCTTTGTATTACTGACTAAAGCAATAAATTCATTCGCATTACGTATCTATTGGAGGTGCGGTGTAAAAACTGATTCAATTGGACTTCCGGAGTCGGATAAAAAAATCCGACTCCTAGTGTTCTTAGAAATCCAACTCCACTGAAAAAACTCCGAAAAACCTAGCAGTGATCTTTGCAGTGAGTGGTAGTGAACTCAGGTGCCGGCGTATCAGTTCGGCTTTGTCAACCTGCTTCGTTTGCTGTATTTGTATACTCAGCAACCCCGAATGAAAACACAGCTACGAGCAACGCGGCGGTGACACAACCACAGCAGGATGCGCAAGCAGAAATGCGATCTTAAGACCGTATGGTTGATTGACATATTCTAGCGAGGCCCTTCAAAAGGTAAATCTAGCAAAGTGAGGCACAAACACCGGTAAAAACAGATATGTGGTAAGAAAGATGTTAAAAAAACAAATGGCCAATGTCGAATTGAATGGAATGGCAAAATACATTTCGTTTATTTGTTTTCATACCCGCTTCTCCTCTGAGGGAAAGTCGCGGAGGCAGCAACCCTATGAGAACTCGATATGCCTCACGGTTTTCAGCGATCTCTTACCCACTTTACACTGCACTTGTTATCGGATTGACGCGTGAGCGATTCGTCGCCCTTGGCTTACCTTCGTGAACGCACTTGCGAACTCGATATTGGGGCGTTTTTACACTGCAAGGACTCAAAGATTTGCTTCGTGGGTTTGACCTATGGTATTGCTAAAGCTGGGGAATAGGTGAAAATGAAAAGGTGAAGACTGATTCCACTTCACAAACGTGCTTTTTGTAGGTGTTGTTGGCATCGCCGAGATGTGATTTTATTTAGTGTAGTCCGAAAAATAACAGCCAGCAGAGAAAATCGTGGAGAACTGCTGGGTGATGAGGTCATTAAAACCGCGTCGCGTCGTAATTGCACTCTTCAAGTGACTTATAGAATTTAAACAGCTTCTACAGGGCAGGAAATGGGAGTTCGTTTTTACATTGCAAAGCCACTTTGTTGATTTCAGTCACGATCATTAACCAGTCTGTTCTCTGCAATACAATAAAAGCGAGTGTCAAATACGAGGATTCACAGCACTTTGTAAGTAGAAATATACGAACAGTAGGTAGGCTACTGCAGTTTACAAAATTGCAACTGTAACCTATTCCACAAACTTTTATGCCACATTTTATGCTACTCAATGTGTTCCGTTATGAACTGAGGAAATCATAGCCACATAACTGGGATACAAAGTTATCAAAGTGTAGCCTATACTGAAGTCATCCACTTCCAATATTAGGCTACATATATATTGCACAGAGGTTGAATCACTCTACTATACCAAGGTGCAATGAAAACCTATTAAATCAGCACTGGGGTAATAGTCCTTCAGCCCAATATCTGATGTCTTGTAACCTACCGAATAATCTTCCACTTTGCTCAGCCGATTCAATTTTGCTGATTGTTTCCCTAACTAGGTGTAGTTAGCCTACAGACAAAACCATTAAATAAATTAATCCATCATTTTTGCTACATATTAGCTTTAATGGGCTAATCTGTTCCACGGTAGTGGTTTTAGCATCAAACAAGCACAGAAAAGGTTGCACAAGACTTTATACAAACCACCCAACCTCTTTTCTGCTCGAATCCCTTCTTATCGGATTCCCAACCTGCCTCTGCTAGTTGGATTCGCTGAATCGCATGTGGTTGAAAACATGCGCGCTCAAGCAGCTCGGTGAGACACTAACGATCGTGCTTGAGTGATTTATGGGATTCCCAATCCAACGCGAACACGACAACAATGCAGTGTAAAGAGGGCATCTGATAGTTGTGATAGCTCCACATCAAGACGGGACCAAGAAAAGTTGGAGATGTAGTCACTCCACCGAGTCTTTGGCCGACCTCTGTACCGCTTTCCTGTGAATGTAGCCACTAGTCAGAAAAACGTTCTTCGCCCATCTTTCCTGCATCATTCTGGTCACGTGGCCGAACCATCGCAGCTGAGATCTTTATTCGGAGAAGTGGCTCGACATTCTGGGCTTTGGAATTTTAGAACTGTGCACTTTGTCGCGAAGTGTCACACCGTGAAGTCCCCGCAAAAATCCCATCTCCTCCCCTTGTACCTAAGATAGCACTCCTTCAATCATTATACTAGATCAGCTATGCCCAACCCGCGGCCCAGTTTAGGTTTTCGCTGTAGTGTAAGTAGCCTACAGCCTGACAACATGTATTTATTATGATAATGTTAAATTTATTATTTGGTGGTCCTCAGTGCCACTTTATCGTGTCTATACTGCGTTCTGGGAGATTTCCATATGTCCACTAACACCTTGATGCAAAACTTTTTACTACTTTTCTAATTTCTACTCTTGCTCCATTGGCACTGAACTTGCCCTTGAAATCACACTTACGGAGTGCTTAAAGGTGCCAAACTGTCGTTACCACTGCAGTTAGGATTCAAACACTGTCAGTACATCAGGTTAAACTAAATTTAACACATTCAGTGTGCGGCCCTCTTTTAATATGCCAGTCAAGGTGCGGTTCTGGTTAAGATAGTGATATAATTTTTAGCTCAGTAAGCAATTTCAGTCGGACATATCTGTCCTAGATTCATGACCATATGTTAGGATCAGAACAAAGACCGATATGCGGTGTTTGAAAGCACCCGTTTTGTGACCATAGAGCAGGGGTCTCCAAACTTTTTTGTCCAAGGGCCACATAAGCTATTACACAACAGTTCGAGGGCCGGACATCTTGCGTATTTTGATTGCTTCAGGATATGTTAAATTATATATGTTGAATTCTACCAAATCAATTTCGTACAAATATATTTTTTATTATTGTCAAAACGTCTTCGCGGGCCGGATGAAATGGCGTCGCGGGCCGCAT
>Ga0210059_1012533_pt1 | contig 12788 bp, 7 predicted proteins | sample Ectturendosymbi2_FD_188042 | JGI IMG/M metagenome (GOLD analysis project Ga0210059, IMG submission 188042) | Ecteinascidia turbinata endosymbiont from Florida, USA - Sample 2 (SPAdes) (version 2) | ecosystem: Host-associated > Tunicates > Ascidians > Unclassified | place: Key West, Florida...
CCCTTTTCTAGATTCTCCAGGATATTCTCCTGCATATCATATATTGCCAATGTTGTAGATAGACCCCTTCGAAAACCATATTGATGGCTAGATAGCATACTATTCTGCTCAAGATAGGTGTACAAGCGGCTGTAGATAAGTTTTTCAAAAATTTTATTTATGGGTGAGAGGAGGGAGATGGGTCTGTAATTGGTGCATAAATCCTTTGGACCCCCTTTATAGATGGGCACCACTTGAGCGCATTTTAAGCTTTGGGGATAAGTTCCTTCCCTTATGCAAATATTAAATATCTGCACCAAGAAGGGGGATAAGGAATTCTTACACAGTTTAACACTAAGACCTACGTGGACGCAACGGTTAACATCAACAAATTGCCGTGAACTACTCTGTTTTCGGACAACTTAGCAGTGATTGCTAAAGAGACTCTTCTACCTACACAATGAACTCCATCTGGTTGTCTGAACAACAGGCTGCGAAAATGTGTAATTTGGTCGTAAGCACCAAAGGTATCTTACTGTTATGCAGTACAAAATAAGAGAAGACTGCATGGGCTAGGCATAGTAAGGTTTTTTACAACAATCACTACACAAAACTGTCAACAATCACTACACAAAACATGTCCGATCCTTTGCCTGCAGAAGGAGGTTGCGAAACTGGCAAGCAGATTGTTGTACTCTTTGTCCTTATTGCGTAACAATAACACGAAAACAAATCTTCAAATGTTCACATCAACAAGTTACAGTAGTAGTTTTTTTGCCGACCCGGGCTCCCAGTGAATTTTTTTCCACAAGATCCGTTTTTTCAGTCGACCTGAATGTATAGGTTCTATTGTGAAAATTCGCTTTTAATCTGTGACCTTTGAAGTGATGACTTCATCAGCAACTTCAATGGGTTCAGTAATATAGAGAAAACTTATCTGTGTTCACTTGCGCACATCAGGTGAGAAAGCACGCATATCAGATGAAGCGGAACGTGTTCAATCGGTTTCATATTCTCATGTAAGATCATTGTCAGAGTTATATACAGTAGTGTGTTTAAGGGAGAGCAAGCGCAGCACTTGGCTCGGACCCCCTCTTTTCAGGACACCCTCAAGGTATTTCGCGCGAAAATATTCCTCATTTTTGGTGAAAAATTTGTTATCCGTTCCTATAGTATTTTCCGATCCAAATCATAATTCAGTACTCTGCCTTCAAAGGAACCCCGAAGAGCAACTGAAATGTGTAAGTAGGCTACTCTGCTTTTAACTGGGCCACTAACAACAAGTGCATAGTGCAGGTACTCTGCTTTACAACGGCGCCCAACAGCAACTGCATTGAGCAAGTACTCTACTTTCAAAGGGAGCACAATAGCAACTGAAATGTATAAGTCCAACGTTTTTAAAGAGGCCCACAGTGGCAAATGTAATATGTAAGTAGGCTCGATACGCTTTCAAGGAGGCCCCCAATAGCAACTGTCATGTGTAAAGTACCTTGCTTTCACAGGAGATCAACAGCAACTGCAATGTATAAGTAGGCTACTTTGCTGTCAAAGGTGAGACCCCAACAGCACTTGTAATGTGTAAATAGGGGCCAAAGCAACTGTAATCTGTAAGCACTTCTTTTAAAGGGCCCCCTAACTCTCACTGATTTCTAGTGATTCAAACTTCAATTTGGGATATGGAAGATTTCTTTGAGGAGCTAAGTGGTGACGGGACTGGATTTTGGGCCACTGTGAAGTCGTGCCCCCTCCAATTGCAGGGTATGGAATGGGGCTGATACGACTCTGTTGTTATGTGAATTGCATTTTTAAGGGATTATTTCAGGAATAGTGGAACTTTCTCGGACGAAAATCGTTTGTTCGATTCCTTCGTGGGCGATGCTCGTTTATCGATGAACCATGACGTGTGCAGTGACCAAGCGGAAAGCTGGAATGACATTACGGTAGGTTAATGTTAAACTTAAACTGAATTAAAATAAAGCAGAATTCTCGCTGGTGCGTGAAATGCGTGGTTGAAATAATGCATATTGCTTTGTTTTATTTAGAGAACGTTCGTGTTATCACCGAATAAACAACAACCAAAAGCAAAGTTATTCGAAGGGAAACTCAAGGAAGAGACGTCAGATATTGCTTCAGAAAGCAGAAGTCAACGCAATCCAGCATGTGAAAAAAAACTTAACATGGTGCACCACGTGCGCAAACACACAGGAGAGAAAACATTGTGCTGTCAACAATGTCGAAAATGTTTTGATTTGAAAGAGAAAATGTTTCATCATCTGCGCACACACAAAAGAGGGAAACCATATCCTTACCAACAATGCGGAAAATGTTTCTCTCCGAAAGGGGCCATGCTTCGTCGTCAACGCACACACACAGGAGAGAAACCATACACTTGCCAGCAGTGCAGAAAGTGTTTTTCTCAAAAAGGGGCCATGGTTGGCCATGAACGCACACACAGACGAAAGAAATCTTACACTTGCCAACACTGCGGAAAATGTTTTTCTCAGAAAGGACACTTGGTTATCCATCTTCGCACACACACAGGAGAGAAACCATACACTTGCCAGCAATGCGGAAAATGTTTTTCTCACAAAGGGGCCATGGTAATCCATCTTCGCACACACACAGGAGAGAAACCATACACTTGCCAGATATGCGGAAAACGTTTCTCTCAGAAAGGACACATGGTTTTGCATCTTCGCACACACACAGGAGAGAAACCATACACTTGCCAGCAATGCGGTAAATGTTTCACTCGGAAACATCACATGGTTATACATCTTCGCACACACACAGGAGAGAAACTATACACTTGCCAACAATGCGGAAAATGTTTTTCTCACAAAGGGACCATGGTTATACATCTTCGCACACACACAGGAGAGAAACCATACACTTGCCAGCAATGCGGAAAATGTTTTTCTCTGAAACATCACATGGTTTTGCATCTTCGCACACACACAGGAGAGAAACCATACATTTGCCACCAGTGCGGAAAGTGTTTTTCTCAAAAAGGGGCCATGGTTATACATCTTCGCACACACACAGGAGAGAAACTATACACTTGCCAGCAATGCGGAAAATGTTTCACTCGGAAACATCACATGGTTATACATCTTCGCACACACACAGGAGAGAAACTATTCACTTGCCAACAATGCGGAAAATGTTTTTCTCACAAAGGGACCATGGTTATACATCTTTGCACACACACAGGAGAGAAACCATACACTTGCCAGCAATGCGGAAAATGTTTTTCTCTGAAACATCACATGGTTTTGCATCTTCGCACACACATAGGAGAGAAACCATACACTTGCCAACAATGCGGAAAATGTTTTTCTCACAAAGGGGCCATGGTTATACATCTTCGCACACACACAGGAGAGAAACCATACACTTGCCAGCAATGCGGAAAATGTTTTTCTCACAAAGGGGCCATGGTTATGCATCTTCGCACACACACAGGAGAGAAGCCATACTCTTGCCAGCAATGCGGAAAATGTTTCACTCGGAAACATCACATGGTTATACATCTTCGCACACACACAGGAGAGAAACCATACACTTGCCAGCAATGCGGTAAATGTTTTTCTCACAAAGGGGCCATGGTTATACATCTTCGCACACACACAGGAGAGAAACCATACACTTGCCAGCAATGCGGAAAATGTTTTTCTCTGAAACATCACATGGTTTTGCATCTTCGCACACACACAGGAGAGAAACCATGCACTTGCCAGCAATGCGGAAAATGTTTCATTCGGAAACATCACATGGTTATACATCTTCGCACACACACAGGAGAGAAACCATACACTTGCCAGCAATGCGGAAAATGTTTTTCTCACAAAGGGGCCATGGTTATACCTCTTCGCACACACACAGGAGAGAAACCATACACTTGCCAGCAATGCGGAAAATGTTTTTCTCTGAAACATGCATGGTCAACCATCCCCGAGAAGAAACAGGAGAGAAACAATATCCTTGCTAACAGAGTGGACGTATTTTTCTTGGAGAAATGGCATGGCTGCGCTTTTGCGCACACACGATGAAAACGAATCTCCTCGTTGCCATCAATGTGGAAAGTTTTTTGCTCGAAAAACAGACTTGGTTGTGAATACCTGCCCCACTCTCGAGGAATGTTCCAACGGATTTGAATAGGGTGGGAAATAGCTTTAATCCGAAACTGCCGCTGGTGCCATGGTAGTGCACATGCGCAATTGTCCTGATAACAGCCAATACAAATGGGTATCAATGTTGATTTCGTAATTGCCTTTAAACGAAGATTGGAAGCACATTTTAGCGCCTATGCTAGATAAAAATTGTGTAATGATCATATAGTGGAAACTTTAGTGCTTTAATGTTTTGTTCATCCTTACTCCGTAGCTCCCAGCAATATTCGATTCGTAAATCAATGCGATGTACGTGTTTGCGAAATAGGAACTGTCAAGGAGTTGACACGATAGCGTGTAAACCTACATAAGCGCAGTCGGCTGCTGTTTCCTGTGGCGCATGTGAACGCTCAGGACTTTTTTTTCGTCGTCATTCTTCAGTCGCGCTGAAAAGTTTAAGACCACCTGCTTAAAATTTCGATTTTTGCATCAAGTCAGGAAAATTGTCGCCTTTGTTTCGTCACATTGTTTTTATGTTGAAAGAAGATTGTCACATCACTTATGCTTCTATTACAACCTTTAAGAATGAACTTATTATCGATCTGATTGCCTTGGAAACAAAAATTATTGCAAGTTTTCCTGCTGAAAACATGGACAAAAAAGGTGGTTTTCGGTTGTAGAGAGGTCAAAAATTGTTACGTTGCATGAAGAGAGGTATTCAGAAAGGACGTTGTCCGAATAACTTAAGTTCAGAAAGACTTCAATCCATCAGGAAGTCTGCAGATTCAAGACGGTTGGGCAGTTTTCATGACTTGAGCAGGGCTGCTAGGCCCAAGGTCACAAGTCAAAGGGATGATCACATGATAAAGAAGATAGTAGTCCCCTCATCCACCACTTTGAGCAAAAAAATTTGATCAGATTTGTTGCTCACAAGTACAAATGTAAGTACATTACGCTGAAACGTCTTTTCAGTTATTAATTTGGGCTCAGATCGTACAAACCTGCCGTAAGCTTAGGCTCGCACCTTCATCGAAAACTAAGAAAAATAACTTTGCAAACCTCTACTTGATTGGGCCAGTTAAAAGTGGAAGAAGGTATTATTAATGGATTGCACTCTTGACTGAACTTCAGTTTTTCAGGTATTTGCCTTTCTGAGTACCAGGGCTGGGGAGCCACTGCAAACAAGCATAGGCTCCAGCTCCGGAGCTATCAAGCATTCATCCACTAGCTCCAGCTCCGGAGCTGTAAACTTTTAAACAGTGATTCCAGCTCCGCTCCGGCTCCATTAAGAGTGTTTTGTAGCATTTGTCACAGTAGGATGCAATGGTTTAGAAGTCTGCACTGCAGCGCTTAAAATTCTGTTAAAAAATATAGACACACATTTCAGATTTAAGTCTTCAGTTTAGACTACTTAATTTCAAGCTAAGACAAGAAATTATTAAAGTTTGCTATACTCAGTGCTGGAGCTGATAAATATTTTGTAGCTTCGGCTCCACAAGAAATGTTTAAAAAGGCTCCGGCTCCAGAGAAAATGCTTGGCTCCAACGCTCCAGGCTCCGGCTCCCCAGCACTGCTGAGTACCGCTCTTCATGCAATGTAACACTTTTTGACCTGCCCACACCTGATAATACCCTTTTTTGCCCATATTTTCAGCAGCAAAACTTGCGAAAATTTTGAACATTCTTGCTTCCAAGCATTGATGCGTGACCCGGGTCAATGACTCGGCTCGAGTTATGATTTTTGGTGACTCGGACTCGACTTGAGTCACGTTGAGTAAGATTGCGACTCGACTCGAGTCACGTTTTTCGCAGAATGACTCGATCGAGTCACAATCAATGACTGAGTCCTTCTTACTAAATTTCTGAGCCTATGGTAGACAAACCCAGCTCGTTTGTACACAATGGTCATTTTTTGCTTCAGTGATGTTCAAGATTGGCGCAAAATGTCTGTTTTGACTGTCTAGTTGTGCTGTGCTACCTTTTAAGAATGAAGTGTTCCACCTTGAACAGAATTATGCCTGAGACTTTGCTTTTCACTGTTGGGCCAACTGAGCACAATATACTGACATCTTATCGAAGTTTAATGCAGTATTTGCATATCGTGAAGATGGCAGTCGGCCTCATACTGTTACTGTGAGTCTTTTTCAGATGGCAGTTTATTGATTTAGGATTTTCAAATTCAAATCAATCCAAAAACTACATGGCAAAATAGAATGCAAATGCGAAAACGAAATCTTGTTTAAATCCAATTTTCTGTCACTTTTATTAACCTAAGCCCACAAAAGCCGGATCAAAGGGTAGGAGGGCCTGGGTCAATTTTACTGTAGGGCCCCTGTGACGTAATTCATGGCCTCATCATTTGTAAAATTTATCTTTTCGCTGATTCGCAATGTGCCCTTTTGTTTTTTCCTGTAGTCGAGAATGTGCTTACTCATATGCAGGTACACTTAGATGCGAGAAGAGAATTAATGATATAAATACTAGAACTAGAGTGTATTTTCACTAAGAAGAAATATTTCACGAGCTAGAGAGTGACTCGGCAAGAAACAACATTCTCCCGAACATGAAGCAGAAAGCAGAGATTACAAATAAAAACACCGGAAAAAATACATGTCAATATGGCCGCCCAGGCTAAGTGTGAAAGATGTTTCCAAGCTAATGTCTTGATTTTCACCTTCATTTTCAAATGCTCTGGTTAACGCCACGGCTTCAAAGTTGCTGCTTGAAAGTTTTGCTGGAAAAAGCGATTCAGTCGCGGCGTTTCAGCTAACACTGCCAGATCCTGGAGTTTTCATAGCTCCTGATGGCATTGCAGATTTCGGCATCGCTCAAGCTATACACTGCAATCATGTTTGCTACTCTTTTGTCCTACGAGACGACTGACTAAAACCTACTCTGACCGACTACGCAATAATATGTAGTGTAAATGGCTTGCGTAACTTCATCTGTTTATGATGTAACACAACGATAGTAACCCGTGTTGCCACTCTGATTTCATGATGAAAAACACTAGATTCCCCAATAAAAACACCAGATTACGTACTATCGATTATTCTTCTGAAGTGATGCAATGCTAGTTTACTATAAAAGCAAACTTACACACAATGAAAATGGCCAGAAAATGCGTTGCAATGCAAACAAAGGCATTGCGCAATTAATTGCAAACCAGAGACAAAGAAAACCGGAGACACCACCACAGCTTTCGTTTGTTTGTACATGACGCTGAACCTTCTAACACAGGGTTAGGCAATTAAATTGTCTCGGGGGCACTTTGAAAAGGTCGCGCTTAGCGGAGGGCAGTAAGCAGTGACGGATTTACTCATAGGCCGAATACACCATGGCGTTTTTGGGGGCCTCGCACAACTGTTTCCTATGACGATTCAATATTAACTAAAGTTTGCGAACTGCGCAGAGGCATAACTTCATAATTTACCTTGAAACGAGCGAAAATGCAATTGTCTCCTCTCGACTCATCAATGCAGTAACAACACGACAATACTCTGCATCTGTTCGCGAGAGAGATGCAAGCCGTCTTTATGAAAGTGGTTACAAAACGCAATGAAAAAGAAAAACAACGGTACTTAATTCATGTTAAAACTTCCACTGACAAAAGCTCGCAAAAAGGCAAGACCGCCAGACAGTACACTGCAAAACTCCGATGAAAAGCAATATTGTCAGAATTGGATCCTACGTTTGGTTGTTGTTACTAGATTTCGCGCAAACAGAGATTGCTTGTTGAAGCTCTGTATGTTAGGTAAATCAGCTAGAACAGTTTCTCCTGAACTTTACTGGGAAAGACGTGTCTACATTGGGCTTACTTCGCATGGTTAGCTGAAGATGTTGCGAGAATACTTTGCTGCTGTGGAAAGCTTGTCTTCATGCTGTTTACCATCGGCCTATGGCGTAGAGCAGGGCTTCTCAAACTATGGGTCACGGCCCCAAATGGGGTTGCGAAATGTAATTTTGGGGTCGCGAAACCAATTGGCTTGACAAATCAGATAAAACATTATAGTAAAATATACAAGAGACTTGAAAGTAGGCCTGCGGTGAATCTATTTCTACTGTACTGCGTTTTATTTTTAGGGGCAATATATAATTGTATTGTGGAACGTCTTCACTCCCACACGCAAAACGCTAGACTTTTAACATTCATCGCAGCAAAGAGAAAAAAACACAAATATACGAAAGAAGACGAGGATGTATCATTGCGGTAGTATAGAGTACACGCTTGATGGCGCTAATGCATTTACTGTACTTTGATGAGATACCAGCTTTTCAGACGCAGCATTAATGACGCCATCATAATTATTATAATGAAAAACTGCAATGACTTCCAAGTACATCGATGTATAGAATGCATGAGGGAGTTGGAGGCTGCGAAGGACCAAGGTAATCTAGGCTGCAGACCTCCCAAGGACGAAGCTGCTTACAGTGTAAAGGGAACAGTGTATAATAGTCTGTAACAGTCTTTTGCTCTGGGTATAAAATGTAATATGTGCAATGTGATTATAGGGTAAATTGAAGTAAAATGCTTTGCACGCAAGGACAAGCCACCAGAATAAAACGGTTTAAATTTGTCACAGTAAACATTTACTGTTTTTTACATTTAAAAATATTCGTGAATGCCAAAGAGGAACCACTGCAACACCTCAATAGTGTCATGTGATTTAAGCAGGTTGAGAACCAGTCGCGCCATCATGCTTTCCGCAAAAGAAATTTCAATGTATGCATGAGAACGGAAATGCATTTGTCAATATCGTAATTTATGCTGTCAGTTGTTTACTGTGATGCCTGCCTGAGCTATCAAATGATAATATAAACCAGGCACAACAAGTTATGCGTTGTTACACCATGATTGTTTTAACGTATTGACCGATACTGACCTTATTACATTCATTCCGGCACGAAGGCATGCTTCTGTTTAGACTCCAGGTCTAGTCTAGGGACTAGGCTAACTGCTTTGAGAACACACCGGAGTATTTTCATAAACAGTTTCAGAAGCACTTTGGAACTTGTTTCAGGATAAGTTGGATCCACAAACCATACACAATTGAAACTTTAGGAGGCCACACACCTACCATGTCCGGGATGAGTTTGCGGTGTTATTAAACGATAAACGTTTGCAACTGGAATTTTCAAAACAAAGTTTTGCCTATGTCATTTTTGGATATGAACATGAAATGAATGCTTAGTCATTTCTGATCTAGCCATTCATGAACTTTTAGACTTTTGCAGAACATGTTTATGTGAAGCAGTATTCTAAAAATTGATAATCATCAAGTGCAAAAACTGATCCATTTTGCAAATTGATAAGAATGTCCTTCGTCCTGCGTTGTCTCGTATCAATCTACGAATGATTGATCGGTGTAAAAATTATCAAGTGCATCCATCCCATTAGTTGTGCCTGATAACTTCTGTAAACTGAATTGTTTCTTATTTATTTTTCGCCGTACTGTTTCAATTAAGTGGTAGTTCTATTACTGTGTAGTTACTTTCGTGGAATGTGTACATTTGTAGGACTTCGCCATTTACAAAAATGCATATTGAGGTTTGTAATGAGACGTTTACACGTATCATTAATATGTAGGCCAGTGGTTCCCAAACTTTTTTACATGGCGACACAGTCTCAAGGCTGAAAAAATTTCGCGGCACCCCTGTTGTAAAAATCACTGTATTTCCCAATATTAATAATGCATTTTGCACATCAGATACCTGCTCTCAAGTTAATTTTAAATAATATTTGCAAATTGCAATGTACATCCAGAAATTTTGCATTTCTTATATACAAAAAATATTAAGTGATGTTAAAAATAGAGAAATGATCATAAAGAACACTAAATCTTACATTTACCGGTATAGTAGTCCCGGTCTGATGAACCAATGTAGGGGGCTCCTTGTGGTGTAGGAACCTATGTTGAGGTTTGGGGTGTTGCCCAGCGTAGACGTTGCTTGCGAGGACTGACTGTCGTTGCATGCAGAGATGCTGCTTTCCCCAAACGCTACCAACGAGGTAGCCTAGTCGTTGTATGAATACTGTTCTAACTCCCGACTAAAACTGCCTGACATTTTAAGTTGCCAAGCCGAAGCAAGGCGTTTGGCTCTCACCACTTTGATAGTTCGTTTCACAGATTTCCTGGTGCACAAATCTTTATTTACAAAAGGCTTCTGATTAGCAGCAGCAGAAAAGCTTTACGATGGCGCGACAGCAGAAACAGCCAACGTGGTCCGTGCGCTAGCGATACACAACTCGACTCACTGAAAGCGTGGTGTCCACGCCGATGGACAAAACCAAATAATGCAATGCGAATCGAGGTCATGCGCGGACACACGAAATCCCTTGACGCGAATGACAAGTTGATGCAAACCAGATCTCACGTACAGAATACAATAGCGAATAGGAAACGGCAAGTCGTAATGCGGAAAGGTAAATCCACTATACCGGCATGTCAAGTGGTCGCGTGACAATTTAAAAGTTAAATTACGAATGTAATTTTATTACGTAAATGAAGGTTCCACATCCACTTTGAAATGGTGCAAGAACTAGTGTGAAACATGAGCTTGGGATTTTTGTACTACTGCTGCAATATTAGGTCGGATGTGTGAGAGGTATACCCTCAATTCTTTCTCAACGCTCTGAAGCCTTTCACGTTTTATATTTTTAATATTGTTTAGGATTGAAAACCCAAGTTAACACACGTAGGATGTAGAAAACTGCAGCAACAATTTGATGGCTTTCTTAGCAATAGATGGATACTCTTGCATAATAGAAAACAAAAATGCGTCCAGTGTAAGTTCCGCGTTGTTAATTCTAAGTCCACGATCGCTGGAGGGGGATGCCTATTCTTTCTCTTCACACATTGCAAAGTTAGAAGAGTCTCTCAACTTCACTAATGGATCACGAATCCAATCAAATTCATCAACACTGATTGAGGGAAAATATTTTTCTACTCTCCTTCCTAAACACGTCAAATGCTCAACAATGACGGGAATCATCTCCTTCACGCAGGTTTTACGTACAAATGGAAACATGTCTAAAGTACCTGCCCTCACACTGCTCTTCCACAAAGTAACTTTTTTCGTAAAAGCAATTAATTTATCCGTCGAAGTAAGAATATTTTCATTTCTGCCTTGCACGCTGCTTTTCAGTCTATTGAGCTGCCCAAATATCTCTGTTAAATATTCCAACCAAGACAACCACAAATCATTTCTAAGGTATTTACAAAACCACTCATGCCCTTCTGTCCCACAAAAAGTTAGAAGTTCGTTCTGAAGTTCATGAACACGAGATAGCACCTTCCCTTTTGACAGCCATCTTACTCCAGTGTGCAACAGCAAGCGAACGTCTTGAGAATCCATATCTTTGCATATCAACTCGAAGATTCTCGACTTCACTGTGCAAGTTTTAATCAAATTCACTAATTCGATCACTTCACTCAACATTTCTTTTAGTTCATTTTGTGCTATCTTTGCTACTAACACTTCCTTGTGTAAAAGCAGTGAGTTCGCAAAATAGTAGGATTGCGTTTTGCCACAAGATATACAAAGCTTTTTATGAAACCTACCATGGATGGTGCTCCAACGGTACGTATGCCTGCGCAAGAATCTTAAGATAAGCCATACTTTTTGAGGTATGTTGTAAGAATTTCAAAGACATCTTGACCTTTTGTATTAGAGGGTGAATTTTTGCAGCAAAGAAATTGGTTAACTATCACACTTTCCTTGATGAAACGTGAAAATGCAATTAATTGTGCATGGTTGCTGATGTCAGATTAATAGATTTGTAAAGCGAACTGACAAGCTTGGCCATTACACTTTGCTCAATGTTGTCTGAAAGGTCAATAATTCTTGTCTGAATAGTATAGTTTGAAAGAAGAATTTTGCTAATTTCTTGTTCGGCTTTATAACCGAGCGTAACTTTGACCATTTTTGGCATACTGGAAGAATCACTGACTCAGCACGCTCATGAGACTCTGATTTAAGTGCAGTAATATATGCCACCTCATATGAAGCTGATTGAACTCTTTCTGACACAGTCATTGCTTTCTGAAATATTTACTTTGCCTTGAATTAGCTTGCAACAATCTTTGAAAATAAACGATCGTTTTAGTTTGAAGGTCAGAATGATTGGTAATGCAGTGTCTTTTCAACTTACTTGGAACCATTGCTTCAATGGAGAATTTCTGACCGCAAACAACACATAGCGGGGCGATAGGCATATGTTCATCTCCAGTCCAGCGAAATCAAAATTTTATAAAATCGTCACAGCAAAACCGGCGATAATTTGCTTTTTTTCCAACTGATCGATTCAGACCTTTATAGTTGTTTATTTTCCGAAGACTCACTTTTGTCACTATCAAATTTTCTCTTGATTAACTTATCCATGAACTCAGCGGCGTGCAAGTGTGGGTCCGTAGATCGTTGTTCAGACTCGAGGCAACACTCGCGCTCAACTTACGTTAAAAAAACAACCAGTCTTATCTAATGAGATAGCAGAATACAGTCAATAAGAAACGAAATTCACAAACGAGAAACTAGAGGTCAGCAAGTACAAGCACCAGGTAGGCTAACAGTCGCTTTACCCTTAGGAAACCATGTGCTTGTCCGCAACACCATAGTTTGTCCGCAACACCATGTGCTTGTCCGCAACACCATGTGCTTGTCCGCAACACCATAGTTTGTCCGCAACACCATGTGCTTG
>Ga0210059_1012534_pt1 | contig 12788 bp, 5 predicted proteins | sample Ectturendosymbi2_FD_188042 | JGI IMG/M metagenome (GOLD analysis project Ga0210059, IMG submission 188042) | Ecteinascidia turbinata endosymbiont from Florida, USA - Sample 2 (SPAdes) (version 2) | ecosystem: Host-associated > Tunicates > Ascidians > Unclassified | place: Key West, Florida...
CGCACTCTTGCAATCGTCTATCCTCAAAATCACCGATGCCCTGTTGGCTGCACATAGCTCCGGGTCGCCTCGTGGAGTAGCCATGATCTATAAGTGGAACCTCAGGAATCCTTAATAAATGCTTCAAAAATATTGCAGAAAAATGAGTCGGTGAGCTTGAACTTCGTTGCATAAGATCGTGTTAGGAAACTTTTATTTGAAAAGTTTGCGTGAACCAACGTTGTACATTTGAGGAAAAATATAAAGGCACTTAAAACGTGTGGACTGTCTTTTCAAGGAGTTGTCTCTGATTAAAGGTACACGATCTCAGTAATATCAGTGAATGCAGTTTGGTTTCGATCCGTTAAGACATTTCTGCAGCCAGAACTTGCATCTGGTTGGATGACCGTTGCATGAGCAAAAACTTAAATTGAATGCATATTAAACCTTAGCAATTCAAAAGAAATATTAGATTTCACGTGATTTCCCTTAGTCTCATGTCACTCAGTATATTACCACGTCGTTGCAAAAATACACTCTGACCGGGATTTTACGATTGCCTAGAAGAATTTACCAACAATCATGAGGTATTTAATTTGCGGAAAGACGACTTGTATTTTGACAATAGCTTGACGCAAGGCGCCTGTTGGTTTTCTGTTGCACCACCTTATCAGTGGAGAGAATCTGGGTCGTGGCGTTTCGCATGTTGTGTTGTAGTTAGCTTTTGCGCTTTCGTAACTTGTGGTCTCATTGTCAGGCCGTGGTACTTAGACATACCAAGGTCAGGTTTAGCGTAATGACTTCCGTGCCAAACTGCGTTACGCAAACTTGCGGTTCTGTGTTTGAGACTCGTGTGTCTCATTTGTCGAATGTCAGTCGCATTGTGCTCAACACATTCTTTTCTTTCGGTGTCGTTATGGCGAGGTGGTTGAAATGAGATTTGTTGAAGACTGTCAAAGTAAGACATTATTTGAACAGACGAGACTTGCTAACGATTGAAAACCTTTTTCTTACACTTTGGCAAACGTCAAAGACTGACAAGGTAAAGCAGCTATGCTGCAGTTGGTAAAACATCCTTCCTGTTGCTGCAAGTTTTCTACGTTTTAGTTTTTCGTTGTTACACATCGTTGCACAGAAAGCATATAATAATCCTAAGGCAAAATTTTTCAACTTGGGAAGGGCTTATCTGACGTTCGGCCTTCTCAATCTCACGTTATTTTTGTTGTCACAGTTGAAAATCTGGATCCAAGATCACTGATTAACATTGAGTGTTTCTTGCAAACAAAGCAACTCTCCGTAATAATGATTATCTCATCAGAGAGACAGACGCTGATGCTGCACGAAGGATGAAAATGAGCCCAACGCATCGAAAAAATTCTGGAAAAATCAATTTGTAGCGCTTCTAACTTTAGCAAAGCCACTTCAGTTTGAGTCACATGTCTTAAAACCTGCCCGTGACATCTCGGTATGATGTAATTCTGACCACAGCCTCATAAGAAGTGAAATTTTTCGTTTGTCTAACTGTTTAATGAAGACTGTTTTATATAGGTATGTAGTGTACGACAAACTTCGACACAAGCAGTGCCAGGTCAGCGATCTCGTTCTTGGAAACAAGTACTATTTTCGCGTCAAAGCTTTTAACGAAGTTGGCGTGGGTGAGTCAAATGCAACGAGGGACTGTGCAAACATCCCGAAAGAAAGTAAGTCCAAATTGAAAACGTTTCTTCGTTGGTCAAAGCTTCGAATTACACTATATTAGTGTGAGGTGTTTTTCAACAGCAGTCGCATTGAACAATCTGAACTTAAACTTAAACTGCAATTCATACAATTTGTATCCAACACAATGCGCAGACGGCCATCAACCTTGATGGCTGGGTAAGCTGGTTAAGCTCTGTGATGCGATATACAGTAGATAGTTAGGTTGGTTTTGCTCTATGATCCGATATACAGTATAGATAGAAATGTGTAAGCTTCCTCAAAGAGAATTCATTTCTCAGAAGCACTAGTGAGCAGAGGCCGAATGTATCAGTACGTGTGAATTCGTCATCCGCAATGTAGTTGAAACACACTAGCCATCCGAGTGCTAAAAATAGCCACAATCGTCTTCGTAGCTTTGTGACGTATAGGTAAGCCGTTGGCTATTTTGTTGTTTGCTAGAGCAGACTAATTCCCTTTAAGGAACCAACATGTACACAAAAAAGTTTGTTTATGTTTGATTTGCAGAAAGCAGAAATGAGTGGTGACTTCATTTGCGTGTACTGATAACAGTAAAATTTTCAAAGTATTTCAGTCCGTTTGTAGAAAAAGAGAGGTTGCTTTTTGTAATCCAAATCCGAATAAGGTTACGATATTGCCGAGTTTAAACTCTTCATTCAAGCTTCACTTTGTTTAAGGGCGAGTCAGCCAATTCCCAGCGGGAGTGTACAACGTACAGAAGATAACGAAAGATTACGGAAACAGTGTCTGTCGGCATTGATAGAATTTACTTCCAGCCTTTCATGGTGACCCGCAAATTATAGCTGACTCGTGTGACCCTTCTGGGACAATTAGTTCACAGCCAATTCGCCGATATAATATTTGTCAGAAACACAATACTTCAACACGATTTTTCGGCGGCATGGCAATTCGTAAACACGACTGTCAGGCGACAGATCAATTTTGCGGCAGTCGGTGTCAGAACAACTGTGATAGAACCTGTCGCCCAAACGATAAATATGTTAATTATTATTCCGCCCACTGTCGAAATTATACCCCACAGTTGCAGTCAATTTGCTTTTTGTTTTGGGTTGACGAGTTGAAGAATGAACAGGTCGTGTGATGCCAAGCGATCAAACCGAATAAGTCGCAGCTTATATGAAACCTTGCCCTGTTTTTGAAATAACATTACCTTTAAGCAGGGTATCTGTATTGTCCTGTAATGACCTGTTTCCTTCTGTGCATTTACGTAGAAACGGTCTACAAGAAACCCGATTACCCAGCTTTGGATTTCCGCATGAAGCCGGAATTCACGCAAGTCTTAAAAAGCCGACGAATCGTGGAGAATTACAACGGCACTCTGAGCTGTTCTTTGAAATCCAATCCAAGACCAAAGATACGCTGGTTCAAAAACAAAATCGAGATAATTGACAACCCCAAGTACAAAATGACGCAAGCAATGGGTACGCTGAATCAAGTTGACGCCATGGTTTATGTAAACTTATTTGAAAATGTTTGCGTGTGGGATTCAGCTTCGTTAACGTCGATAAACTCATTCGTGAAACTAATCTGCGACATGTTCAGTTTTGATTGTCGTTACATACTAGGCCGAAAATTGTCTCTCTAGGTTGTTAAACGAAAGCGGTTCCATGCATGTCAACGCCGTCTAACTGAACAAGCTCTTTTCGGAGGAGTATTTTGTAGAACGTGCCTTGAAGAACTACGAAGTCAAATCGCCACCGCCTATTCTTAAAACGGATTTTTCTCTTAGAAGATTAGCAGGACAAAGCCCCAGCAGATTTCATTGTATCACGCAGCTCACATTGACCTCTCCTGCTGGTTTCTCATCAACACATGATCAAATCATGCATGTAATGCAACCACACTTCTTGATCGTTGTGGGAGAGCTTTTCCGTAATGTAGGGAGACAGTAGGACCTATCTTGCCAATCTTTCCTTGGGTGCTTTCGACTATGTGACCAAACTTTCGTAACTGGAGTTTTTGATGTAGAAAAACGTATCGATGTTTAGGGTTTGCGAATTTCACCCTGAACGAGATTTTTATGTATTTACTTTCTACTGTTGCTATGTGACGAGTATCCATTCCTACCACTGGGCGCCATGGGTAACTTTGTAAACGCGAAAGTATGTGTGGTCACTCCCCTTCTTGCGGAGTGTTTGACTGAAAATACGAAAATCTCAACTTTAAAGGCTTTAACATAACTCGACGAAGAGTTAAACCAGGTTTGCCAGTTTGAATTGCTGATGCTCTGTAACTGCACCCCAAGCTGGGTCGAATAAAAAGTTTTGGTTGTTAGACTCAATGTAAGAGATCGCGAACTAATTTGTGAATAAATAGCGCTGACACTTGTAACTTCCTTTCGAGTTGATGTCAGCTTTAAAATTTTGTGCAATTCTCGTTACACTTCTGAAGGTAATCGGTAATTTCCGAGTATGGAAACAAAAAGCATTACAATTTTGGAGACGTAAAATGCCAACAACCATTCACTCCACTGAAATTTGTATCTCATACTGCCTGTTCTTTGTTCATTAATGGGAGTAAGGAACACCTTGTAAACAACAAAATGAATTCTTGAAGGATGTGGGTGCAAATATGCTGAGTTAAACAGATAATTTACGCATTTTCAGGCATCGTGCAGCTGGAAATACGACGCGCGCGGGCTGGTGATGCTGGTGCTTACACGGTGGTGGCATCAAACGAATTGGGTGAGGCTAGTTGTTCGTCGGATGTAACTGTCAAGGAAATAAAATGTAAGTTTGTTTTCAAAATGTTTATTTTTTTAAATCATCATTTTGCAAGCACAATAAAATTATACATGTTTCTTTTAGCACGATACGAACGTTAAATTAATTTACCCGAATTACTTGGGAACATTTCATATCAACACAATTTACGGCAGAGCAGCTTTTCCGTTATTGCTTGTTTTTTTGTCGTTATGAAACGCCTTCATAATTTTGCAAATGAACCATTTGAGCAGGGTATTGTTAAACTTTCCTCTCGTGTAACTGTAAGATAAACTCTCTTCTCATATCATATCAGAAACGAATATTGACGTAACTTATGCAAATTACAAGGTGGTAGATGTGCGTATGACATTTTTCGACAGCAGCGAAGTCATGTTGCTGAAACATTGGAAGTTTCAAAGCCCTTGCAAGCGCTCTCTTTTGGTTGATAAAGGTTATAAAATGCCAATCACTGTCTTTTATAACTTTTACTTCCGCAGCTCAAGGATGAAGTCTTTTCATCAGTCCGAGCTGAAGCATTCAACTACGTTAGATACCAAATTTTCTTGCTGTGCTTGTTTGCGCTGTCTCCCTCAGGGTTGCTAAGCAACCTCTGTATAAACTCGCATGTAAATAATGGAGCTTTAGCTTGTTATTACCGTAACCTGCTTGTCTGTATCCATTACGATATCGCGATGATCAATGCATGACTGTCATTTTATTATATGATCACAGCTCTTTGATTTTTGGCATTTAAGCATGCGATAACCAATTAAGTTTCATAACTAGATTGAGACATGTTCTAAGAGGTTAGGCCATCGCTTTGAAAGCAAATGACGTAACTCACCGCAAATAGATCTGCTCGTCCGATACCTGTTTCGTTGGTTCTTTGAGCAATAAGAACTTTCAGTACAGTATGCAACTTTCCACGTTTTGCTTAGTGGTTTTGGGTGGTTTTAGTTTGGTGTGCTTTGCTTACTTGTAAAAATATAATCAGCAGCTGCTAACTCACGTGATTTTCTATGAAAAACATAAGTGTTTACAACGAAAGGTACAGACCAGTGGCGCAGCCAGAATACGGTCGAAGAGGCCATGGCACTCCCCGAAACAAACTTGCTTAGATTTTTACTGGTGTTTTGCATCAATTTTCAACTGTTAGATACACGTAACTGACTGACAACATCATTGACTGGCCCCTCCCGAACAAAATTCTTGTCTGCGCTACTGGTACAGACAGTCGCATTGCGCAGCATTTTAAGTTTTTTCAGCAACTGTGTTAACGTAACGGCATTGGTTTCTGCGTTCAAGAAGTGGGAAACTTGCTGAAAGTGCAGTGCAGTAGTTTCATAACAATTACCAACATCGTAAGTTGTCTCGAGGAGAACTTTCAACAAAACTTCAAAATACTCCCGGCAAATAGGTACAACATTTGTCGTCGACTCGAACAGTTTCTCAGTAGGTTTGAGCGGTGAGCATGTCTGGACGAGATTGTGTCATGTCTGCAGCGGCAACTGACGTCTGTGACCGGCCAACTAAAGCTGTTTATCACTCCCGCTTTCCAGCAATTTGCGGTCAAGATACTGGAGAACTTGTGATATTCTTGAGAGGAACAGGCAACAGCTAACAAGTTAGGTTCAAGACAATCTCCTGCGCTGCTTGGCGACTATCTCAGTGCATACAGAGCCGTTGTGCCCGCGGCTGAAGCCTTACGGAAAGAAACCACAGACAAGCAGCTCGCCTGCGTTTTCCACCAGTTACGATCGTGAAATTCATCACCTTGCTACATCTTTATAAACTGTCTGCTTGCTGTGCCATGATTGTGTCCTTCAAAGAAAATATATGCCCACACAGTGCTGTGGTTGTGTCTCTGAAAAGAAAAACAACATGAAAATACATTTTGAAATGTGCGCATCTGAAACACAGAGTGCCATTGTTTTGTCCCTGAAAAAGATAATGAGTGCCACAAGATATACTGTAGGAATTTCAAAGGTGTAACTTATGTTAATAGGCCCCAGGAAATAAGAAAGATCTAAGAAAACGTTAGCATGAATCAAGCAGTATGTCAAAAACTTCCAAACAGTGGAAAAGACAAAAGCATATTGTACAAAAAGCTTTTCATGGAGAACGTGAAACTAGTGTGGAAAGTTTGACTGGTGGCGGCCATTACCTTCGCCCGAATGATAGATCGTTCGTGGCAGCCTTTTCGTTTCTATCAATCTTTGCGTTTCCTTTGTAAGCTGACAAACAATTGAGAATTTCAATCCATTTGTAAATGATCATCACAATAATTTCAAAACCGCACGTTTTTCCCTACTGTCTTGCTTTTGGGAATGTAAAGATTGATTGATCCTTTCTCAGATCTTTGTAGGTATGATTTTCTCAGTTCTACCTAATGTGTGCGAAAACGCACCAGCGTCTTGCTTTATATCATATTTTAAACTGTCTTGTACTTGTGGTACAGTAATCAATTTCTGCTTCCCATAATTCCGAGGCACGTTAAGATGGACAACCGTGTCTCCAGTTTTGAAAAGCAGCAGTAGATCAAAAAAGTCTTGCATTGGTATCAGTGAAATGAGTTGAAGATTTCCAGAAGCATTTCAAGTTTGTTGAATAGAAGTCTGCTCACACAAAGAAATTTTAAAGCGGGTTGTCACGTCCAATCATGAAAAATAATGCTCCCGCTTGGCGCTTAAAGACATGCACACTGTACAGTAAAGCACCGAATCGATGCGAGCGTTCAGAACAGGCACTGGATTGGTAACAACATCAAATACCAACACTTCATATGTCTTAGCCCTATATCACAATCGCCTAAAAACAAACTTCCTTTCGCTGTAGTTTCATTGTGGCAAAACTTTTTATTCGAAATTAAGGCTTTTCATGAATTTAATTCGTGGGCAGTGACACAACTCAATTACGAAAGCTGAATTTTTTATTCAGAAAACCATGAATTGCTCACAGTAGATGAATGAAGCATGACGACATGCAAACTACGTGTTGTAGGTCTAGAACCACTGAACCCTTCCCATTCAATCAACCCTGTATCTCAATCTGAGTTCGAAGAGACCACCTGCAAATTGTTTGATGTTTTGCGCTCCTTTCAAGAACTGATATTAGAGCTTGTACGGTTGGGTTGGGCTCAAAATTACGTGACAGCAGGGGCGTATTTGAATGCCACAATTAGATCAGTCCGCTTCCGATCATAACGAAACACATGTACGTACATTACGGCTTGTAAGATTCACCTTTGGCGTTTCATAACTTCTCCAACAAATTCATCAAGAGAAATTGGCGACGAAAGTAGTTTAGTCGAAGCAGAGTATGGAGTACGTCACAGTATAATATGCACGATAGAGTGAACTTCAAGTTTTTTTATAGGTAATTTCAACGTTTTGACATTTGATGCAAAATAATTTATCCGCCGCATTTGTTGCTAATGCAACAGTAATGTTTCCTCATCTATTTCTGTCGAACACGAACAAATATAGTTTGGACTAAAACCTGAATGTCCATGAGCTAAAAATCCTTAAACTTAAATGAGGTGATGTTTGTTCCATAAAGCTGAGATCACGAGTCTACATTTCAGTGAATTCATAAAGTTAGGGAAGTGAAAATTCCTGGTTTGTGAAGAAACGTGCGACAGAATGAAATTCCCAGTATTAATTGTAGGATATTGGGATACGCTTCGAGATTTGAGGGAAAGTGAGGGAGGTTCGACGTAGTACCACAAAACGAACTATAAATCCATTGATTTTCATGGCTGCATGCGGTCATTCGGCCTGTCACACCAAACCTTAGGAGTATCTTTTGAAGTTCAGGCCAGAGTGGCTGCAACATTTTCCTTCGCTGAAAGCACGCTCGCAAACTGAGTTGGTCATAACATAAGGATTTTTTTTAACAAACTCAACACATCACGTAAAATGTACAAGTGCTTGCACGTTCCGACCGTTACGCAACAGGCTAAATGAAGAAAGCTGAGGACCTTTCGCTGCGTGAAGTTAAAACACTACAATTGACAAAAACACTGCTTTTGGAATCTGGGATCTGTTAACGCTCAAAGCAAACGCATTTGCAAATTTCTATTAATAGCCTTTCATAACGACTTCAAGCCCTGTAGGTTCATGCACTGATGCCTGCTGTAATAATTCAAACCTACTGTAATGGACTTGATCACCACAGAAACAGCGTTGTTTCCGCTCATAAAACCATTACTCTATACCTGCCCTAAAACAACAACGAAGGAAAAGCATGCTCGGCGAGAAACAATGTGACATGTCAGGAGTTCTTACCATAATCGGATGCTTGTGGTTCAGCAACCAACTTTCAGTTCCCTTAGCGCTGTAGTAGCTTTTGAAATGCCTGTAGAAATATTTGCTTGTCCTGACAGGCGTAAACTGATAAACTGGCATACCAATTTGAAACAGATCGGACTTTTCCAGCGTGTTTTGGGCAGTAGGAGCGAGAGGCAAAAAACTGCGCACCAGCATTGAGAAATTGGCACGAGCTATTTTAAGCATTGTGCAGTACTCGTCGCGGTTAATGCCTTGAATGTTTGCATTGGCATAGTTTCTTTTCCCATAAAAGACATAATTAAGGGCGTGTGCTTTGACAAAAACAAGTTGTAGGCTCACAAACTGCTGTCTTATAATTGAAGAAAATTAAATTTCTGGATGCAAATGTTAAAATCATAAAATTGGCAAAAAGTTGTGAAATGCACCTTGCACATTTTACATTGTTATGGGCGAATGATTTGGTCGTCGCTTTTACCGTAACAAAAGCCAAACCCACTGCAAAAGTGCGCGTGACCTCGATGAGTTTGTTATTTGCAGTAGCGAAACGCAACTCCTTGCCAAAAAAATGTGCCAGCGTGTGTTGAATTTCACTGCAGTGCGGCATTTCGATGCACTCTGTCAATTTTGCCCTCAATCTGCTTGCGCGTGGTCGTTAAAATGCCCAGAGAAACTTTATCTATCTGAGAACGGCTGTCCAGAGCTGTCAGACAGTCATGGGAAGTGCATGGGGACAAGCGAAGAGTGGCAAGACGAGCCAGCTGGTGCTCGTCTCGACAGTCACGGCTGCCCCAAAAGGAAAAATTATATTAATCACAATGTTCTCTTCCTAATACACGCATGCATCCCTTTGTTGTAACAAACGCCAGACAATTCTGCGACACAATTACAAGACGGCGACGTACTTAATAAAACTTTTTGCCCTACGGGATATCTGACACGCGGTCAAGCTTTGTTCTGGAAATGAAAATAAGTGCGGATAACTTACAGTGCCACGCTCAGTGTACTGAAACGAGTATAGATATTATAGATATGCAGTAAAGTTAACCTGCTCTCCAATCAACTGAGAAGCTTTTATGGAGAGTTTTTAAAAATATGCAAGTATGAAAAATTCAAATATTGCAAACATTGAACAACGTTTCTTGCGTTTCATCAATATGAAATCAGTTGTATAAAAAGAGAAATCAGTTTACGTCAATGAAATTATCCTTAGAGGAGGTGATAATTAGTTATAATTTAAATTTGTAGTCCCACCATTCAAGCAATCTTGCTTGACATTGAGCAAAAATGGTAATTAATTGATTGTTTCTCTTCTTTTTTTATAGTAATCACCAAAAAGCATAATATGTTTACTGTTACACAGCTTTCCTCATGATATTATCGAAAGAAGGCGATTGGAACCTAAAGAAAAGAACTGAGTCACAGGGGCACGGTTTTTACTTTCAAAAATCAAGCGCCCATTTATAATTAACACAAGAGCGCTTGTTACCAAGGCCTCTCTTTTCTAGGAGGCCTTGTTATTACTACGTAGGACGTGAGTATAAAGCTTTTTTGTGGAGCAAATTACAAACTGCTATTCTAATGGTGGAGAGTATCTATTAATGTTAGGTTGGCCTTGTGCCTGAGAAGGAAATATGGGCATCAATGCACAGAAGTGTTGTTGGAAACAGGGACAAAAAAATAGAATCATTCACACTGCGGCACCAAACGTTTACTTGATGTACATTACATTTTTAACTATTGTGTATAAAAATAATTCTGTGCTATAGATACTGTAAGATCAAGTAGATTTAAATTAATTTGCCACTTACAGAAATTGGTATCAAAGTAGTTTTGTTGTTGGTATAGGCCAATTCACATTGTAAGAGAGCCACTGTGCACTCTGCAATGGAAAATAGACTTAGTTTTGCACCTGCTCACCAATGCGCAAAAAAGCGACTTACTAAATCGTTTTTCGCAAGATGCTCTTAGATAAAAGGTTCTAATTCTGCCGATTACAAAACCTTTCCCTTAATAACCGTTCACTGCGATTTAAAACATGAACAGCGGCGACACACAGGGGAAATTTTTGATGCTAAACAAAAAACACAAAGTTTATGCTCTGAATTGTTCTGCTGGTGTTAACAGGGACAGATTTAGGGAGCACGGGGCCCTAGGCCACCTTAGTTTTTGGGACCTCACGCAGGTGTGGCCTATGTGATCGCTTGTCTTAAAAGCGTGACGGTAAGCCCTCTTATGTGTAGTGCCCCCTCAAAAATCTATCTTTTGTGGTGCCGACTTTGGTTCTATGATTGCCTTAATCTTCAACAGAAATTAAAGTGTTTCCTACATTCTTCTCAAGAACAAATAGCAATTCGATTTTTTCATGGAATTTACAGCTCTTTCGTGTAGTTCAGAAGATATCTTCGTTAAATTTCCGTGATTTCTAGCGTTTTTGTAGATTTATTTTTCGGGTATATACATTTTCAGACGGGACCGTGTTGCTGCCATCGAAAATATCGTCTAGTTGTCGATCTGATTAGGTGTACGTAAACTCCTTTGTTATAGCAGCCACATATTTTATGGACCAAACAAGCACAATCCATTCAGTGGACACAAGGTTTATTCAAGGAATGCAAAATATAGTGTTTTAACCTCTATGCTATAGGATGATGGTAAGCAACATGAAGACAAGTTTCTTGCACAGCAAAGTATGTTCGCAACACCCTCAACTAACCATACGATGTAATCCCGACGTAGACACATTTTTCCAAGTAGAACTCACGAGAAACTGTTCTAGTTGATTTAACTAACATCTAGTCTAGAGCTTCAACAAGCAAGCTCTGTATATTGGCTATCTAGTTGGAAACAACCAAACGTAGATCCGCATCAAACACACTATAAACTTGCCTACTAAGGCCCATATATTTCAGAAACAGTGTAATTGACAAATCGTTTACTGCTAGAGACCACTGTGCTGCAGTGACTAGTGCTCTGTAGTTCTAGACGATTGCATTTTCGCTCGTTTCAATGTAAATTGTGCATTTATGCTTCTGCGCAGTTTCGCAAATTTTGAGTTAGGAATGAGTCGTCATAAGGAGTTGTCGGGGCCGCAAAATGTGGGGCCCTAGGCCATGGGTTGTGGGTAAATCCGCCACTGGGTGTTAACCTTACGCGCAGAGAGCGAACAGGCACTCACCCAGGCCGTTCCCGCGACCAGGGATTGCATTTTCGAACATGGCGAGTTTTCTTTAAAATTTTCCACAGAAGGAAGATACTTTTATTTCATCTTCTGTTGTATTTCTCAACACGACATTTTCGAGGAGTAAGTGTACATCGCTTTGAAAGTGGCTGCATGAATAACAAGCAACTTTGTTCAATAAGACCTGAACAGACAGATATTCATACTCCATTGCTTTTTGAGTTTTGAGACTGATCGCAGTGCTTCATTTATTTCTTGTATTCTGAAAAAACTTTCAGGTTTGACAAATGTATCCTCAACAAAAGTCCTGACCTAAATGATAACAGGACTTCATTGACTACATTGCACCTTGAGGTTAATCTCTACAAACTGTGATATAGTGTATAAAGCAAGAGATTTTACACTAGAGCGTTTCTGTTAGTCGTATCCATTAAGCAAAAAAAACATAATTTTAAGAGTTCTTGATGTAGCTTGAACAAAAGTATATTGGGCAGCGTACACTTTGCCAGATTTTGAATATAATAATAATAATAATGATATTTTATTGCGGACTCATGGTCCATATCACAGACACAAGAACACAAAAAGTGGTTAGCTATACATCAGCGCACATTACAGAAACGGTGTTAGCACATGACCCACACTGGGAGGAACATAGCAGTTTATCCTCTCCACAGCTGTATCGTCATTCGCAAAAGCACAGAAAATGGATAACCATACAGTAGGGCATTACACAACCGGTGTTAGTACGTGTCCAGCCTTGAGACGAGCAAGACCTATCCCAGCGCTTCTTACTTTTTTATGCTTGGTGTGTACACAGTGTCCACATATTTACCACACAAAAGCAATACCGGTGAGACGCAAACTCCGAAACAATTCACAGACAACTACTGCATTTTT
>Ga0210059_1012535_pt1 | contig 12788 bp, 8 predicted proteins | sample Ectturendosymbi2_FD_188042 | JGI IMG/M metagenome (GOLD analysis project Ga0210059, IMG submission 188042) | Ecteinascidia turbinata endosymbiont from Florida, USA - Sample 2 (SPAdes) (version 2) | ecosystem: Host-associated > Tunicates > Ascidians > Unclassified | place: Key West, Florida...
GCGAAAAGGTTGTCCACCCCTGATATAGAGGAACATGGCTAAAAACTGTAACTTATGAAATGTTGTATCACGATTTTAAATTGGTCGTAAAACAAGAATTTATGCAATGCTTACTTTTCACACATATTGTGCACTTTCGATCCGCCATGCTTGGTTCAGGAAACACATGAGCATATGGCAACATCCTTACACAATATCAAAAATTGTTCGTTGATGCTAGTAACTCTGCATAGCGAAGCAAGGAAGACGGGAACGTAAGATCACTACATAGGGAAATACCCTTGAGACGTTTGAATGGCGAAAGTACACAAGCGCAGCACCTTTCTTGCATAACATAAGACAAAACACTGCAACATTGAAATTTATCCACATTATAGCGTAAGCCACTTGTATAATATGATAATTAATAACTTTGCTTTTTGTAACTGGATCCATGGCTTTGATTTATACAGTCACGAATTGCAGTTGAATCGAAAAACATTTAGCAAATCCAATGTGAAACTAGCGTGGGAAATACTAAAGATGTGTTTACATTGAAAATGGTCTGTTTCCATGTCCACGAGTTTGATGTCCACGACCATGTCCACGATTCATACCAACACGTTTTCTTAGCATTCATTTTGCAGAAAAGCGGAAAAAGAAACGATCAAAACATTCAACTATGAATGAAAACACAAATTGTAATTACTGATTTTGTTGTCATAAATGTTGACAATCGGGTTTAATTCTGTATTTACGAAATGAACCACACCGAAGTGAAAAAATCTAAATCCATACTTCCCGATTTTCCAATGTCCTTCAAAATGAAAGGCAATCTAAACAAGAAAAATCGCCCAAGTACAACTATAACCAGAGTTGGATCAGTTGAAATTGCAACTGCAATTAAATGTAATTAAATACACATTTTATGAAAGTGTAATTTTTGTCTTGTGTTACTGCAATTTGCAAAAAAACTGAGCAAATTGCAATTGTGTTTTGCTTCCAACAACTTCACATAGTTCGAACAAATGCATAAGCAAAACCAATGTTACATTAACTGAGGTATTTGGGTATCTTAGCCACGACTCAAGAGGGGCTATAGGCTACAATAGACATGCACACGATATGATGTACTTTGGGAATCTCATGGAATAGGGTGGGACAGAAAAAATTGTCCTGCGGGTAATCCTGCAATTTGCTAAATGTTGTTAAGCTTCATCAAAATAAGAGTTTACCAGGCGCGAGGAATGGAACTTGACACGCCACCCCTTTGTTGCAATACCACGGAAAAGTTTCTTCTAAGGGTGAAGTTAAATTATATGCACACTATGAATTTTGAAATGCCGATAGCAATCAGGTTAACAAACCAATATGCAATGTTATTACGCGTGCACAATTGAACAAATGACTGAGTGGCGAATTGCAAAAAAAATCGTGAGACTGACCAGCTAGAACGAGGAGGCCGAAGTAAACATTTTCCAAAAATAATAAATGAATAAAACACGAAGCAAACGTCTCTTATGGAGATTTCGTGATAAACCCTACTCCCAATCTCATTATAATCTAAATATGTGCTGCATAGTGGTCATCATTTATTGGATGTTTTCACAGCTCACTCGTGCAAGAATGAAAGAGTAAACAGCAAGACATGAAAAGGAAAAAATTAATGGCAGAGGGAAAGGAAAAGCACGCACCAATTACGAGATCTGAGATCGCCACATGATCTAGCGGTCCTGGGATAACTCCCACATCCCATGAAAATTGCAAACACAGACACAGTCCCGTCGCCACGGCGTCTTTGGTGGGCTTATCCCCCCAAACAAAACACCAACCCTCAAATTGAAATATGAAAGACTATAAATCAATGGAGTTTTTTTTATCAAATTTTCAACGTCAAGCTCCACTATTGAAGACTTTCTGGCGACGGTTCGCCACAGACTCCAAAGTAATTACAGCGCACAAACGTCCAACCGCTACTCCGTAATACTGAAAGGATCGCAAGCAACAATCACTATGTTACCAAATAAAACAGCGAGGAGGTTTCGCATATCGATAAACTGTTTGTCAGGAAATTTTCTTTCAGAAACTTCAGCTGTCGTCTCCAAGAATCTCCCCCTGCTTTGCAGTGAGCAACGATTTTACCTCCAAATTTTAACAGGTTAAATGGCTTCAGGTAAAACACATTTGCAAATGGCGTGTAAGGCATCGAAAGCAAGTGACCAGCGCCAAGGTATCGAATGGTTTCATAATCTGGATGACCTGCGCTCCGCAGTAAATCTTCTGTCTCATTGCCAATGAATGCAGCAGGTACGCACTTATCGTCCTCTCCAATGATGAACTGTTAGGCAAGAAGGCAACGTCGTGTTATCGTGAAAACCAAAAAAACTGACAAAGTAGCAAAACCTCCGGGTTCAAGGAGAATAAACACATCGGCCAGATCAATAGGTTGGTTGTGGCAAAAATTATATCGCTTCTGGCCATGTTCGGTCACCCTTCTTCAACCTTCCCATGATAGCATTTATAACACCGTTAATCTAAAACACATACCTAATGTTTTTCAATTCAGATGCCATAGCGAAGGCGATTGGCGCGGCTTGCAAAGTGCAGCAATACAAGTGGTAGGGCTTTTTTAAACCGACTAATGATTCATCAAGAACTCGATTGCATTTTCAAAGTAAGACAGGTCGTTTGTACGTGTGTCTAGGGTTGCCAACCGTCCTTTATCTCAGAGGACAGTCCTTTAAATTTCCTCTTTTTCCTTTTCGACATTGATAAAGGACAATATTACAGTAGAATTCTCCTATAACAGGGGTTCCAAAGCTGGGGTTCATGTACCCCTAGGGGTACATTTTGACTTTTTAAGGGGTACATTATGTGCAAAGGAATGTTCGTACCTAACTCGTCTGATGTGAGAGTACCTGATTAAGTTTGGATGTGGGATATTTTACAGATATTCTCGCCAGCTTGCACTGTTATTCCATAGTTGTAATACGTTCATACAGTGATTCCCAAGTGGTCCACCGAGATATCCTTCCAAGAAAATCGTAATTAATTTATCATTAAATGCTGCTTGTTCAGAAGATTCTACAAGAGCCTTTCTTGTCAATTTTCAAGAATAGGCATTATTTGCGCTTGTGTAATGCTGATTGTACCAATGCTGATTTACAGTCAAAACTAGCTGCTAGTTATGTTCAGAACACGGACCTCGTAATGGTACTAGGCATATTGTTTTATTTAAAAGCTCAGCCGTTCGAACTTTCTGGCCAGCGAAATGGTTAACAATGGGCAAGGGCGTACACAATGGGTTATTTTGGGGTTACCCCCCCCCTTGAGTCTGATGTGCTACAAAAACGTTATTACATGCGCAAAGGAGATTAATTGTTTTCGTATACATTGCTTGTTAATTTGACGACCTACTGCAAATATCACGGAATGAATTTGCATGCAAATTTCAAGGAGCATTGTAAACGGGTCAAAACGAAATAATTTGGTATCTGGGTTATCGTATGCCCAGGCGGAAATCTGGGTTATCAACTGCATCCAGGAACCATCTCACCACTTTTTGCAGACATTCCGTCCACTACGCATGTTTAAGATCGTGTTCCGCAATAGTTCACTTTTCGGAAACAATTGTCTTTATTTTGTCTGCTGCGGCTGATCAGTGCATAAAAATGTTGCGCGAGCTCAAATACAGGAGTTGTTAACATAGAACCATTCACGCGTTCGATAATCTCTCAGCAGGGAAAAAAGAAAACTAAAAGTTTGCTGGACTTCTATACATAATAAAAAATAGTGAAAGTTTTCTTGCGTACTTTATGCACATTCTCAATTCTTGTGTAGTTTAGCAAGTTTCGATCTTGCAAACCGTGGTGTGCGCCAACCAGTCCAGCAAAACACATTCAATGCTGGACTGCTCGTATTCGACGAGACATTAGCGCAGCCTGATTTGGCTGTTGTAAACTGCTCTCTGACGTAGTGATTGAGTGTGTTTTATTCCCCGGTTGTAACGCCTGCTATTTTTGCAGCTATGAACTGCTGTGTCGTAGTGTTAGTTGTATTTTTCTCCAACATGCTAACTTGGAGCGCTTGTAGTTTATATTCAGTGCAATGACGTATAAAATAAGGAGAGTGTGTGTAACAGAATATGCATATTGTGTTAACAAACTTCGCCAAAATATTGATTTGGAAACGTGAATATGACGTCAAATTTTGATGTCACAAACAGCACATACCTAATACTAATGACTACTATATGCCATTGAATGAAAAAACCTCCATGAGAATTTTCTGCGTACGCCACTGACAATGAGCAGCAAAAAAAGAAAATACTCAAAAACCTATCCAAAGTTCGGGTTTACATTTATGCTAAAAATGATTTGGATATGCCTGTGTGTGTACTTTGTCAAAAAACACTGGGGAATAATTCAATAAGACAAAGTCTTCTCACTTGACATCTAAAGAGAACTTACCCGCAATTCAAAGACCTGACTTTTTCAAGCATCGAGAAACAGTGTTTAAGCAACAACGCTTGCACAAAGTTGGGATGTGTCTCCAACACACCAATGCCCCAATGAAAGTATTTTATGAAGTTTCTTCATGACTGCCAAGCAAACGAAAGCGTCAGAGCAAGTTGAGTTTAGCAGTTGAAAATGTGTCAAAATATTGAGGGCACGTGCGAACCTGTAAAGTGTCCAAAGTGTACCGATGAACAAAAAGTTTGGGAACCCCTGTCCTATAACGACATCGGCTACAACGACAGTTCGCATGCCCTATAACGACGCTTTTTTGCGGGTCCCAGCAGAACTCCTATCTTTTACGTGCATTCGAGTTGGCTATATCGTCACTTCACCTATAGCGAATTAGCGACGCTTTCTGTCGGCCCAGGCAGAATATTTTGTGCGTTTATAACGACAGTTGCAAGTTTGCTTCACAGTTTGAAGTGAAGGCTCGGCTATGTGGAGCCTTTTATGACCGAATATGAACGCACCGAATAGGAACGCGTTGACCAATCGTGAGAATGGCAGGATTGCGCTATCAGTAGTACTGGAGGTAAATCGTTTCAAAAGATTTGTTGTACAGCAGTGCCATATAGCTATAAGGCCTGTGAGGCTCAGGCCTCAGGGCCCCTGCAGTCAAGGGGCCCCCAAAATGAAGCCGGCATTCAATATAGTTATAGCCTGCCTATGCACTATGATTTGTTGCCCAACGTCAGGGTTGCCAGGTAGTCACAAGCAAAAAAGGCCAGATCAATCCTTTAAAAGAGTCAAATAGCACCAAAAAAGCCAAATGAAAGATAAATACACAACGACACCTCCGAAACACCCCAATGCTCTTTTAAAAGGCAGTATATACATATTTTATACATAAAAAGAATGAAGCTCATTCCATTAATTAACTTCTCGAAACTTTTGGTTTTGCTGAAGAGTAACCTGAAACTGCAAACCTAAAAGCATGAAACAACAAAAAAATCATGAATTCTCGTGTTGAGTTTCCAATAAAAATTTAGCATACTGTGTCCAGAAACAGTGTTTAGAAATCTGCTAGTGCCCAGAAATCTGTCAAAATCTACTACAAATCTGCCAAATTGACATAAAAAATCGAATTGGCCAAAAAGAGCCAAATTTTATTTGGCCTTTTTTCAAAAATAAAAAAGTCTGAAGGAGTTGAATAAAATCAAACTGGCAACCCTGCCCAACGTTCAATGCAATAAAATACAACCTGTGTGTGCAGCAGGAAAAAACACGTTACAGGCGTTTGTGACATCATAGAAGAACGGTATAGGATTTTTTTCACGACACAGCGGAAAAGAGCAGGACATAAAGCATGTAACGATGGTATTCCAGCTACTTCAGTTAGAAAGGCTAACTTCGTAGTGAAGGTTGTGGTCCTTGCGTGTTGTGAGGAAACAGTGTGCTTCGTACCTGAAATTGTGGATGTCATAAACCCAGGCCAAATGTAGCGGAAATAACGTTTTCGTTTTCATTTCCGCATTTGCATATCTACCCTTTTCGCGTGATGAACACGAGTATCATGGGAACACCATGGTTTTTATTGCGGCACTGATTTTTATTGAAAAGATGGGGACCCTCGAACAATTGTGTCTCAGGGCCCCTAAAAGCCTCATCTGGCAACTGCTGTACAGTGTTAGAGATTTAGTAAGTTCAAGGGCGTAAGCAAGGGGGGTGGGGTTAAAACCACCCTTGAGCATGATATTTTACGAAAATTTATTACCTGCGCAAAGGCGATTAATAGTTTTGCATACTTTTTGGTTGTTAATTTGTCGACTTAATGCAAATACCACGGAATGAATGTGCATGCAAATTTCAAGGAACATTGTAAACGGGCCAAACGGTAATAATTATGTTTTGGTGGGAATCTGGTTTATTGTCTGCGTCCAGAAACCATCTCACCACTTCTTGCAGACTTTTCGTCCACTACGCATGCTTGAGATTGTGTTCCGCGACAGTTTATTTTATCCGAAACAATTGTCTTTATTTTGTCTGCTATGTCTGAGCAGCACAAGTGCTGACCGCATTGGCTACATTACCAATTTTTGTAGCATGATAAAACTGTTGCATGAGCTCAAAAAACAGCAGATGTTGAAAGAGAAGCATTCACGCATTTGATTATGTCTCAGCAGGGAAAAAGGAAAACTAAAACTGGACTTCTATACATAACAAAAATCGAAAGTTTGCTTGCGTAGTTTATGCGCATTCTCAATTCTTGTGTAGTTTAGCAAGATTCGATCTTGCAAACAGGATGTGCGTCAGCCAGTCCAGCCACACCTGTGCTCCACTGCTCGTATTCAGCAAGACATCAGTGCAACCTCATTTTGCAGTTGTAAATTGCTCTGACGCAGTGATGAGCGTGTTTTGCTCCCATGTTTTAACGTGCAGCCTGATATTTTTGCAGTTATGAACTGCTGTGTCGCAGCGTTGAGTGTATTTTCCTCCGATATGCGAACCTGGAACGCTGATAATTTATAATCAGTTCAATGACACACAAATTAAGGGGAGTGCGTGTAGACGAATATGCATATTATGACAAGAAACTTCGCCAAAACGTTGGTTTGGAAACAAGAATATGACGTCATATTGTGACGTCACAAACAGCGCACACCAAATACAAATGATCACCATATGCCACTGATTGAATCCTCCCATGAAAATTTTCTGCGTACGCCACTGAGACAGTTTGATCGATATTGTCTTCGTGGAGCAGAGTGTAAATTCTCGAACTAAAGAAGCAGTATCCCATTTTGGAAAAAATCTCGACAACTTTGTTTCGCTCAATAGAGAAAATGGTACGAAAGTGGCAAAACTCGAAAAAGCTTTCGATAACAACGACGTCGGCTACAGTTTCGAAAGATGAAGTCTAAATAATTTATTTTTCTTATCAGAATATAGGGCCTACGCGAAAACTCGATAGAGTAAGCGGCAATCCTAATCAAAGAACACTTTTTACCCCTGCCAGGCTTTGGCATTGAACTAAAAAGTCATTTTAGTAACGATTTATTGTATTTCGCTATAACAACGCTTTTTCTCCGGTCCCATGAAGTGGCGTTATACGGCAATTCTACTGTATGTCGTTTATGTTCAAAATTTTCGATGAATTATATTAGTCCTGTGAAATATGTAGACAGATATGCCTCCCACATACCCAGAGAGAAACTTCTTTAAAAGCGGATGGGTGTTGCAGTAAAACAACATGGAAATTCAGATGGCCACAAGAGCACACCAAGAGCTATTACTTTTAGTTCGCTTTTGCATAAACTTGGGAAAATGCAAAAGATGTAGATGATGCTGTTGCTTCAAAAATAGCTCATATATGTTATGCAGTCCAGCATAATCTTTCATACAGTTCACTTGGTTGTGCTTTGAAATTAAATGCAAAGCTTTACCACGATTCAAAAATCGAAGCAAAACTATCTAGTGGTCGAACCCATTCAGAGGCATTTGTTGCAAACATTCTTGGCAAAAAAATTTAAAAATAGTTATCAACAATTTGAAACAGCATGAACCAAGTCTCTTCCTTGGTCTTCAAATTGAAGCATAAAATCATTAAAATATGTTCAGTATTTTGACATGGACTTTGGCACTGGCATAGTATTCTGTGTGATTGATTTTTTGAGAATGCTGATAGAATATTTTACTGGTTGAAGAATACTACGGACTGGAGAATATATAATGGGAAGGGAAAAAAGTTTTTGCTCAAGTGCAGCGACGAAAATTTCAGGTTTGAAGGGAAACATACAATAAGGCTAACTGCAATGCTTTCACTTTACGTAATGTCGTAAGGTACGTATACTATGAGAAACTTAAACGTGAACATAGAAAATGCTGTCCTAAAAATTTGTGGCCATTTTTCAATCCCAGGAAACAGACGCGAAACTCTTAAAGATTTTAATTCATTTGCAGATACAGAATTACTTGAAATTCTTCGTCATGTATCTGCCAGATGGTTGTCCCTGCTACCAAGCATTGAGAGTAACTGGTTAGGGTTTCGGATTAGGGTTAGGTTTACTATTTCACGGTTATGGATTAGGGTTAGGCTTAGGGTTTATGATTAGGATTTAGGATTCAGGCTTAGGATTGGAATTAAAGTCTTTATGGTTAGCGTTGAACGCATTAAGTCCTGAAAACCAAAATTTGGACTATTTTGTCTGGCACATAACCAGTCATAACTCGCCCGCCGATAGAGGTAGAGAGCTGTTCAAACCCTCTGAAGATGCAGAAAGTTTTGCAGTTTCACTTTTTAAAAATTGGGAAGTTTTGGGTTTTAACTTTTTTGGAGGGACGATATAACTGGGGCAGGTCAAGGGTTTATTGGATGACGTCATCTGGGCCTGAGAAAAAAATTCAAATTATTTGGTTGATGAAAATGCAGACAAAAACATGCATAACACAGATAATGGTGGGAAAACAATGGGTGACGAGTTGAGATATGTAGGCTACAGATGAACAGGTGAGGCATGCACATAAGTGAGAAAAGTAAGAGACAAATAAGAGACACTGGAGGTTATGAGGTAGTAAGCAATACGGCAACCATGACATTACAGTACAAAGGAAGGCACATAGCAGAGGCAAAAAATGTTTATCGACACAAATCGTGAAAAAGCAATACAATCATGACTGGACCATGGAGTGCCACAGTTGCATGCATGTACCATTGGGCACCAGTGACGTATCTACTGTATGCAAAATGGCGTTCATGGAAAAATTGAAATGTACGCCCTTTGTAATAATTCAAATATTAGATATAGGCACAATTTTACGAAAAATAAACCACAAAGAAAATGAGGTTTTTGAAATAGAGAATATGTTGATTTTTGCTTTAAACTTTTCAGCAAATAAATCTATAAATTATCCGTATGGATCATAACATACTTCTAAACTCATTCGTTTTTTAAAATAAATAATGTCAAAACATTCAATTAATAACATTATGATAATTTATACATACTGTTGGCTGACCATATTGTTAATCTTAGGAAAAAATAACACAACACATTGCAATTGCGAAAGGTAATTTCTTTCAAAACGAAACATTTAACTAGGACAATACACACATTTAATTTGGGGATATGATATAGTAATGTTATTTTTATTAAGAGCGTGCATGGGCGTCAGCAGGAGGGGCGAAACGGCCATTTGATCCACCCCTGGAAATTGGGAATAACAACCAAAACTTTCTAGAAAACCTGAAGTTACCAGCCAAGTTCTGATTAATTCATTTAATTATTGCAATGACAGTTTATTTGTCGGTATTACACTGCCACTGCACAAGAGCCAGGTCCACTGTTCTTCTGTCATGCACTGATGAGATTACAGTTCGCTCATGTCCACTCATTTGCTTGCAGAGGCAGGTTGCGAAACTTGCTAGCGAATTGTTCTACTGTTAGTCTTTATTGCGTGACAATGAACACAACAATAAATCTTCAAACGTTCACTTAAAGTTGTGGTAGTATGCGTTCTTCTGCATGTGACCGCATGTTGCAATACAATAGGGTAATTTGTAATAAGAACATGAAATAAACGCTATTATGTACAGTGGCGTACGCAGAAAATTTTCATGGGGGGGTTTCATTCAGTGGCATATGGTGGTCATTTTAATTTGGTGTGAGCTGCTTGCGACGTCAAAATTCGACGTCATATTCATGTTTCCAAAGCAACGTTTCGCTAAATTTGTTGACACAATATACATATTCTTCTACACGCACTCCACTTAACAGCACTACAGGTTACGATATCGGAGGGAAATAAACTCACCGCTACGACGCAGCAGTTCATAATTGCAAAAATATCAGGCTGCGCGTTAAAACTAGGGTTGCCAGATGTGTTTTGTAAAAATACCAGCCTTTTTGCCAGCACTGACAAAAATCTTATCATCGAAAAACAATAGAAATAAGGCATAGGCCAAGTTGTTGTACTGTAGTTATTAGTGAACACTGCGCATTCGAACACAGTCTATCCATATCTTTGCCATTGGCGATAGTAACAATGACTGATGTAAAACTTTATCCGAGAGATTAATCTTTGTACATTAATCACAGTCACGATGAAAACTGCTTTTGTACCAAAATAAATTAAAGAAAACACTGAATCAACGAACATTGGTAAGACTTATTAAGAATACAATTTCTCAATCTCTGTTTTTATGCAGTGGAGTATAAGGTTCTCTCGTTGCTACACTGTCACTCTCTTCAGTGAAGAGAGATATGGACATGAAGACTCATGAAGACTCTTCATGCCCATTTCCCAGTTTTCATGCATTCTTCTGCAATAGCCTGTAGTAGTTCAGACAACAACTCTACCTACGCTGTTTTCGCGGTTAATTGCCAAAAAATTCTCATACAGATCAAGTTTAAAGATGAAGGGGTATGGTAAGTATGACTAAACAAAGGAACAGAGAAAACGAGACTATGAGTATTGTTAAGTTACAAATATGCTAATAATAATGTGCCCCAATTTTTTGGACTCCTTTAACGCCGCGCCGGCCACTGTACTGGCCGGTTAAACTTTGATCAGCCATAACTCCTGAACAGATCGGGCTAGAAAGCCAGTGAAAACATCCCTGGATCCACGAAACAGCAAGGAATCGAATGTGAATGATAAACACATACCTTTGTATTTGAAATTTTTAAGAAAAATCCATATTTGTGCATTTGCCGTTCTGTAATTTTTGCAAAATCAGGTGTAAATGTGAAAAAACGCACCCCGCATCCGATCTAGCCTTTCCGATCCGATTTTTGCGCTTCGCCGATCGCCGGAATCCTTGAAAACAGGATACTTTCGAAAAAAGTTGATTTGGGCCGTTTCGGGGGGAAAATTTGGGGGCAAAAAGCGTAGGTTGGAAAAATTGACTTCTAGATCACAGTTTGCGGTCCAGAGAACCCCACATTGGCGTTAGTGAGGTGCGAAGCGCCTTAAAATGTTCAGGGAGCTATTCTGAAGCTTTAGAGACCTTGGGAAGACTGCTAGCTTAAGGGGTTGGGACGTTATGGCCAAAAATACATGCTGAAAGCAGCTAGGCCACCTAGTGGATATTTTAATTTTATTCCCAAAGAAAATTTTCCTGTCAAAAGTTTGGCTTGAAATTTGGTGAGATGTTGTAAAACACCGAAATACACCTTTTCCGCAAGTTCGGTGGGGTTGATGGGTACCGACGGGCAGAAAAGTGGCTTGAACCTCAAAACAGCCCCGAAATCCGAGGTTTTTGCCGCCTTGGCACCCCCAAGAAAAGAGGTGTCAACTTTTTTATCATCATTGCAAAGGTAACGTCTTCACAAACATTTTTTATGTGGAAAGCTTGTTTCCAACGTGTTTGCTTTAGGCTCTGTAGCCTACTGAATGGACCCAACTAGGTTTTCTAGCTTAAGCGAAAAACGTTTTTTCTCCGGAAATGACATTATAATGACGTCACATGTGGGAGCGACCTACCTCAAAATGTGCAGGCATGTTTTACGGATCTAATGGTAGCTTCGGTGACCTTCTAGCGCATTCCATTCAGACGTTATGGTCGCTCATATGTTTGCCGGCCACTATCGTGGCATGCGCGGGCGTTTGTCCTGACAAGATTCTCTACTAGAGTCATTGTAATTTGAGAAGTTCTGCGTTAATTCATTTGGAGTTATCCAATGCATTTATGGTCAAAATACCGCCCTAGTTAAAACAGGGGAGTAAAACACACTCATCACTGGGTCAGAGCAATTTACAACTGCAAAATCGAGCTCCGCTAATGTCTTGTCGAATACGAGCAGTGGAGCATAGAAAGTGTGCGGCTGGACTGGCTAACGCACATCCTGTTTGCAAGATCGAATCTTGCTAAACTACACAAGAATTGAGAATGCGCATAAAGTAAGCAAGAAAACTTTCGATTTTTTGTTATGTATAGAAGTCCAGCAAATTTGTCGTTTTCCTTTTACCCTGCTGAGACGTTATCAAATGCGTGAATGCTTTTGTGTCAACAACTGCTGTTTTTGAGCTTGTGCAACAGTTTTATCATGCTACAGAAACTGGTAATATAGCCAATGCGGTCAGCACTTGCTCTGCTCAGCCGAGCAGACAAAATAAAGACAATTGTTTCGGATAAAGCGAACTATCGCGGAACTCAATCTTTAAACATGCGTAGTGTACGCAGAGCCGGATTAAAGGGTAGGGGGGCCCGGGGCAATTTTTACCGGTGGGCCCCTATGACGTAATTCATGACGTCATCGTTTGTAAAAGTTATGTTTTCGCTGATTCGCAAGGTGCCCGTTTGTTTTCCGCTAGTCGAGAATGTGCTTAATAAATGCACATACAGTTAGTTGC
>Ga0210059_1012537_pt1 | contig 12786 bp, 14 predicted proteins | sample Ectturendosymbi2_FD_188042 | JGI IMG/M metagenome (GOLD analysis project Ga0210059, IMG submission 188042) | Ecteinascidia turbinata endosymbiont from Florida, USA - Sample 2 (SPAdes) (version 2) | ecosystem: Host-associated > Tunicates > Ascidians > Unclassified | place: Key West, Florida...
CCGCCAGACAATTCGAGAAAATGCAAATTTCTTTTGTCTGTTTCCTCAAGACCATAAAAATATTGATCACATTTTTAACGACCACGTGTCTCAAGACATGACGAAAGAAGAGTTCAAAAAACTTTGCACAACGGTGTGGTCGAAGTCACACAATTTTGTTGCGATTGATTTGACCTCACCAAAGAACTGTGGGAAGTTCAGATCGGGGTTTGACGACTTTTATATCATGGAATAAATGAACACTGAACTTCTTGAAAAAATTGAGAGAAATACTTCTCCGAAAACTTCAACTCAGATTGTGGTTTCAGAGAATTCGACAAAAGTAAAGACGACTTTTAACCCACCAATCAAGTTGGACCGAACGCGAAAGCATGCGATGGTTTTGGTGAATTTGGAGACGTATTATTCGTTTCCGAATTTGTCTGATGAAAACAACGTTTTCAGATATTCTCCACGTTTCACTGAGGGGGGGAGAGGCGATGAGGGCGACTCAACACGACAAAGAGAATGGGTCGAAGTTCAAATTTCAGAAGGCAGTTACGATCTCATTGATATTGCGGAAACAATAAAAATTGCGATGAAACGAAATGGGCATAACGATGATGCTGTGAAGATAACAGCAAACACCAACACTTTGAAAAGCGTCATGGAAATTCAAGACGACTTTCAGGTTGATTTCTAAGCGCAAAATGCAATGTCAAGCGTTCTTGGATTTCGAAATCAGGTTTACGAAGAGGGCATTCACGAATCGCAAAATGTTGTCAACATCTTATCAATAAATTCAATTCTTGTGAATGTTGATGTGATCGGAGAGTCTTATGTGAATGGGAGAACGCAAAACACAATTTACAGTTTCTTTCCAAACGTGTCAACTGGATATAAAATCGTTGAGAACCCAAGAAACCTTGTGTATCTTCCAGTGATTTTAGATAAAATCAATAAAATGGAAACAGTTGTCACAGACCAAAACGGAAAGCAATTGAATCTTCGTGGAAAAAAACTAGCAATCAGATATCACTTGAGAGAAATTTAATAACATAATATAAATGAGTTATACCAATGTGAATGTATACATTTCTGAAAATCAACAGCAAAAATTGAAACACGCCGTTGATACAAAGAGTCCCGTGAGCATTCGTCTCAGCTTCGAAGATTTGTGTGGAAGTGATGTTCTTGCTTTGACCAATTCACAAGTGAACAGAATGACAAAAGCTTGTCGGGATGGAAAAGGTATCACAATAAAAATGAGCAAACGCCAGGTTGTTCACAACATGAAAACATAGAGGGATTCCTCGGGCTCCTAGCAGGTCTGGCCGCAAAGACTGCGTTCTTGGCAAAGACCGTTATCCCAACATTGGCGACTGGGGCACTGTCAGGTGTCAGGTCTGCACTTGCTCAGAAGGCTACTAACAAAGCCATGGGAAACGGACTGTATTTGAAAAAATGCTCAAACATCGCAAGAGTTGAAACGGACGGTCAGGGGCTATATTTGAAACCTTTCAAAGGTTCGGGGCTTGGCATGGTTGGAGATGGTTTGTATTTGAAACAGGGTGATCAAGTTTTTGACGGCCATGGTCTTCTTCTTGGCCCGAACAGTCTTTGAAGCATATTCCAGTTCTCGGTTGACTTTTGTAAGATGCGGATTTGAATTTTTATTCCACTGAATAAAAAATGAACCCCAATTTATACAGACTACATGAAATTCGTATTATTGAAAGGGGACTAATTGAAGAAAAACGCAAACACTCTGCAACGATAAAAAAATATAATTGCTTGCTGAACTTTTGCACTGGCTGCCTTTTGATTTTTCAGCTTTGTATGTTTCTTTTGAACGTTGGGTTTTTGTCAGATTTCGAAGAAATCATCGGAACTATTTCTGGGAAGAATGAACGTGTTTTTTGTAAATGCTTCAATTTTTCTGAAAGTAATTGAAAAATTCCTTTTTAAGAAAATACAGAAACATGAGAAACAAAAAACTTTCATTGAGATGCAGCTCAACTCAATTCGTAACATGGTTTCGAAGGCGTTGTCGGACAATGAAATTTCCGCATCAGAGTTTGAGAATATTCTTTCTCAGACGAGAAAACAAAATAAAACATACATTAAGTTTGAAGAAGTGGATTTGGAAATTGATAAGATGTTGCCAAAGAAATCGGAAAGTTTTGTTTAGAATAAATGAACATCCAAGTTGAAAACGTGGTTCTTCCAAACAAACCTCTGAGCAACTTTGAAATCGAAGATGCGGTGAAAAGGATTGGTTTGAAAAATTTTCGTGGTGTTTTCTTGAGAGACACTTTGCCAAAGAAACCAAAACGAAATGAGTGCGCAATTATGAACCAAGACGACTCTTCTGGATATGGGACGCACTGGGTCGCGTGGTTCAAATGAGGAAATGATAAGTGGTATTTTGACTCGTTCGGATTGCCTCCACCAACTGAACTGAACAACTATCTTGGCGATGTGTTCTATCCAACTGAGCAAATTCCACCGAGGCAAGCAGTTTTTTGCAGACATCTTTGTCTTTTTGTTTTGAAAGAGATGCAAAAAGGAAAAGGGCTGCAGGAAATAATCAACAAATTTTGGTGATATAATTAACATGCCAGTTGACAAATTTGGTCGTAGTCCCACAACGGGAAAAAATGTTACAAATGTGAGTGGAGTTTCACATGAATATGTGAACAGCAACTTTTTGCGAAAAGGTCAAGCTATTGACATGTCTGGTCAAAGCATTGTGAATCTTGGCTCGCCGCAGGGTCCAATGGACGCAGTGAGGAAGAAGTATGTCAATGAAAAATTTTTCAAAAGGGGTGACCCGATCGATGTGGAGAATAATCCGATTAAAAACGTATTGTCTCCAACTGAAGAAGGTGACGCGGCGACGAAAGGCTACGTCGACTCGAAAAGTGTTGGCGAAAGTGATTTGGATATGAATGGGAATTCTGTAAGACACACAAACCCCACTCCGATACATGAAGATGAAGTGGTTCCGAAACAGTGGATTGAAAACAATTTTTTGAGTCGTAATAGCCCTGCGTTGACTATGGCAAGAAGTTTAAACATGGATGGTCATAATATCTCATACTTGAGAGGGCCAGAACAAAACCACCACGCAGCGACAAAAGGATATGCAGATCTGACGCTCTCACTTTTGGGTGGAGATATGCAAGGTGGAATTGGAATGTCTGGAAACAGAAATTAACACTTGGGTGAGCCTGTTCAGAGCAATGACGCAGTCACCTTGAGTTCATCAAACGAATTCTTTCTGAAACGTGATGGGACAAGTTGGATGAGAGGGCCTCTTCATGCTGATGGTTTTAAAGTGATTCGCGTCGGGGACCCTCGCGAAGAACAAGATGCGGCATATTTACGAACGCTTCAAGCTTCAGAAGCACATGTTTTAGAACAAGCAACCGTGGCAGCCGACACAGCAGTCGGCGATGCAATTACAAACCACGCAAACATTTTGAATAGAGACATCAGGACTAAAAGTTTAAACTTGGATCCACAAGGAACAGCAACGAAAAATTTTGGCATCGGTGGTGAATATCATATTGCTGGGCTTCCAAATCCAACACTTGAACATGAGGCTGTCAATCTCAGAACGTTGAACTGAAAAGTTTTGAAAGAAATTGAGGTTAATAACCTCTTGGAAGCCCAAAAATATTTGAGGCTTGATGGTGAAAATAAAATGGTTTCAGATCTTCAAATGAACGATCGCAAACTTGTCAGTCTGGCTGATGCAGTCATGCCTACTGATGGTGTGAATAAGAAAGTTTTGGACGAGGCTGTAAATTCGTTGACTCATGATTTGACCACAGAAAGCCAAAGGTATACTGACAATTTAATAGTTCAACCAAATGAAAGCATAATAAATGAAAAATTTGAGAGAATAGAAGGGTCCATTTCTGTGATAAATGGGCGAATTGTCACAAATTCTGAAACAGATGAACTAAAAGAAACAATATTAAATGAAAAAATTGATAGAATTGAACAAAATTTTGTTCAAAGAATGAATGATTTAGAATTTCAACTGAGAAAAATACAAGAGTAGAAAAAAGTTTTCAGTGTTAAAATAAACATGTTTTGTGCTATGCCTGATAATATTGGAGATAAAAAGTATTGCACCCCTTGGAAGGAAAAAGTTTTGACTTATGACTTTCAAAATTACTCTTCGCCTGGAAAAAAATAAACATTGAACGAAATCGAAAATGCTTTTAGTGTTTGGCAAAATGTTTGCAATTTGAAATTTAAAAGAGTTTTTGATGGTAGTCAAGTTATGAATATTGCATTTCTGACAGATGATGAAAAGCAAAATGCAGAAATTAACTGTCCTTACAAACTAAATAATAAAAAATCTGGCACTTTGGCGCATGGATTTTACCCAGTTAATTCAACACTGTCTGGTGATTTACATTTTGACAATGAGAGATAGTCAGACGAGAAAACAGTTTCAGGGGATGAGAAGTTCAACTTATTTTCAGTCGCTGTTCACGAAATTGGCCATTGCATTGGACTGTTTCACAATACTGAAGACAAAGACAGCATAATGCAGCCCATTTATAAGCCTGGATTCAGTGTTGAAAACAAGAACAATATACTTTCTGAATCTGACATAAAAACAGTGAGAGAAATGTATGGCGCAGCAAAACATATAATTGTTACGGCAATTTTTAACTCTAACAAAGCAAAAGTTATGATTAAAAATATAAAAAAGGACTCAAAGACAAAAAAGGTTAAAATAATTTACACTTTGAAACCGAAACACTTCAGCGAAGAAAATATTTCTGTAGAATCATTTGAAAATCTCTTGAAAAGACTGGCTGACATGAATCATGCTGAATTTGTGGCTGAGAATTTTGGGGTGGGTGATAATGCTTGAAAGCAGATTATGTTTATAGTCTTCAAGACTATAAACATATTTTGACGAAAGTGCTTTTGTCACAAATGAACATCACACCTTGAATGTTTGTTCTTTTCAAAAACATCCAGGGCGGTGAACTGAACATTATTGGACAAAGCAAGGTCATGCGACTCAATACAGCTGAAACATGCACAGACAGCAATGGAGCGAGCGAAGCAAGCACATCTGAAGCAATTGCGCATTTTTAATTTGTTCACAATTTTCACACAAATGCAGCAAATTATATTGAAAATAAACACACAGAACTTGAGTGAACAGAGTTTGGGCGACTTATAAGACTCCACAACTCTACCCAAATTGATTTTCAATAACCTCTGAACTTAACCCAAGTTGCCAGCACAAGCAAATATCTGGCGACTTTCAAGACTCCTGGACTTTGGCCTGGTTAGCCAGCACATCACGTTTTCAGGTGACAAAAATAACCCCTGGGCTCACCCTCTGGTTTCAACACAAGCAAATATTTAGCGACTTTTAAGACTCTTAGACTTTGACCTGGGTAGCCAACACATTCGTTTTCAGGTGACAAAAATAATCTCTGGGCTCACCCCTGGTTTCAACACAATGAAATTCAAGTTGACTTGAAAAGACTTCTGGACTCTGCTATATTTGTTAGCATACTAAGAAAGCTCTAAGCACAATAACCACACAAATAATACATATCTACACACAAATAATTAATCAACACACAAATCTATCAAATTCTGTAATTTACAACAAATTAGTTACACTCTTTAGCAATGTTTACATCCTGCAACATGTGTTGAATAAAATGACGTCTTTCAAAAATTTCTGTGAAAGGCGCACTCAGCTGCTTAACTTTTTTACTACCAAATATTTTACACTGAGCTGAAAACATAATTTCAAACGCTGAAGCATATTTTCCATGAAATAAAAGTGGATTAACTTAAAGTTTCTGTTGTTTTTTTCAACCATTTTTCTTCACACCACCCTATTGCGGAATCAATTTAAGTCAACAACATCAACCACCCATCAACAGTTGCTTAATCAACCGAAAAAAATTGCAATGAGGCCAAAATAACCTTCCATAACTGAATTGCTCCCATTCCAAATTGATTTCAGCATAAATTTAACATAACCAAATTAGAGAGCTAGTGGCTAAGCACAAAATATGTCTCAACAGTATCTCAACCATTGTGAACAAGCTTTTTTGCAATTACCAACATAATCCTAACCTAATGAACTTTCATCAGAAGAAACACAGCTTTTTTGATAAATTTTGATCAGTTTGCGGGCTGCCAAGCTGGTGAAGCTTGGGGCACACTGTTTGAGTCGGACGTTCAATCAAAATCCCTGCTTGATTTAATGTGTCTTCAATGCAGTTGCAATAAGTGCCTGTCACCCTGTGATTCCACCAGCTTCAATGCCTTTTACTACGTTCTGTTTTGTCTGTTTTTATCAACCAACGTTCTGCAGAGTGTGTATGTTCATAAACAAACAAATTAAAAAACTTAAATGAAAAGTTCATTGCCTGAAGCTACCATCTTTTTCAAGCAAACTCTGTGGCTGAACGTTCAGAACTGCTTGCGTGGAAAAACATTCCTTGCTTTGGAAGTTTCTACCACGTCACAAAGGAGCACAAAAAAAGTTATATTCAAGTTCGCAAACAAGTGAGTCAAACGTGAAGCAAGCCGAAACCGGAACGAGGCGTGCCCTTTCAGACGCGACCGATGGCGTGTCACGGCCACAACTCAAAACTCAAACGCAGGTGCGTGCTTCGCAAATGCAATCATATGTGACGCGCGCACCTGCTGTTGTATTCTGAACGCTTGAAATAGCTCTCTCTGCCATTGACGACAAGAGAATAATTCAACCTGACAAAATACACACTCTAGCCCCTGGCTTTCAAGGATGAGGACAGACAGAGAGGCCCAAGGAAAACAGAGGGGCCCTGGGAAAGACACGGGGCCCTGGGGTGGGGAATTCCTGTGGTATTTTGAGAAGACGGGGGGCCCTAGGAAAGACAAGGACCCTGGGGTGGGGAATTCCAATGCAATTTTTGGGCATCGTTGAGAAGATGATATAATAAACAAACAAAGAAAAGAGCTGGATCCCTCAATCCCCAGTTTCCCTCTACTAGTAATGCTGGTGCTTTTGTCGAAATATGTTTAACAATTGACGAGAACTCATTGCTCACTTGCTGCATAGGTTCCGTCAAACTTTAATCGTTTTTCAGTTTCCTTTGAAAGTGAACAGCTTGCGTACAATCGGAATTGTACGAGACCTTTCAACAAATATGCAAACGTCACCCGGCAGTGCCGGTGCCGGCACTAACTGCTGTGATACATAGTCAGTTCATTTTATTTTACTGATGGTTCTGTCGCTGTTTATTTCCTTTTAATTGGAAAGCATTAAATTTCACGGATTGATGTGGTTCATGTATTATGAGCAATTGCGTTTGATGACGCAAAGTGTTGATAGATACTCCTACGATTTTCTTGTATTCGCTTCTGTTTTTTGCAACACTGCACCAAACACCTACGTGTTTTGCGCACAAGTGGCAATTGTCTTCTGCCATGTTACAAATAACACCATTTGTAAAATAACATTGTCAAAAACAATGAGCCCTTCGATTGAACAGCATGACACCACGTTTTTGTGTTATGTCAAAGAAAAAATGAAAATCTTTCAGCCGAACGAGAAGACTGTTGCGCTTTTACTTGATGAAACTCACCTCCACCAGTTTTTTGATTACGCAAGTGGTAGCGTTGTTGATTACAAAGGTGGTAACCTGATTTGACAAGTGTAAGCACTCACTTCATGCTTAACAGCATAGCCATTTCATGCTGAATGTTGTGATCACAACGCTGAAGACTTTGTATAACTATAGTAATGTGTCATGAATTTCAAGGAATTTGTGCAAAGTTTTGCTGTGTCCCTGTACACTGTATTGTTTAAATAAAAATACCGCGAAAATAATTCCCGCTGCACGACTGAATGCATCGCGCAACCCAGGCAGATGACCTCTCGTTGTGACGTGAGCACGTTTTTTGACGCACGCTGTGAGGCCTTGTTTCACCAGGAGGCCTTGGCACAACACCAATTCTCTCATCACAAGCGTATCCTTTACAGTCTAAAGATCTCGCTCACCGTTCAAACAGATCTGCCAGGAGCAAGATAAGCCAAACCCAGCAAAGAGAGATAAAACTTAAAATTGCCCATATAGTTTCGGTTTACTTAATTTCATGGTTCACCGATTGAAAATCTTATAGAGTTTGGTTAGCTTCAACGAAATTTAGGTACTGTCTGTATAGCACACACCCGTTCACAATATATCTTGTCATAAAAGATCACTTTGAATCAAATATTTTATCTTTAACACTTTAATTTAGATAGTGGATAACTGGTTTGTGTTTAGAGAAATCAATATTTAACCATCCTCATCGTGATCCTGTATCGGTGATCATATTTATCATAGGCAGAAAGAAACGTTTGAAATTATTGTTTTACTTCCACAGCCGATTTCGAGCAATAAAACCCAAAAAGTTGTTCACGCTGGAACCGGAACACACCAGTAAGCTGCATGAAAACATGAAATGTTGCAGGGGACAACCGACTGAAAAGAAAATTAGGCCTTCACTATAAGATTCCATTTGAAAGCTTTGTAGAAAATCTTTCTGAAACAGTCAAAGAATCACCTATCTGTTTTTTCGCGATTAAGTCTATCACAAATCGTCACTAGTTCAAACGTAACTGGTAACATTTTCGGTTACACAAAATCTCCTGCAGTGCACATGCTTTTTTATGAGAAAAGTGATTTTTTAAACGAATGACAACACAGCAGGCGATAGTGTATGCCAGAACAAAATTAACAAGTTGCAAAGCTGTTTGTTGTAGGTAAGATAGTTATCAGTCGTGCTTTTTTTACACTTCTTACATTTTTGACCAGCTCGATGTTTGCAAACAAATCAAAGCCAAATGGCAAGTGGCTGCATGGGTTTGGGTCAAAACGTTATGAGCAACATTTAACGTGTCATGGTGATGATGATGATGATGATGATGATAATTTGCGTGTCAAAAGGTTAGTACATAAGAATATTGGACACAAAATGCAAACATGCAAGATTCGTCTCAGACCATCTTCTGTGACAAGTTTATTGCAAGCAATCACACACAAGCTGCAAACTGATTGAGCATGGTACTGAACGATGCGGTAATGCGCTTTAACTAATCAATCATGCGTTAAATGTCATTTTGCTTGTGTGCATTCAACAAGTGTTGATATCTCACAGCCAGACGAGACGCACTTATTTAATTTTAGGTTTACTTGCTGACGTTTTCCCGCAGTTGTGCACTGTAGGTCACGTTTTCAGAGGCTTTAACACTAGCTTGGGTCACGACTTTGCAAACACAAATAAAAAATCCACAAAGCATTTCAACATAATGACAAGGATTAGTTTGAATCGGAGGAAATATTTTTTTTAGTTCTTTTGCATCCACATTTAGTAAAAATATTTTAAAGCTTTGTAGAAAATATGTTCAACCACTGGTGACGAGGAAGCTTGTTTTCATAATTAGCACTGAAGGTACTGATGGAAAAATCAAGACAAGCTTCTTATGGCGAATTTGGTTTAATGACAACCTGAAAAGTTAATCAGGAGAGTAGATTAAATTTTACTTTGTAACTCTATTTGGAAAACAGTGCTGGAGATCATAAATAAAGTGCTTTGGTAATATTGAAGCGCTAGATAAGTTAAAACCTTTCGGAGAAGGAAAATCACTGCGAAAATTTGCACTCTGCGTTGAGAGGGGTAAATCACAGAGAAAGCGATTGTCGTGCACCCGCTGTTACATCTGGCGGTATGCAATACATGCATTCATTTCCAAAAATGCAAATAACTATAGTCAGCCAGTCATGCTACGAAAGTTTTAAAACACATGCGCCTAAGTTTGTTTTAAATTAGAGTTTCAGACCCGCTACAGTTTCCATGCAACCTTCGTCGTCGTTTTCCAAGTGTACCAAAGTAAATTAATTCTCTCTAGGCAATATCAACATTACAAATGATCCATGAGGGGCAAAGAAAATTTTATTGCCTTGGAAAGGTGTTCTTTATCTTAAAACATGTCAGCAAAGTTGCGAAAAGAACAAAGAATGGTGTGAAATAATTCAACAAAAGCATTCATCGCAAGCAGCATAGTATATTGGCGAAAATACATTGGATCCCGATTTCCAATCAAATAAGATCTACTCATGATTTAAAAGATGATGGCAGTTAAATGCTTGTGCTTTGCTAAGTTTGTTATTTTACGTTTGGCAAGAAAACAGTTTGTCACATGGGAAGAATCAACAAACAGACAGAAAAATATTGGATATAATTTTTTCCGTAGTTGCTCTTTCATCAGTATTCAAATTTCGGTTGTAAAACCTGTTTAATGAGTTATTAGTTAATCAACATTTTGTGTCATGTTAGACGTCATGCCTGATAGCAATCAGGAATTCCTAGATTTTTTGATTGATTTATTGTTTCTTTTATTCATTTATTGTTTAACACCTCCTGCTAGGGGTGTTTTTGATTTTTATCAGATTTTGAAAAACATGAGACGAATAAATCAAGTAGGAGTACTCAGTAGTTGGAGCACTGATAAAATCGTCGGTTACTTCTAGAATCACTTTCTTGAAAATTTCACATACGCGAAAAATTTGATTTAATGCTGACCAGATATAGATGTCGGAAAGTAACCACTGCTTGCGATAAGCATCAGCGAATGCGAGGGTCACTTCTTCCTCTCGTCCATCAGTGCTATGGATTCAGAACACGCTCTGCAGAGCCTGCGCCGAGTCTACCGCATCGGCATATAAATGAGTGCAGTGAAGCCATTGCAAAGCCATGGCTTGAGAATTTCAAAGATGCGTTTTCCTCTTAAAAAATCTTGGCAGCCACAGTGCGACAGGAATTGCGACACGCAAATATCTAGCACATTAACATGTCAAGAGCAGTCTTGAATATTTCAAGAAATTTGGAGTGATGCATGAAATCAACGGCTCGTCTACATAGAGTGGATTTTTAAAAGCACAAGTCGATCAGAAAGGCTTAATTGGAGCTTATGTTGGAGAAGAAGTCTAGAAATGCTAAAATCAGACATGGAGACTCGAACCCAATGAATTGAATAACGCTCACTGATCACTCAGATTTTGACTGTTTTAAAAATAAGGAAATTTCGTTTCTAAACAATGCCACCACCAAGGTTTTATAAATGGACGAAAGTTAAAATTTGTAATAGTAATACATTTGAATACATGAAAGCCCTGTTAATGTAATCGGTTTTAAACAAATACGGTGCAGCCTTTGTTGTAAAATAGCAACGCTGTTCTGTATGTCCTGAGTGATAAACCCCTCATTAACTGACGACCATGTACCACATCTTTAAGCACATCCTGCTATCACCTTTCCGTTTGCTGTTCATGATTTTCGTTATGCACAAGCGTTTTTGAAACAGTGAAATCGACATGTTCATCTTTGGGTACAATTGAAAACTATTTGCAATCAATAGAAATCAGTTTGTTGATCCTTAAAGCTTGTTGCATTTGGTGGTTAGTCAAACGTAAATTCACGGAAGAAATAGGTGGAGTAACTTACAGAATGTTTTGATTGCACGAAGTGACAAAAAAGTTTCTAACATTTCTTTTCCAAAACAAGATATTTAGACTGAAAAAACACAAAATCAAGCAAATTTCGAAGAAGTACAAAGACAATCTAGTTTATGATTTACATTTGATTGCCCATTACTTGCCTGTTTCTGCACTTACGTGCGAGTCGAACATTAAAAGTATTGGAAAGAATAGGCAAAAACAAAGAACTCTTAAATTCTACATTTGAATGGTAATGCTGACTTTACTAAGCCATCGCAAGAAAATCACAACAAAACATTTTTAGAGCTACTTAGTCCTTGAGCTTGAACCAGTATAAACGAAATACCAGTTTAAAATTTACTGGAACCAGACTGAAGATAAAAAGAAAATGAATTAGCACAACCGCATATTGCTATTTGCAATCATGACCCATTCTGCAGCACGGCATAGAGTTGAGGCCTTACATGTTTAATCGTGTCCAAGTACAAATTCCAAGTAATATACTTACCGACAATGGAAGATGCTCAAATTAGGGTATAGAGTCAAATTTGCGAAATCTTTCCCGATTTCAACAGGCTGCAATCTCAAATAGCCAGAAATTTGCTCTGCAACATTCAACCATTACTCAGAAAATTTTTTAAGCTTAATCTCGGACGAGGGTTGCCAGATGGCCGGTATTTCACCGCCCTGGCCGGTATGTTATTGCTAATTTTGTAGAGGCCGGTAAAAAGCCGGTATTTTGAAAATCAGGGCTTGAAGCCGGTATTTCGAAAATAAATAATTTGCTTTAACTTCAGAAAGAACTAACGCAGAATTTCTTTAAATCATAATGACTCTAGTAGTGAATCTTGTCAGAACGTTTCCTTCAGCGAAGTTTATTTGCTTTGACGCAATCCTTGGTGTGATTGTCATGTCACACACACCGAAAAATAATGAGTCAGCCAAAATACAGGCAAATTTATTAATTGTGGCTTAACAATACTGATTATCTCTCTGTTTTCCCTGTGCCACTTACGAATTACAACACAGCTTAGATCTGGCACTGTTGACCAGGGGCGGATTCAGGGGGGGCTGCTGGGACGATCGTCCCCCCTAAAACCTAAAAAAGTCACTTTTTTCACCATGATTTTTTACAATTCGGAAAACAGCATTCGCGATATAAGGCTATTTGACCGCCATTGTTTTGTCACAGCAGTGTTGTAAAGTATAGCCTACTTCATCTGTCTTACAGTAGTGAATCTGTGATGAGACTTGGCTGCCAAATATTACTGAAATC
>Ga0210059_1012538_pt1 | contig 12786 bp, 5 predicted proteins | sample Ectturendosymbi2_FD_188042 | JGI IMG/M metagenome (GOLD analysis project Ga0210059, IMG submission 188042) | Ecteinascidia turbinata endosymbiont from Florida, USA - Sample 2 (SPAdes) (version 2) | ecosystem: Host-associated > Tunicates > Ascidians > Unclassified | place: Key West, Florida...
ATGCACGTGGACACTGGACGGCCGACCACTCCACAACTCAGCAAGATGCAAGGTGATTCTGCGATCTTACGCAAATTAATTTTACACAAACCAAGAAAGTGAAAGCAAATCTTTCCAAATTGGCCAGCTTGCTTTACCTATGACGTACGCGGCATAATGTTCAATGCTTCCGCACTTTACTTCAATCTATTATTCAAACCAGGCTGTAGTTGATTTAGAGTATATTGTTGCTCATTATCTTTCTATAAAACTTGGCCGAAGCCTCTTTGTATTGGTTTTTAAAATAAAATTTTTGAGCAAACTGCCTCCAAAAAATTGTCGATTTCAAAATTTCCAGGGGCGTAACGAGAGGGGAAGAGGAACACAATTACCGGTGCCGAATCACTGCGGGGGGGTGCCGAAAATTCCCAAAATTCTCGTCAATACCGTACATTTACTCCCGAAAGACCTCAGGTTCAAATATTGGGGCCGGGCGCCATCTAACCTCGTTACCCCCCTGAAAATTGCACAAACACAGATTAACCTTTAACCTTTTGCCGAATTTCAATCTCAGATTACTGACAGGGGCGGCAAGCATGTTTTGATGTTGATGAACATGGCCCCAGATGATGCCGGGGATATCGTTTTCCGTGTTCCAGATACAAGCATATCCATCACTACCGCAGTGCATGTGCAAGGTGACTACAAAGCTAATATTCTTGATTTTTACTAACTACAGTGGTTCTTACAAATTAAAGCATCGGCAGTTCTTAGCAGTTTCTTATTTGTTGTTTTTTATTAAGATAGGGGTAACAACGCGATCATGATTTGAAAATCGTTTCTAAATGAGCGGAACAAATAAACGGTACCCATCAGAGGTGAGCATGGACAGGATCAGGATCCGATATCCGGCAGGATATTGGCGATTTTGTTTGAAACAGGATTGGATTTGGATAATTGTTTTTGACGAAAATTGGATCAGGACAGGATCAGGATATTTGTTTGATTTCTATAACGAAATTTCCCTGAAAGTGATTCCAGATGTCACAAATGATGTTTTCTTGCTATAGTTTTTATACTCATGCAAAAAATCAAAATGTTTTGTAGGTATGTGCTGCACTCATTATAATCAATGATAATTCGTTCTATTTTATCGTACATTTTGTCCCGGTGAAATAGTAGGCTACTTTATGTTGGTGGTATGCTGCTTTCTGCTTAGCATGTATGTGTTTGTAGGTCAGTGTTTTTCAACCTTTTTGCTGCAGCGGAACATACCGAAAACGTTTGTGTTGATGTGGAACCTCATGCAATGATCCCAGTCCAGGTATATATATTGCTACAACTGCATAGAACTGTGGTTGCGAATTTCTGTCCAGGCAATTTCGGTCTGTTTCGGCGGAACCCCGATTGAAAAACACTGTTGTATGTTAATAACAGCCTATATCAGTGTTTGAAACTACATTTCTGTTGCTTAGAATTTTGAACTTTCTTCTTCAAGTTTAACAAGCCTAATTGAGAACTGAATTACTGCAGTAACTTCAAAGCATCATCACATGGATCAGCCAGTTTAACATACAAAAGGGGTAATATCTCTCAAAGCTAGATTGTTTGAAAATGGCAATGCAATTTCATTTTGCAACACTGAGAGTAGATAACAGTTTAGACCATAACAAAACAATGTAGCCTACATAAAAACTGTCTTTTAGCAAAGCTTGACTGTATTAATGCTATGATTTAGCCTAACTATAGCTTTGTTATTTTCCCTTAATCCAGATGCTTAGGATGTTTGAATTATGCGTGTTAAAAATCATAAAGCAGTAGCTTCAGCTTAGGCCTTTTTATGTTTAGCAGTGCCTATTTTGCCGTCAGCAGCAAAAACCACTGCTAAACTTATTTTGCCGTTAGGTGAAGCTGATTGGTTGAAGTCTTTTGCAATGTGGCCTAAACCCCTAACCCAAAATGTAAACGTGCGTCTGGTTTTCAAAACTTCTTTAAAAAGTAAGCAAAAAGCGCTCCCATGAAAAGAGTCATCTCTACTAGCAAAGCCGAAGCAACAATGCTGAGAGCCGAAACAACGACCACTCGCACAGCAGGAATAGACACAATTCCCACTCGACCACGGTCTTCGTACTGCTAGTGTCACGGACTCAGTGTTATATGTGGACAAAGCTGGGATACACTTTGAATGGGAAAATAACGCCAGCAGAGCTTTTGCCTTCGGCGGAAAATATACACTACTTTACTGTTTATCATGCTTTAATTCCGATTGTGAGTACACAACATGTGATGTTATTGTTATGGATTGGGTCACATAAATGAAAGGGTGTTTTTGTTTTGTATTGAGCCAGTGTCGTATTCGGATATGGATGGATACTAAATGTATGAAAATTTCGGATAAGGATGGGATATGGATACCCAAAAATGATTCGGATATGAATCATTAGTTAAAAAATTAATATTCGCTCACCTCTGATACCCAACCAGATCGTACCTGTCTTTCATTCCCTACGCCTCAGCAAGGATTTTCAATTTTCGCAAAAGTGTGTTGAAAAAAGTCAATTTGATGGAGTCTCAGCCCAAATATAGTAGGAATTATTACACTTTGTACTTCAAGCCCTGCCAGACGCTCCGCCCACTCCAAAAATAGCAACAGTCGATGACGAGGATCTACTTGTTTCCTGGGAAGTGGATGACGCCATCGATACCAATTATATAATTGAAGTTTATTCCCAGAAGAACAAAAAGTGGACCGAGGTAATTTTGTGACAGGGGTGGCTTAAATGGTGGGTTCAGCTAACTTTCTTATCTAAATTGAGCAAAATCAAATTGAACAAAAAACAATGTTTGTCGAAGTTAGCTAAATAAGTGCCGCCGTCAAGAAAACTCAACGTGGTTAGTTTTGCTGCTGTGTGTAAAAAGTCGCTAAATCTTTTGTCAGCAAGTCTAATTTCACTTTCTAGAAGTTGCTAGCAGTGGCGGATCCAAGGGGGGGGGTCGATTGGGGCTATCGCTCCCCCTAAAACCCTACGAAAGTAACTTTATTCACCATGATTTTGTACAATTTCGAAAAAGCATTCGCAATTTAAGGCAATTTTGCCGTCCATTGTTTTGTCACAGCAGTGTTGTGAAGTATAGTTCATCTCTTTTACAGTGGCGAACCCGCGAGTGAGACTTGGCTGCCAAATTTTATTGAAATCGCCACCCCTAAACTTACTGACTGGATCCGTCCAGTACAGCAACATGTTACAATCATTTCCCCCCCCTGAAAATATCAACTGGTGCGACCCTGCGTGTTTGTGACGAAAAATGCCAATGTGACTGCGCGCGGTGATCGGTTTTGAAGTGATACTTTGTTGGCGGTGGAATGAGGTTTCGGCGACGTGGACATGTGGTAACAGTATAGGACAGTCACAGTGAAGAACATAGGCTTGATAGCTAGCAAATGTTAACTGTAAACGAAATAAAATTGGACGCAGCAAAAGCTTTCTTCGTGCAACAAGATGTGCAGTCGATTAGAACGACGACAGAACCCAGGCATAGTTGCTTATTTGGCACAAATGGCTATTTGGTAAAACCAAAAAAAGCAAAAACAGCAGATTTCTTCAATTAAACGAGGAGAGTATGTACTTTCCACGATGGGTGTAAGCAAGGAATCGATCAGCAAATTTTTAATAGGAAATCGATTTCACGTAAAATTACGCATCCTCAGTCCTTATTCAAATAGAATGAATAAGGACCGAGGATGCGTAATTCTTTTTGAATAAGGACTGAGGATGCGTAATTTTACGTGAAATCGATTTCCTATTAAAAATTTGCTGATCGATTCCTTGCTTACACCCATCGTGGAAAGTACATACTGGAATAGAGATATGCGCAAGTTTGAATCATCGCGAAAAGACGAAAGCAGATGGCAGTCGACTGATTCCTCGAAAGCATACAGAAACACTAGTGCTTTTAAGTGTGTAAACGAGGAGAGGTTTCACCTGAAATCACAAAGTGTTGAAAATCGTTCAAGTAATAACCTTATTCCTTTCATTCCCGTTGCTCATTTCAGGCTGGCAGGATCGCTAGTGCGATGGGGCAGTTTCGCATTACCGGTTTGGAATGTGGTATACTGTACAAGGTGCGCATGAAAGCGGAAACCCACGTCGGGCGCAGCTCCTCTTGTCTGGAAACTCAAAGCCTACTGATTCGTAAGAGCAAATCGTGTGTGTGCTCCTGTGTACTGTTGAAAACATTGCCTCGAAATAAAAAAAAAGTCAAAAGATATTTTAAGCGACAGATCTGCAAGTCGAAAACAGATATTTGTGCGTTGCTTTCTCTTCTCTGGTTTCGCGGGCAAATCCATTGGCGGCGCATAGTCTTCCAGCTCAGTATAGTTACGAGCAGGGGTGTACAGTGGTAAACAAATGTGGGAACGCACCCAAAAACTTTCTATTTTCAACAGAACTTAAAACTCATTTTTAAATTAGTATTTATTGAAGTATTCGCTTTTATTACACTACAAACGAAAACATGAAAACAGTGTGGGAACGCCGTTCCCACGCGTTCCCGCCCCACTACACCCCTGGTTGCCAATCAGATGGCATGTCAGGTGTAACGTTAACTGGGCACCACAACAATTGTTCAACAAAACATTTTGGGAACAGTAGTTTGGGGAAGGAGTAAGTCCGTTACTTGTCTCCTAATCAAACTGGTTTCAGGTTCGTTCATGGTTCCCCCAAAACAATTTACACGACGCATTACAAGTGATCGAGTTAACAAGGACCTTTCGCTTTGGGGTACCTTCACAAACTTATCCCACTTTATGTGTGTTGTAGAAAAAATTTAGATTGAAAACTAATTAGCACAAACATAAAGTCGTGTCCACGTAATTGAAAAACACAGCGTCGAAACAAAATTGGCTGCCATCATTAGCAGTATCTGATTTTTTGCATTTACCAGGGGGACTTGCCTGTTTTGGTATATCGTCCACTTAACAAAAGTTACGGAACTGTGCAAATTGGTGGTTAACCAACCTGAATCAAACTGACCAAATCAGCCTTGGAACAGATGGATTACGTGATACAATTACCCGCCTTTTATTGTTGCAAATCGATGCTATACGGTTGTAACTTCACAAAATTTTTGTTTCAGCACCAAAGCTCCACGTAGTTCAAGACTTGTCGGATACGGTGATCGATGAAGGTGCAACAGCTAGATTTAACGTGCAGCTGAGCAAAGAAAACGTCGGGGGAAATTGGTTTCTAAACGGATTAAAATTATCGCCAAGGTGAATCTTTTACAGTGTCCGTTTATTTTTTTGGAAAAACATCATCAGCGCGGTATTCTTAAGATGTGGTGAAAAACTCTTACCATTATATGTCAGTATACCCATTCTCCAGCTCATGGCAGTTTGGTCACTGTTGCCTGATAAGCTGGCTAAGGCTGTAAAGGTTCTGAAAATCGGCATCTTTAACTTCAAATGATTCTTATTGTTTGCAGTGCAGCTTTGCAACAAGATTTCCGAAGCTGGTGAAAAATGTTTTATTTTTAGAGAACTGTACGTGGGGCCTGAAAGCTACGCATGCACTAAACACAGGTGCACTGAAAATGTTGGGTTAGCTTTCTTAGTGAAAACCTCACTCAGTGCTGTATAATCACTCCCAAACAATGATTTGAAAGTAAAACAGAAATCGGTCAAAGTGATTTTGGGTGGCTGCAGTTGAGAAGCGAATCAGCTTCTAATTATCTTGGCCCCACGAATAAACCATCCGAATCTTTGAAAACGTTGGGATCGAGCTCAAGCCAGAGTTGAAAGGCTATGTTGCATCCCGACAATCTCAAACAATCACATGCAGTGCGGTAGAAAATATCTTTGCCGCAAACGAATGTTTTTGTGAGTAATATATAACGTGGTACTCTAACAATAGAGCAACTGAATGCTGTCTGCTACCGTATTTGAAAAATTACATAGAAAACTCCGTATCGAGAAATAGTACTACATAACTGCAAGTATCGAGTCCGAATTGCAGTTAACCACAGTGGACTCAGACTTGAATAAGAACAAGGTTGAAAAGATGCGATTGAATTCTCAAATGCGTGCCACAAGGTCTCGAGCCCACTTAAATAAGAAAGCATGCAACACTGTCCTGTACCGCCATTTGTGTAAAAGCCACTGGAGTTTTCGCCGTTTATCAAACAAACTGCCTCAGTTATTTATAACTGACTTTTGCGCAAATATCAAATAAAGAGGCAAAAGTGTAATAATTGCAAAGCAATAGATAAAAAATGCGTAGTAAAACATAGTTGACACACAGAAACAACCGGCTAGCCCTGAAATGCTCACAGAGAGTTACGAAAATTAATTTGCATTGATCGCAAGGGCTTTAAATCCCAAGTAGTTGCAGTTTATATTGACAGCAATTGCTTAAAGCAAAATTTTATTACTTTAACTAACAGCCCTAATGTTGCACAGGGGCGAAACCTGTCAGATGCTTACTTCCGGTACAGTGCATTCACTGACAATGCGCAATCTCACAAAGACTGGAAGTGCGACCGTCCAGTTCATATCCAGCGACAGCAAACTGATGTCAACAGCGCAACTTCTGGTGAAAGGTACTTTACCTGCCTGGCTACATCAAACAGCGTGTGACCCGCTCTTGAAATGTCATGTTGTAAGTCATGTGTAACAAATAACGCAAAAAATATGCTTTTCTTAAACAACGAACATGTACCTCTAACAAGTTGGTTTCTCAAGGGCATAGTTTTGGCTGGCCCTTATTTTGGCATTTTTGTAGGGAGCAACATAACTATGTGATTGTCTATGTAACTCTATATGATTACACAGGCAAGCACGTGACTGTCATACAGAAACACCAGGATGTGTCAGTGACGGAGAATGGCGACGCAACGTTCACTGTCGGTTTGTCGAGACCGGTTGATAAAACTGCAAAGTGGTTTCACAAGGCAAGTGTTACTTGTTCCCGCCTAACTAAAGAGGATTGCTGCTCTTACTTAACACTACTGTTTGGGTTTAAGTTAGCCCTGTATTTCCGCGTGGCACACAAAACACTACGCAAGGTAAAGTGGCGTTCGCTATTGCAGTTGGTGGGGGTAGTGAGTTGGTCTCCAGGCGTTTGTAGCTGTATGACGCGGACTAGTGCGCGTTCCAGACGAGACTATAGTTCTAGTTCAGAAGGTGTGTAGAAACCTTGGAATACTACTCACATTTTTGCAAATCACTGTTTGTTTTAAAGCACTGTGAGTCCAGTAACTAGCCATCACAACTGAATCACTTCCTGTGCCTTGTTTCAACGGCTCACTTGCTTTTTCGCGTTATTGCAATGAGCATTTTGGATTTCATCAGCTCAACCAACTCAGCAGTAATGATAAACTGGCCAAGTAGGTACGATTTCCAACACTGGCCTCAAGCGCAAGTGAACTGGACAAGCCGGTTTTGTCGAGACAGTGAGAAATGGCGCTTTAAAAGCAACATCAAGAATTTTCAGGAAGGTCACTTGCATATTGCACTGCCCAAAATGTTCAGTATCGTTCTCCTCGTATGCTTCGCGCCACCCCAACACCTTTTCAACAGACAGTCTGAAGGTGAACAGTTGCCAAGCTATTCCTTACATATATTTTTCCACTATCCTTTGAAAGTTTTTTGCAGCGCGCCGTAACAAAAATTACCATGTTAGTAAGTAATTACTGGTAGAGATAATCTGCATTCAGAGTTCACCTTCCCAACTCCGTGGAAAACTTATATGCTTGATTGCAATGTAGAACCCTGCTCAGGTAAACTTAAAATGCTACTCGATTCAGGAAACGAGGGGTATAATGCCACCCTAAATTTGCACACGTCTTCTTGAGACACGTGACATCCGTTATTTACGGAACAAGCTATTTTTTACTTCCATATGTCCATTGTTAAACACTTTTGCAACAAAATTTTATCTGCGCAGCGAAACACACATATCATACAAATTTTATGCAGGGTATCACCAAAAAGGGGTCTTTTTAGAGGGGATTTTTTGTTTGTGGGTTGAAAACGTCATGGACGTGTTAGATCCGTTTTTTTTATATAAAGCCATGGTGCAGGAAGACTCTTCACATATGAGGCATCGGTGGTCATATCTGGCCAAATAGGTTTTGCACTTAAAATTGCATTGAAATGTTAACTTAGTAAGGTGTCCGAAATTTCATACATATCAGGTAACCATGGGTGGTATAGTACCCATATACCCTATATATAGGCTTTCAGGGACATTTTTGCAAAATAACTCTGGCACTATTCCATTGTAGTCTCTGAAAATCAGGAAAAGTCATGGAAACACAGGTTTCTAACATTTTTCTAAGTATATAAAATCAACAACTCACCCTGCATATCTGGGTGGCGACCCACCCAGCATATCTGAGCAGTGTTAATTGGTAGGATGCCTTTAGGTTTACAAGATGAAAGGACAAAACTGATTGCCGAAGTTCCTATAATATCATTTTGCAAAACTTTTCCAATCACAGGGAAATGAATTGGTTTCCTCCTGTGACGTCATGATGGAAAAGAGAGCTGAGTTTCACATCTTGCGTTTGAAAAACATTAAAGGCTCAGCATCAGGGGAAATACGTTTCGAAATGCCTGGTAAGCTTTCGGATATTTTAGTATTGCTTCTTGCTAATTAATGAAAGGTTGTTGCAAGTGATCGTTTTTGATGGTCACATAACTTCGGGGCAGACATGCGGAATAGAGTTTCTGCTGACATCGTTTCGTATTTTAAATACTTCCACTTATTTTTTGGCGAAGAGAAATGACAAGAGGTGTGTTGAGAAAAACATTGGACTACTTCATGCTTGCCTCAGTAAGAATGTTGGGAAGCAAACAATTGTTCGGCAAAGTACCTGTGGAATTTATAAAGTTAGAGAAAAACTGCAATGAAGTGAAAAGAGAACAAGAAACGAAGCTTAAAACCGCAGTCTTAGGTCTCCTAAAACCTTTAGGCGAACCGTGGGCGTCGCAAGGGGGGGGTTCCTGGGCCCCTCTGGATTTTGAAATTTAATATTTTCCTAATAACGGTTTAGAAGAAAAATGTTTCTCTCTTAGTTTCGAGTTGATAAAATGAAATTTCACCGCGGTTGGTCCCGATGGAAAAAATCCTTTGGTCACCCCCTATAAAAATCCATTATTGCCCCCATGGAAAAAATCCTACCGACGCCCATGAGTCAAACCCCTGTGAACAGGCGCACCCTGGCAGAGAATTGCATTTGCCGAGAATTTCCCAAACTGTTCCAAATCAGTATTCAGTACTACATTTGTTTTGTTACTGAACGCAAGGTGAACCTCAAGCAAGTTGCTCCGCTCAGCTGAACGTCGCCGGTTGGTTTGAAACTGAACCATTCCAGAAGATTCGTGAAAGCCTGCCGGAAGTTACGTCAGCAAAACTCGGAGATGACGTGAAATTTGTGGTGGGCGTCTCATCTGAAGCAAAGTGTCGTTCTGTGTGGACCCACTGCGGAAAACCCGTGCCCCCGAACAGCAAGAGGTTAGTGATTCAAGCAAAAGTTTGTTGATGCGAGGTATTGTTGCTCTTACTTGTCTGTTCGCGTGTCATAACCTTGTGTTGTTGCATCATAAGCACTGGTGTAATGCCACATAAAGCAGGAGGTACGTTTTCCTAAAAGACAAGTGCCTTGCTACAAAAAGATGAGATGCCTCGCTACAAAGATATATGGGCGAAAAACTTATTTTTTGAATTTGAAAAAGACAACGTTAGCGACGATATTGGTGAGCCACATCAAAACGTAGGAAAGCCTTTACTCTTTCAAGAACAGGGATTCGGCTTCTTCGGATTGAAACAATTAAGTCTGTCGATACCGGGAGCAATTTAAACGCAAAGTGAGGTCAGCAGCTTGTATACAGAAGTCACAGAAAAACAAAACAGACACTTCTTTGACAGAGCTATACATTTTAAACTTACCAATTTTCCTCAACGCCAAGGTAGAAAAAGTATGGCTGGCGGCTCTTTTGCAAATCTCATTACCTCCGATTATGTGGAAAAATATTTAGAGAAACATTTACAGATTTGAAACGCTTTATGCTTTTGTACTTGTGAAAGAAACGTCTTTATGCTTATGAAAATTTTGTGAAGTAACCACGCGTCTGATTGCGAAGCGCCTGTTGACAACAATGCGCACGATACGCCAGAGCAGCTGCGGTGTGCGTTCATGCGCAGATAAGCGAAAGGAGCCATGGTAACTTGGAATTCTTGGAATACAACTTCAAAAGAACAAGTTTCGTGCAATATAATCAGGGCCGGATCACGGAGACTGTAGGCCGAAGATAGTTTTCTAGAGAAGGGCCTATGTTAAATGAAAGAGTCTTGCAAAATAATTGAATTGCCTTAGCTAGAGCGATCAGACATTTTGTCAAGTTTGATAAATTTTAGGAGATACTTGCAATTAAAACAATAATAAAAAAAAATTGAGGACCGAGTTTTTCCAGGGCCCAAGGGTATAGCTTTAGTAGCCTAATGGTTAATCCGCCATTGAACACAGTGCGTGCTTTTCCTGCGTAATTATTATAAGGAAGCTAATGAAGAAACTGGGCAACGGCCTGTGGAAGAACTGAATGTGAAGGAGTTCAGGAAATAACTCAAACGCAGACAGTGCTTTCTCACTTGGATGTATATATAACAGGAGATATTGGCGTTGTCAATATCAATGACGAACCATCGGATTAAACATGTTTCTTTACTTTTACCAACGCAAAGCCCTTGTTTGTGTTTGATTGTTGTTAACTGTATTATTTGCTCCAACCAAACTTTCGGTGATAAATCAGGTTTTCATAAGTAGTTATATGTGGTCCGCGAAACTCAATTTTGCCTCGATGAATAAAAACTTTATTGAGTCTTTTAATTCACTGTACTGCCCCTCATATGTGAATGTTGAACCGCCAGGTACAAAGTCAGGCAGGTTGCCGATGAAGTTCACTTCACCATCAAGGGCGTAACCGCCCAGGATGCTGGAAATGTGGAATGCGTTGTGGATAAACAGAAAACGATCACCGAACTAAAGGTTGTTGACAACAAACAGGTACTTGTACAATATAATTCGCGCTGATACATCGAGCTGGAGCTTTTCTCCAGCAGAAAACAGTCGTGTGCAGGAATTGGGCAGAAAAAACTTTCCATATTCCCATTGGAGCAATACTGGTAAACAGCTGTGCTAAGTTGCAATACAAGAGAGGAGAGTTTGTCTTTACCATCTTTAGGATTCCTCTACGGAACACGACGTTACATGACAAGATAAGAACCATCTTCATGCAAGACTCTGCCTCAGGTCGCATTCAATTTGTAAAACCAACTTTTCGATGCGGAGTGATTGTCATTCATTTTGTGTCCGACTAGCTGACTATTCAGCTTCTGATTAATTTTATCGTCAACGCCAAGTGCCACTGCTACTGAATCGTTGCATTGTAGGAGGAGATTCCCAAGCTTTATACAAATGCTTACGAAAAACCATTATATTTTTAAAAGCATTTTCCTTGTACTTTTCATGGTTTAGCATACAGACCAAACCTCGAGCGAATTGAATGCAAGCACAAAATTCTTTGAGGATTGGGCCGAAGATGAACGAGTGAGAGTTCGGAAATTTTCGGAGGGAGCTAGAAGTGCGCGACTGCCTTGTAAGCTTACGCGAAGTGATCTGAAGGTGGAATGGCGGAAAAACGGTCACGTGATCAGCGACAGCAGCCATATTGAAGTAAGTATTCTTCCTAAAGCTGAAAGCAAACACTACGTATCACAAAAGAAAGTTGTTCTGCCCAGTGGCGATTCTTAGGGGGGGCCTGGGTGGACCATGCCCCGCCCAAAATTTTTGCTTGGCCCCCCGTTTGGCCCCCCAGTTCTTTCTTAACTTTAAGATCGTTTGGTTGGCATACGCAGGGTCGCCAAATGCGTTTTGTAAAAATACCGGCCATTCTGCAAACAGCGCTAGATCTAAGTTGTGTCGTAATTCATAAGCGGCACAGGGAAATCAGAGAGACAATCAGTATTTTTAAGCCACAATAAATAATTTGCCCGTATATTGGCTGATTCGTTACATTTCGGTGTGTGTGTGACGTTACAATCGCACCAAAGATTGCGTCAACAGCAGCAAATAAACTTCGCTGAAGGATCTGTCCTGACAAGATTCATTACTAGAGTCATTACAATTTGAGAAATTCTGCGTTAGTTCTTTTTGAAGTTATGGGAAATTATTTTCACACTACTGGCTTCAGACACTGATTTTCAAAATACCGGTCTTTTACCGGCCTCTGCTAAACTAACAGTAAAATACCAGCAAGGCCAGTGAAATACCGGACATCTGACAGCCCTAGACACATGCAGTAGATATCTCTCGGCCAACAATATTTCAAGAGATAATTCAGAAACCCTCTAGCCTGCATTTAAAATTTCCCAAATGCATGATATGCTGTGTTGTGGTTTTTGACGGTTGGGTAACAAGTTGTTTGTGACGACACACACCGGGGGTTGCTCGGATCCTGCGTGAAATTTAGTCAGACCGCGGTCGTGGTGTTGAAAAACTCACTTCGAAACGAACAAAACAGTCACAAAAGTGGGAAGATTGATCTTTCGTGCATTTCAGTGTGAGATGGAGCTGGATTATATAACTGTCAACAGATCGTTGCTTGTCCCAGTAGCAAAAGGTTTGTGAAAGCATTAAGAATTGGTTTCAGTTAATTTATCTCAATTTATCCTGGCTGTGGTATTGCATTCGGCTGCCTTGTGTATACGACTTGGAAACATCTTACGTAAGTGGTTCGTGACTACATTT
>Ga0210059_1012539_pt1 | contig 12785 bp, 16 predicted proteins | sample Ectturendosymbi2_FD_188042 | JGI IMG/M metagenome (GOLD analysis project Ga0210059, IMG submission 188042) | Ecteinascidia turbinata endosymbiont from Florida, USA - Sample 2 (SPAdes) (version 2) | ecosystem: Host-associated > Tunicates > Ascidians > Unclassified | place: Key West, Florida...
GAACGTGGTCTGTTATGAACGTGGTCTGTAATGAACGTGGTCTGTAATGAATGTGGTCTGTTATGAATGTGGTCTGCAATGAAATGTGGTCTGTTATGAACGGGCTCTGTAATGAAGGGATCTATAACGAGTGGCCTGTTATGAATATGATCTATTATGAACGTGGTCTGTTATGAACGTGGTCTGTAATGAACGTGGTCTGTTACGAACGTGGTCTGTAATGAAATGTGGTTTGCTATCAACGTGGTCTGTTGTGAACGTGGTCTGTAGTGAACGTGGTCTGTTATGAACATGGTCTGTTATGAACATGGTCTGTTATGAACGTGGTCTGAAACGAAATGTGGTCTGTTATGAACGTGGTCTGTTATGAACGTGGTCTGTTATGAACGTGGTCTGTAATGAAAGTAGTCTGTTATGAATGCGCCCTGTCATGAACGGGCTCTGTAATGAAGGGATCTGTAATGAGTGGCCTGTCATGAATGTGGCCTGTTATGAACGTGGCCTGTTATGAACGTGGTCTTTCATGAACGTGGCCTGTTATGAACGTGGTCTTTTATGAACGTGGTCTTTTATGAACGTGGTCTGTTATGAACGGGCTCTGTAATGAAGGGATCTGTAAAGAGTGGCCTGTTATGAATGTGGCCTGTTATGAACGTGGTCTGTTATGAACGTGATCTGTTATGAACGTGGTCTGTCATGAACGTGGTCTGTCATGAACGTGGTCTGTCATGAACGTGGTCTGTCATGAACGTGGTCTGTCATGAATGTGGTCTGTCATGAACGTGGTCTGTCATGAACGTGGTCTGTTATGAACGTGGTCTGTTATGAACGTGGTCTGTTATGAACGTGGTGTGTAATGAATGTGGTCTGTTATGATCGTGGTCAATTATGAACGTGGTCTGTAATGAAATGTGGTCTGTTATGAACGTGGTCTGTGATGAATGTACCCTGTCATGAACATGGTCTGTTATGAACGGGCTCTGTAATGGAGGGATCTATAATGAGTGGCCTGTTATTAACGTGATCTGTTATGAACGTGATCTGTTATTAACGAGGTCAGTTATGAACGTGATCTGTTATGAACGTGGTCTGTAATGAACGTGGTCTGTAATGAAATGTGGTCTTTTATGAACGGGCTCTGCAATGAAGGGATCTATGATGAGTGGCCTGTTATGAATGTGGCCTGTTATGAACGTGGTCTGTTATGAAGATGGTCTGTAATGAACGTGGTCTGTAATGAACGTGGTCTGTAATGAAATGTGGTCTGTTTTGAACGTGGTCTGTTGTGAACGTGGTCTGTTGTGAACGTGGTCTATTGTGAACGTGGTCTGTTGGGAACGTGGTCTGTTGGGAACGTGGTCTGTTATGAATGTGGCCTGTTATGAACGTGGTCTGTTATGAACGTGGTCTGTTATGAACGTGGTCTGTTATGAACGTGGTCTGTTATGAATGTACCCTGTCAAGAACATGGTCTGTTATGAACGGGCTCTGTAATGAAGGGATGTGAAATGAGTGGCCTGGTATGAATGTGGCCTGTTATGAATGTGGCCTGTTATGAACGTGGTGTGTTATGAAAGTGGTGTGTTGTGAACGTGGTGTGTTATGAACGTGGTGTGTTATGAACGTGGTGTGTTATGAACGTGGTCAGTTATGAACGTGGTCAGTTACGAACGTGGTCAGGTATGAACGTGGTCTGTAATGAACGTAGTCTGTAATGAACGTGGTCTGTTATGAACGTGGTCTATGGTGAACGTGGTCTGTTATGAACGTGGTCTGTTATGAATGTGCCCTGTCATGAACATGGTCTGTAATGAAATATGGTCTGTTATGAACGGGCTCTGCAATGAAGGGATCTATATCAAGTGGCCTGTTATAAATGTGGACTGTTATGAACGTGGTCTGTTGTGAACGTGTTCTGTTGTGAAGGTGGTCTGTTGTGAACGTGGTCTGTAGTGAACGTGGTCTGTTATGAACGTGGTCTCTTATGAACGTGGTCTGTTATGAATGTGCCCTGTCATGAACATGGTCTGTTATGAACGGGCTCTGTAATGAAGGGATGTGTAATGAGTGGCCTGTGAATATGGCCTGTTATGAATGTGGTCTGTTATGAACGTGGTCTGTTATGATCGTGGTCTGTAATGAAGGTGGTCTGTTATGAACGTGGTCTGTAATGAAATGTGGTCTGTTATGAACGGGCTCTGTAATGAAGGGATCTATAACGAGTGGCCTGTTATGAATGTGGCCTGTTATGAATGTGATCTGTTATGAACGTGGTCTGTAATGAACGTGGTCTGTAATGAACGTGGTCTGTAATGAACGTGGTCTGTTGTGAACGTGGTCTGTAGTGAACGTGGTCTGTAGTGAACGTGGTCTGTAGTGAACGTGGTCTGTAGTGAACGTGGTCTGTAGTGAACGTGGTCTGTAGTGAACGTGGTCTGTTATAAACGTGGTCTGTTATGAACGTGGTCTGTCATGAACGTGGTCTGTCATGAACGTGGTCTGTAATGAATGTGGTCTGTTATGAACGGGGTCTGTTATGAATGCCCTGTCATGAGCATGGTCTGTTATGAACGGGCTCTATAATGAAGGGATCTATAATGAGTGGCCTGTTATGAATGTGGCCTGTTATGAACGTGGTTTGTTATGAACGTGGTCTGTTATGAACGTTGTCTGCTATGAATGCGTCTGTTTAGAACTTCTCTGTAATGAACGGGTCTGAATGAATGTGAACTGTTATGTGCATGTCTGTCATGAATATGGTCTGTCAATAACGAGTCTGTTACGAACGTGGTCTGTTATGAACGTGGCATGTTACGAAAGCTGTCTGCAATGAATGGGTCAGTTGGGATTGTTGTCTGTAATGAACGCGTGTGTTATGAATATGGTCTGTTATGAATGTGACTGTTGTGATTGTGGTCTGTTTTGAATGTGGTCTGTCATGAACATGGTCTGTTATGAATATGGTCTGTGATGAACGGGTGTGTTATGAATGTGGTCTGTTGTGAAAGTGGACTATAATGAACGGGTCTGTTATTTAAGATTCTGTTTTGATTGTGGTCTGTGCTGAACGCGTCTGTTATGAATGTGGTCTCTTATCAACAGGTCTGTCATGAGCGTGGTCTGTCATGAGCGTGGTCTGTCATGAGCGTGGTCTGTCATGAGCGTGGTCTGTCATGAACGTGGTCTGTCATGAAAGTGGTATGTTGTGATAATGGTTTGTCATGAACGTGGTCTGTTATGAACGTGGTCTGTTATGAACGTGGTCTGTTGTGAACAGGGTCTGTCGTGAACAGGGTCTGTCGTGAACAGGGTCTGTCGTGAACAGGGTCTGTCGTGAACAGTGTCTGTAGTGAACAGGGTCTGTAGTGAACAGGGTCTGTAGTGAACAGGGTCTGTAGTGAACAGGGTCTGTAGTGAACAGGGTCTGTAGTGAACAGGGTCTGTTGTGCACGTGGTCTATAGTGCACGTGGTCTGTAGTGCATGTGGTCTATAGTGCATGTGGTCTGTAGTGCATGTGGTGTGTAGTGAACGTTGTCTGTTATGAGTATGGTCTGTGATGAACGGGTGTGTTATGAATGTGGTCTGTTGTGAAAATGGTCTATAATGAACGGGTCTGTTATTTAAGATTTTGTTTTGATTGTGGTCTGTACTGAACGTGTCTGTTATGAATGTGGTCTGTTATGAACGTGGTCTGTCATGAAATTGGTATGTTGTGATAATGGTTTGTCATGAGCGTGTCTTTTATGAACGTTCTCCGTAATGAACAGGCCTCCAATGAACGTGGTCTGTTATGAACATGATCTGTTATGAATGGGGTCTGTCATGAATGGGGTCTGTCATGAATGGGGTCTGTCATGAATGGGGTCTGTCATGAATGGGATCTGTCATGAATGGGGTCTGTCATGAATGGGGTCTGTCATGAATGGGGTCTGTCATGAATGGGGTCTGCGATGAACGCGTCAATTATGAATGTGCTCTGCTACGTGCACGTCTGTTATTAACTACTCTGTAAAGAACGGGTCTATAATGAATGTGGTCTGTTATGAGCATGGTCTGCTACGAATATGGTCTGTTATGAAGGATGGTCTGTTTTGAAGGATGGTCTGTTATGAAGGATGGATGGTTATGGACATGGTCTGTCATGAACGTGGCCTGTCATGAACGTGGCCTGTCATGAACGTGGCCTGTCATGAACGTGGCCTGTCATGAACGTGGCCTGTCATGAACATGGCCTGTCATGAACATGGCCTGTCATGAACATGGCCTGTAATGAACATGGTCTGTTATGAATGTGGTCTGTTATGAATGTGGTCTGTTATGAATGTGGTCTGTTATGAATGTGGTCTGTTATGAATGTGGTCTGTAATGAATGTGGTCTGTTATGAATGTGGTCTGTTATGAATGTGGTCTGTTATGAATGTGGTCTGTTATGAATGTGGTCTCTTATGAATGTGGTCCGTTATGAATGTAGGTCCGTTATGAATGGGGTCCGTTATGAATGGGGTCCGTTATGAATGGGGTCTGTTATGAATGGGGTATGTTATGAATGGGGTCTGTTGTGAATGCGTCTGTTAAGAACGCGTCTGTTAAGAACTACTCTGTAATGAACGGGTCTGTAATGAATGTGGTGCTTAATGAACGGGTTTGCTATGAACAAGTCTGTTACGAACGTGGTCTGTCATGAACGTGGTCTGTCATGAACGTGGTCTGTAACCGGTCTGTTATGAAGGCCGTCTGTTATGAACGTGGTCTGTTATGAACGTGGTCTGTTATGAACGTGGTCTGTTATGAACGGTTTTTTATGAACATGGTCTATAATGAACGGGTCTGTAATGAATGTTATCTGTTATGAATGGGTCTGTTACGTATGTGGTCTGTTATGAATGTGGTCTGTTGTGAATGTGGTCTGTTGTGAATGTGGTCTGTTGTGAATGTGGTCTGTTGTGAATGTGGTCTGTTGTGAATGTGGTCTATTATGATCAGGTCTGTTATGAATGTGGTCTGCAATGAATGGGTCTGTTTTTGAGGTGGTCTGTAATCAACGAGTCTGTTATGAATGACAAAAATGATGAACGAACGTAAATCATCTCAAACCAAAGAAAGCTGGACAAAATTCAAACGCAGAAGTTTCTACTGAGATGCCTGTGCCTGATGTTATTGATTCAAATCAACAACAACTAAAATTTGAACGCGAAACGCAGAAGCTGCAACAACCTCAAGCAGTGGAAAGACGCATCAATGCCAAAAAAACAATTGAGTGCAAAAAAAAATCATGTGCAACATCAAGAAAAGTATACAAACAAAAACAATAAAAAAATCATAAGCAAAGCACTCCTTTGTTAGCAGTTCGTCTGATAAAAGCATGGGTCTGCCATAACTTTTGCGTATTTGCCAGAAATGCAATGCGTTTTGTGTGCACGATCCAAGGTGAGTTGCTGCATTCAAATTTTTATCTCATGGATTGAAAGAATATTTAAAGATATTTAGTTAAAAAACGACAGACTGATAATAACTTGGATCATTCACAGCCACTGTCGCTTTCATCTTTCTTTGTCACATGTTTTTAAAATTACTTTGTCATGTTTATGACTGCCACGCCATGAAGATCAGACATAAATGCAAGAGATGACAACATGCATAAGCTGGACGTTTGGTTTACGACCAAGCTGCGTAACGCTGAACAACTACTCGAGCTGCTGATTGTGTGCATTCTGACTATATACATTAAGTACGGATGAATGCAAAATGCAACTTGCTGCATTGCTGTTCGCATTGATTTTTTAATACAATTTGTATTTCACAACAATGCTTAGAAAAAGCAATAGTTTTTCCCTGTTTAAACCAAATCTACCTTTCTTTTTCAAAGTTTACCCGCCTATTTGCGCACACACAGCTCTATACCTGAGTTTCCCTCTGTTATCTCCTCATCATCAATGACGTAATCAACTTCCTGAATAATGACATTCACCTTGCGAAGTCCGCAATAGATTGCTGAAGTTGTCCCTAGAAATGTAATAAACAATTTTAACGGACATGAAATTATCGTTGAACACAAAAAAAACTTTTTGCACCAACCAGAGCAGGGCTTCCCAATCTTTTTTTTTTGGCCATGCACCCTTTCAGCATTCCGACAGATGAATATGTACCCCTAAACTTTCTTATGACAAAATATTTTATCATGCTTAATCATAAATATTTTTTAAAATAAGCATATAATTATTTTTGAAAAGAATATTCATTGATATATGTATAAATACTTGGAAATAAACGATATGTAAATAAATATATATTTCTCTTCTATTGTTAACCTTAAAAGTACCCCTTCGGATAGGCAAGTGTACCCATACGGGGTACATGTACCCCAGGTTGGGAACCTCTGAACTAGAGGAAACTGCTGGTTTATTCAATAAATGCCAAATACATACTGCATGTTACATAGTATCAAGCATCAGGTTCACTTTTGTTCTCGTACTCGATGTGGAGTGTCAATTATCAGCGACACCCATCTTCGCTTTTTTGTGCTGGAGGCACCGTGGCTACTGTCGCGCTGGTAGCTGCATTGGTAGCACAGCGCGAGAACCTTTCATATGCACATAGGTGATTGTATCCAAGAAAAAGGCTGGACAAGGTGCATGTTCCGTTTTTCACGTCTACGGTATGTCCTGACCGGGAATCAAGCCCAGGCTACCAGCTGTTGTGACGCTTTTTTAGCCAACTGCACCGCTTTGCCGGTAGTGCCAAACATAAAGGATAAATGTCAAATTGCAAAACCATTTCGCAGGTTGCATTTCTCTCGGATCGCGACAATCAAACCTTTCATCAACGTTTCAACAACTTTACGAGTTGCAATCAAGAAACTTTTTTAAGCAAATGCGCAATAACCAAGTCTATCAATATTTCTTACACTTACTTTGCTTTTCTGGATTAGGCGCGAAAAGCTGAGTTCAAAATTTTCTTTCTTCGATGTTCTGCGGGTAATTTATTCGGAGATTTTGAATATCACTCTCTGGGACATTCAGTGCATTCCGAACAATGTTAGTGTTCCATATGTCAGGATTTGAATAGCTCTGGGTAACTGAATACATCAGCCAACCGTGATTACAGTCTGCAATACAGAACGTACAACTTAAAACACAGCGCACGAATGCAGGTAAGTTTAAATTGAACTGGCACAACTGCAATACATTTATTTCGTGAAATCGATCATTTGAAACCCCTCGCAATGAGTCCACGCTGAAATGGATCAGAGCAAGCAAACATTATTTGGTATGCACAAAAAAGCCATCCTTTAACCACTGCTTATCAAGTTCCATCTACAAATGATTCACCACCAACCAATGAGTCTTCATGGCCTCGCTGGGATTAGTACGCACTATTGCAGTAGCAGGAACGCATGTCATAAGTCAAAGGGAAAAAAATTCAGCTGCACGAGCTAAAATTAAGGTGATTCAGCCCACACTACAACCATTTGCAAGACTGGGGCAATTTCAACGTTTGTATCAGTTTTGAAGAATACCACGCCACTACAGCGCTTTTGGACATTATCCTTCACCAACACAATGATGAACTATCGATAGTGAACTGAACAGTGGACTACTATTCACGCTCGGGAGTGCTAGATCGGTATTTTGAAGAATATACTGTTGGAACCTTTGAAAAACGCACAAAGGATTCAAATCTTGCAGCGCAATCACGATTTGTTTAACAATGTTTGTTCTGCTTTGATCAGTATGTCGGCAGTGTTCCCTCTAAGAAAATTTTGCATTGAGCAAATGCTTGTTTCAGTGCGTAGGCACTTGCACAACCATGTGGGCACACAACTAGTGAAGCGTTTCAAGTGGTAGAGGTCTATGCAATATAAATTGGACATAAAATTTGTCGTTGTGTTGGATTTCAGTAAAAACATTCAACAAGCAGGGCAAAGCACATCTTTAGAATTACTTCATGGATACCTTTTTTGCTGCAAATTAGAGCTATTTTGAAAAAAGTCACTGAAGTCAAAGTATGTGAAATTCTCCTAATTTAATCTGAGTTTGGATTGCTTTAGCTAGGCGACGAAGTGAAATCAGTCAGCAAATATTTTTGGTAGAAAATTAATTTCACATAACTTCACACATCCTCAGTTCTAAAATCTGTAAGGGGTTCGTACGGGTGAAATGTTGAAAGATAAGAAGCAAGAGCAGAAAAACCAAGCAAACTCAAGACTAAAATGAATAATCCAAGCACAACGCGCGGTAGGTAAAAATAGCAAATAGGTTGTACTTAAATAATCGTTTGTCGCAAAAACTTAAACGTGTTTTGTATTTAGCATCAATAACGGAGCACGTAGCTACCTCGATGGCTCAACACAAAGCGTAAGTAAAATGGGTAAGCAGATAGGAGGTCGTAAGGTTGACAGGCCTAGCCTTTACATGCTGAACGCTAGAGAGATACAAGAAAACGGGAAATCAAAAACTACACACGTGGAAAAAAGGTAATCATACAAATGGCAAAAGCATAATGGAAGCAAATCATTGAACATCGCAAAGAGGTACAAGAATTGTTTGAAACGAGAGATGATCATGCCTTGAATGTTATTTTGTGCGTTTATTTTTTTAAAACATTTACCTTCAGAGGTATCCAGAGTCAATACTCGGTTGTTCTACAAAAGCAACAGTCATAAATGGGTGATGTCTTTGATGCTGTGAATTTTACAGTCTTCAGGGACAAACACAAAACCGACTTCAGTAGTTTTGCAATCATTAACATCATGTAATTTCATTTCATTACCTCTGGTAAGCTGTGCAGGCTTGGCGAATCGTTGGTTCAGAGTAGGGTTACCATATTTCCATTACCCAAAAAGGAAACATTTTTAGCAAGGTGCTCAAATCAAAACACTGGTGTAGTTTTTTAATACATACACTCACCAAAAATAAGCTACTCAAAATTATACTGAAAACCGTAGCTTGTATTAAAAAAACTTTCAAAGGGCAAAGGATGACAGTTTGGCGTTTTTTAGTAAAATCAGAACACATTTTAGATTTGAAAAAGAAAACGTATGGTAACTTTAGTTCCAAGCCAATGTGAGCAAATGCTGAAATTAGTGTTTGCTGAATGGGTTCATTTGGCGTTTGAGGCACTTATCCAAATTATATAATCGATGAATCTACGGAAACGTTTTGCCTTATGCATCACACCAGCATCAGCTGTAGAATGCAATGCACAGCAATATTTTCCAATGAACCAACAGAGCTTATCACAGGTTATAACTCCGTTTTTGGGGCATATAATTCGTTGCAAGATTGGGTGACAACGCATGTTGTTAAGGCAAATTTGTTCCGTTCAACAATGAATTTATGGATCTTGGTGCTGAAGTTGAAATGCTTATCCAGGACACATTCTGAGAGTTTTAGTTACAGTGTCTCTGCATAAGGTTGGGTAAAGTGCTTTTCTATTTGCGACCATTATGCAAAGCACAGTTCTTCGTTTTTCCCATCCTAGGTGTTTAGTCTAGTGGCCTTTTCAGTTCAGCAAGTCTCCTATGGATTGGCAACCATCTTGGCAAAACTCTGTGCAGACTAGTTATTGGAACACAGCAAGTCGGATTATAGAAAAATCATGAAAACAGAGCCCAGGGAAGTGATTTCTTGAAAGCTTCCTGTAAAACTGGAGCTTTTATTCACATGTTACCAAAACAACGACAACTTAAGAGCAATTCACTTACTCATCCAATTTTCGATGTTGCGCACTAACCAGACACAATGTGGAATATGGAAAGCAAGTGGTAAGTGAGTGGTTTCAGCTACCAGTTTATCACTGTGCTTACATATCTCCATGTTTTCTAAAACCTTTTTAATAACCATAAAAACTGCAGCGGTACTGACACAGCTGTAATGTTGTTAGAATCGCCAAATGATAATGACAAAAAGAGAAATTGATGTTAAAGGTGTTCGGCAAAGACTCCACATGCTGCAAAATTATAGATCATATGACTGGCCGCATAAATTAGCAATGCATATCATGACTCTGTGATAGCAGGCCGATTAAACAGCACAACAAAATATACAAAACCATGAATTGTTTTGGAGTGCAGTACATTAATAAAAGTTGGCCAATCAAACTACAAAAAAGGATTTTGAGAATAGCAATTAATCATGAAAAATTAGTTCATAAACCACGATTCTTTAGCAGGGCTGCAACCAGCTGATAATTTCAGCAGGGATGGAAAAATGGTCCAAACTGATGTTGTACCTAACAAATAAGCATGATTTTTGAAACTTTCAGCTGGGGTAATTATCTGGTTGCCTCCTTCTGGTTGCAGGCCTGTTATCCAGGATAAGTTACTTTACAAACGTTTGGACTCAAAAAAAACTTTCTAAACTGTAAAGTCTTTAGAAATTACATTTCATGAATTGATTTGAGGAGCACAACTTGAGCAGATCATCAGCTTCAGTGTTTCGGTTTCCAGTAAATATCTCGTCATGAACATACTCCAACAAATCATGGTGCTGTTTTGTAAATTAACCTAAAAAAATATTGTTATTGTTGGAAGTTTCACGAAATTGATAGCATGTATTGAAAAATAAAAGAAACAGGTTCATCTAAAATTGGACAGAGTTTCATCAATGACGTAATCATGCAAGGAAATGTCATTAATACTTAGGCTAAGGAAAAAGATCACTTTGAAAATTTGAAACACATTAACAACGTTTAAGTGGCAATAATCATCAAAGGTATTTTTAACAATACTTACCAATTGGTTTTTGCAACAAGTTCACGAGATGGCAAAAATCCAATCGCTTGCATTGTTCTTGAACCTCAATTTCACAAAAACCAACCTTTCTTAAAAATTGTGACCAGTATTGTAGATTCAGGTTTTCTCAAATTTTTGAAAAGAAGACCTGTTCCGAAAACCTGTTAAAGCACAAAGTTCATTAAACAGCTTTGATAAGAGTTTTGGAAAATCTGATGCTTTTCAGATGTGATCATCAAACACTTGACACATGTTTCAGAAAAACACACTAACAAATTGTGTGCATCTCATATGAATACCAGGCACTGATGCTAATGTAATTTGTATAGTTTGAAATAAATATAACATGCTCAATTCTAGATGGCACAGTTTTGACTTTTGCAGTCTCGCCAATTGAGCAAAGAGCTTTAAGCTTCGCTGCACCACTACCAACAAAAGGTAGCCTAACCATCAGTCATCTGTGGCTACTAGACCAACATGGGTAGTTTCTACTAAAATAATTGCGTTGAAGTAAGCGATGCTTATCAGCCAGAGCTCTTCTTACCAGTCTAGAGCAACCAGACTGAATTTGAGCGCAATCATGGTTTCACATAAGACACCATTGTTGTAACATTAACCCTTTAACGACCGCGTGCACCCACATATTGGCGTGCCCTTTTTGGCCATAAATCGCCAGCTGCTACAGCTAGAGAGCTGTTCAAACCATCTACGGATTCAGCAAGTCTTCTAGTTGACATCGAAAAAAAAATTTTTTCGTTTTGGGTTTGAGGTTTTCTGGGGGGAATGTCATGAGTAGGGGTGTTTTTGTATTATTTTGGCCATCTTTGGCTGGCCCTGGGCGCTGTCCCAATGGGCCATTTTTTTGACCTAAAGTTAGTTTGAAAACAAGGTCAAAATACGCATCCATAGAGCTCTTGATTGACTTCCTAGCATATCGGGAGTGAAAATTATGGCTCATAAACCAAAAATTGACCAAAATTTTGCTCCCTCAAAAGCCACTCTGAGGGGCATTTCTCCCAGGCAATAACTCGCCGTCAGATTGAGCTAGAGAGCTGTTCAAACCCTGTAAAGACTCGTGAAGGTATGTAGTTTGCAATGAAAAAAAAAAACGATTCAGTTTATGATGTCTGTTTTTGTTTTAATGCTTATATGATGATAGGATGTTTATGTTATTTTTTGCTGACATCAGCATTTTTGCCCGACCTCCCTTTAAGACCCGCAGGAACCATTTAAATGACATTAATTTTTTTTTAGTTCAGCTGTTTTTTGGTTACATTTCGGGACTTTGAAGGGTCCGAATGGGTTTTCAGCATTCCTGGTTCCAAGATTAGGGCCAAAAAACATTAAAATAAATTAGGGAAATCCCCCAAAAGTATTGAGAAAAGCCCCTTACCAATTAGCTGTTTTTTGGCTTAACTTTTGAACCAGAAAGGCTAGAAACTCAATCAAGGTCTCAAAAAATGCATATTCTCGCCTAGAATCCTAAAATACTGCGAGCCAAAATATTGGCGGGTGGGATCGGATGATGACGTCATATAATTCATCAAAAAACATGATCATGTCATGATCCCGTTGGCCCAAAACCTCCCAACCAAATTAAAAAAATTTTTTTTTAGTCTACACTACACGACGCCACTAGTCATTACAGAGTTTGAACAGCTCTCTAGCTCAATCTGCTGCCGAGTTATGACTGGCCAAAGTTTGCCCTGAAATGCAAATTATGCCTTTTCTGAAAAGTTTTGAAATAGGCCAAAAACTGGGTCTTTGACCCATAATTTTGGTTACAGATACGTTAGCAAGTCAATCAAGGGCTCTATAGACGCGGATTTTGACGTAGATTTCAACAAAACTTTGAGCCAATAGAATGGGTCAATGGGTTGGGGCCCAGGGCCGGCCAAAGGTGACCAAAATTTCCAAAACATGCCCTTGTAGGGACTGAGGTTGTAGGTTATTGCAGAGGTCCCTACTAGTTGAGGGGTCAACCTAGTTGTTGCAGGAGCACAGGTCGGTCTCCCAACTAAGCAACCTGACGTCTTGAAGTTGCCAAGCCAA
>Ga0210059_1012540_pt1 | contig 12785 bp, 9 predicted proteins | sample Ectturendosymbi2_FD_188042 | JGI IMG/M metagenome (GOLD analysis project Ga0210059, IMG submission 188042) | Ecteinascidia turbinata endosymbiont from Florida, USA - Sample 2 (SPAdes) (version 2) | ecosystem: Host-associated > Tunicates > Ascidians > Unclassified | place: Key West, Florida...
TTTTAGTATTGCCCCCCCCCACAATTTTGGTTGGCCCCAGTTTGGCCCCCCCACTTTTTGAACGCTGGAATCGCCACTGCGCTGTACACTTGTTAAATTAAGTCTTACACCGTAACAAGAGTTTGATTCAAAAAGTATTCTACCTTATTTTGAGTAAAAGACAGACCCAGCGCTTTCAATTTGCAGCAAGAGTCAAGGATTTTCAAAGCACAATTTTATTCAACCAGGTTGTTGTTTTGTATCGCAGGTGTGAGAGAGTCTAAAGATCATCAGCACCCAAAGTAGCTTCTGACAGTGGAAGTCGAAGGCCAAATAACACAGTGAATGGGGTTAAACAGCGAAGAGCATCTCACGTCAAAACAAATTTCAACAAAGCTTGCAGGTGCCAGCACACAAAAACGAAAGTTTTTTTGTTCTTCTATAGCAGTGGGTTTCAACCTTTTCAATGGTACCGCGACCCATTATAGCAACCCACTACAACCTAACGACCCCGTCTAAATTGGGCTCCTACGCTACTGCTGGAAACCACAAAGCAACACACGCTATCGTCAGCTTTGATACCTCCTCCAAGCTAAGCGATGTTATGCTCAACCATGCAAAACAATACTATGAATGTCATTCTAATGCTTCATGACTATCGCATGACTGCAGATATTTGCGAATCATCAAACCAAGAAAAATAATCTCAAAAAACCATTTCGCATGTTTAGTCGCTGCAAACGAGTTAAGACTGCGGTTTACATTTGGTGTAACTCAAGCGCTCTCCCATGTTTACTCGCGACCTCTTTGAAAAGGCTCACGGCCCAGGTGTGATGGTTGCTGTTCGTACGTGCACGGTCGTTGCTCGTAGTTCGATCGATTGATTATTGCAGTTGCCCGGAGCCGTCTTGCTTATCGGTAGAGCGCCTTTCGTTTATTGAGGCGTGAGTAAATACTGCGCTCTGACCGAAGTGTTCTTGCTGCCTCGTATTCAGTTATGTTCTCTGCATCATTTGAACTGGCTGCTTCTGCCGTACGACTATCGTCATGACTATTTCCTGGTCTCCAGTATGTTGAAACTCAGTTCTTTAAAGCCTAGTAAATATACTCCCTGGATATTTGCATCGATAGGCCGTTTTGTCACACCAGGATTCGAAAACCACAATTCGAAAACAAATGTTCTATAGTAAAAGCCGAGGAACAAAGCATTTTCTTTTATTTCTCCAACGCATTTCCTCTACCCTTTCTTCTCGTGCATGTAGTTTAGGTAATCAAGCTGCCAATATCTGAAAATGTCTTATTTTACGGTCTTGCACTATTTCTTTCGCTTTATAAACCACACCTTGCATGGGTTTACTCTTTAAAGCTAAGTTGGTATTGGTCGGCACGTAGCCAAAGCGATAGGTCAGTAATGAGTTTTTTTCGTTGCCAAAAGCCAACCAAGTATTGGTTTCAAAAGCCAGGACTTCCTACAAAACTATACGGCTACATCTTATTTACTTGTTTACAAGGAGAAGCAACCGACCTCCAAGACAGAATCGCAAACAACCAACTTACTGGTTGATTCGCTTTGTCGTAGAACAAACGAAAGCTGTCGGTGTGGTGATGACCGAAGAACTGGCCGCTGATGACGTCTTTGTAGCCTTGCACGAGCTCGATGTACTTCGCGTTGTGCATTGGGCAGACGTAAGGTTCGTCTTCAACCAGTTCAAAAAATCCCGGGGATATGTGGCCAATCACATAAACCTGATCCAACGAAACGTTAAAGTGAGAAACGCTAGGCGAAGTGAATGTGGATTGGCGATGTGAAGGGAAAGGTGACTGCGCTTCTGTTGAAACTGATTATATGCTTGGAAAAAATGCCAACAAGGATTGTTTAAAATTGATGTTCCTGCAACCCATTTCCATAAATATGATGAAGTGGTTAAGGAATAAAAATGTTGGCAGAAATGTAGTTTCATTGGAAGCCTTAGTCTGTTATCGGCGATGTCATATCTTCCTGCTTACAAGATACTGGCTAAGTTTGTCAACAGTTACTACCAGCATTCAATAATAAACTAAAACAATTACGGTGAAGCGAGCGCGAGTACGTTGATGAATGATTTTTCATACAAGAGTCTGAGTGCAAATTTATGCATGTCTGAAAAATCGTTACAATTTTTTTGTGACAGGAGTTTGACATTCTAGCAGAATATTAGACCGTCTTTTCTCTACATAAAACTTTAAACTCTTATAACAATTGATGATACTGGAATACAAAAATTGAATACATATAAGATCTTTGCAAAAGGAACTGTCAAAGAACAGCAGAACAAAAAACATTTGTAATTAGCAAAAGTTACGAACAAAAGTTGCTAAACTTGTTGTCTACAGAATATTGTGATTTTTTTACTGTGAATATGTTTTCCAAACAATTTAAAAGTGTATTTCTATCCCATTATATTTTTGTACTTAAAGCAAAGCCTATCGAAAGAGCAACTTGATTTTTCAAATTAAACTAGTTCTTCGTGTTTGCAGTAAAAATGTTTGCAAACTTTATTGCCATCAACTAAAGATAAAATACGGGAAGACGTATCGCAACCAGTATAAAATGTTTAAAAAATGAGTGTCTTAAAATATTACAGAGGCACATTGGGAAAATGCCCTATCCAGTATGAATTATTTTTCTTCACACTGATCGTAAAGGACATGCACAGCAGTTAAACGTTCTTTTCCTTATGCATTATGAGCATCAGATTGCGCACTGGACATCTTTCACATTAGTTACTGAATAAATAGAAAAGATTGACGAAAACTTTTTGCAATCTTTGTTGTATAAATAGCAATGCTTTTGTAAACAATTAAACCTCTTTCGTGAAAGGTTCTTTGTAGCCAATTCATTTCTGCTTATGGCAGGGCGACTGCACTTTTCAGAAACAGTCGAAACAGAGTTTTGAATGTTTTTTGATGTGTCTTTCAGGTTTTATTTTGTAAAGTCAGATTATCGGAGACATACTGTAGCAGTAGGGAATTCAACAACAAAACATTATCAGGTACTTGCAAATCTGTAAGGTAGAGAATCTCTAGAGTGACTGCATAACAACTTTTAATAGTTTCCAAACTAATTCTTTCTGCGGAGTACACTTAATGCATGATAAACATCTCTGCTGCAACGTTAACAGCGACCGCACCTTCAAGTTTTGACTCCTGGCGAGTTGCAGCTGTGTCTCGAACCAAGCCAGCTGTCCGAGCGAGTCGTTATTGCAGTCAATTTGTACGTTGTAATCATCCCAAAGGTTCGTGTTCAACACAACCACCAGGATGTTCGGGCTGTTGGCAGCTCTGGCGCTGTAGAACCCACCTAAAGGTAAAAAGACATTTTTGCATCCTACCCAGGAACCAATGGCGTAGCAAGGTGGGGCCCAGGGTCACGGGCGGAACTTTGTTGATTAAAAGTTAATTTTTTTAAAGAGTTAAATGTTTGAACTCTTCTTTATTACTTTGAAAATATTTTTTCGAAGTTTTAAAGGTTCTAATTCTTTTCAGCTTTTGTCTTTAGAAGCCCTAAACTAGAAGGCTAGCCTAGATAAAAAAAGAAATGTGGTTGTGGAGTGAGCAAATTGATGAAATGTTCGCACAAAAATATGGGTCAAATCGAAAGTACCTCAGTGTTATTCTTGAAATCAGGGCTTTTTAACACGCTTACTTGGAGGCAATTGTGCCTCACTCCCTACACCCTTTTCTTCATACAAAACATTTACCCCATCCCAGCAAAAAGTCCTTTGAACAAAGGAAAGAGATGGCATTTGACCGCAGACCAGCAAATATGACTGGTCCGTTAGTTCAAGGCTTACATTGCCCTTCCTCTCAAAATCTAATAAAAAAGTTTTTCATGAAATCACGGTAGTCAAGGCTAGCTTAACCCTTTTCTCCTATCGTTGGTTCCTCAGTAACGCCCCAACGGCACATCATTACATCACCTGGGCATTGACGACGAACATTTCTTGCCACATCCCATGCTATTTTTAGTGTTAAATGGGATATTTTCAATAAGTGCCATAAGCTCTAGCTAGTCCAGTATGGCCCAGCTACAGGCCGGCGGGCGGCATATGGCCCGCCACAGCTTTATCAGTGGCCCGTGGAACCATTACGATAATAATAATAATATTTTATTGCGGACTCATGGTCCATATTGTGGAGATTTGTGTGTTGTTGCCTCTCGTGATTTCTCAATCGTGAAAAGCTGATTGCTGCCACGACAGCTCGGGGCAGTTGGCGTGTGTATATCACTGCGAAGCTCTAACGCGCCGTTCTCGGTCATTACGAGACCAGCCCGTGGTCTAGTGGTAAGTGCGCCCGCTTCGGTGCTGGTAGGTCGGGAGTTCGTCTCTCGGCCGGGTCTTACCAAGACCTTGTGAATTGGTACTGCAGCCTTCTTACAAGGCGCACGGTATGCGGAAGAGCTGCAGGGAACGCACTCAGAACACAAAATCGATCGGAGACAAATGAAACAGAAATTGTACAAACTCAGTCGTGGCGCTACAAGACCTTAGCAGTTATAAAGCGCCAACAACAAACCAACATATCAATCCGTCATTACGGAAGGAGGTTGTCGCGGAGTTTGGTCATTCGATTTGTTCGAAATGTTTTGGGAAATTTTCGTCTGCGACAGCTTGAGTGCTTGCTTGTAAATACTTATTGTTCGTTTTGAGTTTCCATTTCCATTTGCTTATTGCTTCAGTTTTAGTGTGAGGTATCCATTCCTTCTAACAACCGAGTTCAGGTTTTGGAAAATAGGGGCATTGTGCACCTGACCATGGAGGACGAGGCGCTCGACGTGTCCGATTATTATAGGGATGCGCAGTCGTTTCGGTCGTTGAGAAAGCGGAAATCGCAATTAGACTCCAATAATAGTCTAGAACCTACTTCCAGCAAGCAGAACAATGCGGTGGAACTGCTACCGGTTGTTCTGCAGAGCAAAACGGACAAAGTTTTGAAAGCGTACAGTCCGATTTTCATCGACAACTGTCTTAAAAAATGTATTGGTCCATACAAAGCTTGCGCTCCACTGAGTAATGGCAATCCAATTGTAACGTGCTCCAGTGCGCAGCAGGTGACAACGCTGCTAAGTTGTAAGAAGCTTTCAGACGGCAATCAGACCGTCGAAGTTGAAACCTGTTCCCTTAAGCCCGTTGGAGCTAAGGGTGTTATCTATAACGTTCCGTTGGAAATTTCCGCGGATGAAATCGTAGAAGATCTCGCAGCTCAAAAGGCTACTTTTGCGAAACGTTTTCGTTTTAAATGTAAGGAATCCTCTGAGACCAGAGATTCCAGATCACTGTTTTTGCAGTTTTCCACTGCTGACTTGCCCGCCGAGGTTAAGCTTGGCTATTTGTTTTTCAGAGTGAAGCAGTTCATTCCCAAGCCGTTACGTTGTTTTAAATGTAACCGTTTCGGACATGTAGCAAGCCATTGCACAGGTAGGGAACCATGCTCCAACTGCGGTGGTGAGCATAAATACAGTGAGTGTAACGCTGATTCCGCGAAATATCCTGTCCCAACTGTGGAGGCAATCACTCCGCCAATGATAAAATCTGTCCTAGATATAAAAGAGAAACAAATACTTAAACTAAAAACTAAATCTAACCTGTCGTATGCTGACTCATGCAAAGAGTTCATTAAGTCCAGAGATACTCCAGCTCCGAATATGCAGTCCAAGTCGGATTTTCCACCCCTTCCAACATCGATAGGGTGACAGTCAAAAGCCAGATCCTTCGTTACCAATACCCAGATTGGTCGTGACAGCAGTATATCACTCGAAGTAGGATGGGACAGTTGTTGCTGAGCAAAGGGACTTCTAGTCTACTGTTTGGCGATCCAGTAGCCTTCCTGGCCTTTCTAGCAAAGGTATTAAACAAACGATACTAATCCGCAAAGATCGACCTCCTTCCAGAGGTAAAGGTGGAGGCTTAATCGTTTGTGTAAAATCATCACTTGATTTTTCGGAAATCGATATGACCCTTCCCAACGGCAATAATCTTGAGATCCTAGGTGTTACCGTTCATGGTTTCTCTGTATTTAATATCTACAATCCCCCTTCCAACATTGATTTCCACAACTTTCGACTTCTTATCAAGCTTTGCAAGAGTGATTCTTTGCGGTGAGTTTAACGCTCACCACGGGATGTGGGGAGGGAAGTACACAAACTGTAGTGGCAGATCTTTCGTAGAGGCTTTCGACGTACACGATTTAGTTGTCCTAAACACTACTACGCCAACGCATTTTTCACTCACTGGACGTAACGCATGGAGCCTATTAGACTTGGTCTTTGTCTCTAGCTTATACGCTTCCCCTTGCACATGCACAGTAATAAGCGAATTCTTGGGCAGTGACCATTCTATTGTTTTTTAACAAATGTCAATGCGAACACCACACCGGAAGACCATGGTGTCCCGAAATGGATCTTCTCCAAAGCAGACTGGCAGAAATTTAGCGCCGCCTGCGATCAAACTTTGACTTCTTTCTCCATATCACTGAGTTACGCCTACTGCCTTTTGAAACTAGTGTTCGCGAAGCTCCTCTGGAAGCTATTCCACAATCCAAGAAGTCTCTTAAAATCGCTGTTCCGTGGTGGAATAAGCAGTGCGACGTTGCTGTGAAAAAGAAAAAGCATGCCTTCAACAAAATGGAACGGACTTGGCTTTTAAGTGATATTATTATTTTCAAACGGTGCAGAGCCAGGGCTAGAAGGGTTATATTAGAGGCTAAGTCGTCCTCCCGGCGACAATTTTGCACATCGCTAACATCCAAAACTAATCTCTCAAAAGTTTGGAAGGTAATCAAAAGCTTCTCCGGTCACCGCTCCAGTTATTTCATCCCAACGTTGCATGCCCAAGGTATTTCTGGCAAAAATAAACAACACAAATCCAACATGTTCGCAAACCAGTTCGCTTTATCCAGCAGTTGTCTAAATTATCCGCCGCGTTTTGTCAACGTGACCCTACTAATCCAAACGCGACTATTGCGAAATGCGATGTCCCATATGACGCCAATTGATCCACATCTAAATCAAACTTTTTCCATTAATGAACTTCTCTCCGCTATCAATGACACTAAGAACACTACACCCGGAAACATATGTCCATAAAATTTCTGGAAGTCATGCTACAGCTCTTTAACAAAATCTGGTTCACCAGCAAAATTCCTCCATGCTGGCTACACTCCATTGTTGTCTCTATTCCAAAACCAAACAAACCTGCGCACTTACCGTCTTCCTACCGCCCAATATCCCTGACCAGCAATGTTTGTAAGCTTTTTGAAAAAATGCTTGCGTGTCACCTCAACTGGTTTTTAGAGTATCATAATGTCCTTCATATCTCGCAGTCCGGCTTCCGACAGCGCCGCAAAACAACGGATCATCTACTCCGTCTCCATGACGCAATCCACAAGTCCATGGCGAACAAACATAACGTTTTGTCTGTCTTTATTGACATAGAAAAGGCCTACGACATGGTGAAGAGGTTCTTCTATCCAAGCTGCTTAGCTATGGCATTTCAGGTCGAATGTTTCACTTCATCTGCTCCTTTCTTTCCAATCGAACCTTCCAAGTACACATTGGCTCTACTTTATCCATGACTAAATGCCTAGAAAACGGCACTCCGCAAGGCAGCGTCCTCAGCCCCTTACTCTTTTCTTTGATAAACGATCTCCCAAAGCGAATCACCTCTCATGCTGCCCTGTACGGGGATGAGTTTTGCTTCTGGGAATGTGGCTCGGATATAACCCTCTTAAACCAGCTGTGTCAACGTTCTTCAACAAAAGTGTGCAAATGGTGTGAAGACTGGTTTCAAACTGTCTAGCACCAAATCTGCAGCTGTCCTGTTTGCTAGGAAACACAATCCAGAACCTATTTCCTTGCGTCTGCAGGACGGTACCCCCCTTCCACTAAAAAATGAATACAAGTACTTAGGTTCAACGAAACGGTTCTTACTCCATGCATATACAGAAAGTTGTGGCGAAATGCCGGGCTCGGCTCAATGTTGTTGGGATGTTGAAAGGTACGTCCTGGGGACCAGGTAAACGTCCATTACTTACTGTCTATAGGTCGCTGGTTAGATCTGTAATAGAGTATGGTATGGAGGCCTATTTTTTCGTGTCTCCCAGTCTATTAAAACCATTACAAAAGATCCAAAATGATGCACTGCGCTTGTGTACTGGAGCCCTGGTCAGCACTCCAGTGATCTGCCTTCATCACGCGTGCAATGAGATGCCTTTGAACATTAAGCACAAGTCCCTTTGCCAGAAGTTTAAAGCCCATCTCGTGTCGTTCAGTGACCATCCAGCCCTGTCGTTAACTGAGGATTGCTGGCAGGAACGTTTTCCTGACTCGCCTGGTTTCTTTTCTTTTAATATGTTCACAAAGACTGCGGAGGTTGATCATTCCGTTTTCGCCGCCGCTCCGGTGCGCATCCCGAATATTCCTCCTTGGTTGATACGAAAACCCGTCATCGACCTCACTCTCTTACAGTTTGTCCGTCAGACGGCATCTGCATTCGTTGCACCGGTTTTCTCTTCGCATTTGCACAATATCTATGATCAGTTTGTTAAAATCTATACAGACGTTTCAAAAACCTCTGAACGAGCCGCTTGCGGTATATACATAGGGGATAGGAACCTACGATATTCTTTTACAATGAACAAACTCTCCTCCTCCATCACTGAACTCTTCACGCATTGTACCTGGCATACTAATTAAAAAATTATTAAAGGTAGTTGCTGTCACAGACAGTCTTAGCTCATTACAGTCGTTCATTAATTGGAACTGGATAAAGCATAGCTTTGCAAATAAAATTGCCCTCCTCTATTCCACACTCTCAGCATCGGGATACGAGGTCCGTTTCCTTTGGGTTTCGGGCCACCAACACATCCCAGGAAATGAAATTGCTGATCAATTGGCAAAACTCTCCACTGCCAAACTATCATCTAATCCACCCAAATGTGTTCACTGCAGACGGGTAAATACCCGATTGAATTTTACTGATATGCTGCCATATCTGTACCAGCACTCTTTCGTGGGAAATTCAATACCAGACCGACACAAGAGGAAATGCATACAAAGTTATCTTTCCTGCCCTGGTGCGGTCCTCTCTGTCGACCCACTCCCTCTCTGCTATAATCTTTCGTTTGTGCACAGGTCACTGTCACCTAAATCATCATATGTCACGTATTGGTCTTCATGCTGACGGGCTCTGCGACCAGTGTGAAATACCATAAACTGTAGAACACTTTATTGAAGTTTGTCCCAAACTCTCAGAGGCGCGATGACGTCTGAAACACGCAGTCGAAGATCTTGGTATACATTTTTTCACCCCAGAAATCCTACGTAGCACAGCCGCTGCGAATCATGTGGAAGCTTTTGTGCGAGAGTCAGGCATACGCATATAGATTATCTGTACTCCTGCCCTGACACTACAAGACCTCTCAGTCATACAGTGCCATTCTTCCCCCCTCATCATAATAACAATAATAATAATAATCGTCGGTCATTACGGTGAAGTGTTGTTACGGTGTCACCGTACTTAACTGTTCTGTGTTTCTACAGATGATAGCTTCGATTTTTGTTGATTAAATCCTAGCGTATGATAATCGCCTCGTAGGTTTAACGTGTCACAATTTAATCAACAAAGATAGGATAAACATTCACTTCGTCCTCGCAAGCTACACACTGAGCCTGGGCAGCCTGATGCTGCTAGCATGTTTAACGTCTGGTTGCGAACAGTCGAAGATTTCATCTCTATGCTGCACGAACTCAGAGACGACGATCCTGCCATGAACAAAAGGCGTATAATTATTAACTGTCTCTCTCCGGCTGTTTACCCTCACGTCGAAGAAGCAGAGACCTACGACAGGATCGTTCAAATTCTGAAAACCCTCTGTGTCAAACAGCCTGTTGCTAAGGTCGTATCGTGCTTTTTCTGCGGTCTAGACACTCATCGAAACCGATCTTCGTGCCCTGCTCGCAATGCTTCCTGTCGTTTTTGTGGAAAACGGTCTTTTTGCTCGTGTCTGCCGGTCGAAAGGTTTATCAGCTAATGTGCCTTCGGCTGCTTTCCCTGCTCTAGCTCAGTCTGTCAGCCGACCTTTCCTTGCTTCAGCTCCCTCAACTTTAGCATCTGCCGTCGTACCTGGGACGTTGAACGACTCCCCTGTACAGGTTCTCGTTGACTCTGGCGCGTCTGAAAACTTCATTGAGCAGAAAAAAAGCAAGACTCATAAATAATCGACAATGAGAAACAAGACACATTTCAGTTTGTGAGTGTTTGGTTGTGATTTTCACGATGCTATAAGAACGCAACAAGGTCTTCTATCATTGTAAATTCTTGCAAGCAAATTTTAGGGGTGAAAAGGGCGACACTTTGATGGTCGGCCCCGGGGGGCACTTTGCCTCGCTGCGGCACTGCCAGTAAAATACACGAAAGCAAATTTAATGAGGCCTGTGCATAGGTGTAGGAACAAGCAAATTTTTGGGGGTGCAAAGGATTTTTGCCCAAATTTTCCCAAACTTGCCCAAAAAGTTGTCTTCCAACTTTTGTGGACCGTTTTTTGGTGTGATCTCGAAAAAATGGTCTTCACTTGTTTTTCTGCAAACGTTGGGCGCCATTTTTGCCCAAATTTTCAACAAATCAAATATTTTGAGGGTGCGCTTGCATCCCCTGCACCCTCACCTCCTACACCACTGGGCTTGTGGTCTCGGGAAAAACAATTCAAGCAACCATCAAGTTTCGGCAGGTTTGAGAAACTTGATTGTCAAATGCATCAGTTAATCTGATGACCGGTATTAAATAAAAATAGGTGCTCCACAATGTTTTGCAGCTTCCACTTCTCTGAAGTGGTGCAATTCCGAAAAAAGTGGAAGTACTTTGCTAAAAATGAGATATGCCATGCTACACTTGCGACAGTCGAGAGTTCCTTCTTCCACAAAAGTGCAAGTACACGCGCAAAGAGTGCGGTGCCATATCAAAAAATTAGAACACCACTTGCCTTTTCCAATATGGGCAAAGTTATTCACGCATTCAGGAGGAACATTTCACCGTCTTTCAGTCTCTGCTTATTGATAAAGAATCGACAGACAGTTGTATTTATCAGAGAGCTTTGTAACGACATTTGGTTTTCTGTGCGAGTCTGAGGTTAGTTTCAATCAACTTGTGTCAACGTAGAGATATTAGGTTTAAAGTAGTAAAATAATTGGGCTGAAACTGCGCAAGGTCACATGGGTAACTAACTTTGTTATTTTTTGCAACCAACAATCATCAGGATAATGCTACTGTACGTCCATATTCCAGAAATATTTGATGTTTACACAAGTGCTCTTGCTGAAATTTTTATAAAAACCTTATGATTTCCTAATTACGCAATTTCTGAATGATATTCGAAACGCCTTGAAACTACGAAATGGTTTTGCAAAGAACATGCTGTCACCTGGAAAACGTCTTTCCAACTCCTATCTTGTTTGCTGCAGGCCACTTAATCTAGCTTTTCTCAAACAATAACTTTCGCGCAAAAATTTTGCAAAAACTACAGAAGCAATATATTCGAAAATTACTCACGATCTCTGAAAAAAAGGTGCTCCTCCTCAGTCATCCACGGACGCCACAAATTGGCCACTTCTTGCACGATGTGGTTGGGCCAGGGCGGCATTTGGTTTTTCGGATGGTAATCGTGATTACCCAAGGCGGAGTACACGGTTACGTTGGGAAAGTGCTCTTGCAGAAGCTTGGTCACGTTCCGTATCGCTTCAACGACAAGTGTTGCGTTTAAGTACTTGTTTTCATCGTTGGTGTGCAATGTGTCATCTCTGGAACCAAAATGGCAATACGTCATTAGTTTAAGTTTGCTCTTCTACGGTAATACTCACTTTACATAAGGAACAGATAAGCCATCAAGGATTAGATTCTACCCAAACTGATCGTTTCGTACACACTGCACAATCATACACATTTACCATCAAGCAGCCACTGCAGTTTAGCGTCCCATAGTTTAGCACAATGGTGATAACATTGTGTTTTAAATTGACACAAAGAAAAAATGTATCAACATGAGTAAACCGATAACAGATGTTTTGCAGCAACAAAAAGACTGATCAGATTTGCGATTATGGCTTTCTTGTCCAACGGTTCCATACTCTAAATCTACTTCAGCCTTATTCTAAAGCAGGGTTTCTTAACCGGTGGGAAATGCTTTCTGATTTGGTGCAGTGAGAAACTGTTTTACTCCAATACCTAAGGAAGGAAACCTAAATATTAAGTCACAAACCTATTTTTTAAAGAAACTACTTCTCAACTAGTGCATTGTTTTGCAATTATTGCGTTTTTAGTGTTCAACAATGTTCAAAAGTCACAATCAAATAACGACCGTTGTTGTTTAAAGGTAGCCACGGTTGCTATAGGCAGGTAGTTAGGTTAAGCGTGCGCTTAACCTAAGTACGAATGATATGTAAAAATGGTGACTTCGATTTATCAGCAAGGTTGAATTGAAATTATACTTTGCTGAAGATGAGGTGATGTTATGTTGTAACAAGTTAGATTAATTTTTTTTGCGGTGAAACAAACATGACAACCTTCTTCTTAACGAATCATTATTTTTCGAAGGCATCTAGTGTGGTGCAAAAATGTCGGTTGCGAAGGCTAATAAGTGAAAATACAGGGTGACCCAAAAAGATGTGTACCCATGAAAATTTCAATTGTGACTTTGATTAAAAAGCTATTTATTTCAAATTACAACCACACATTATTCAGTTTATGGAAGACCATTCACCAGAGTTTCAACTA
>Ga0210059_1012541_pt1 | contig 12783 bp, 6 predicted proteins | sample Ectturendosymbi2_FD_188042 | JGI IMG/M metagenome (GOLD analysis project Ga0210059, IMG submission 188042) | Ecteinascidia turbinata endosymbiont from Florida, USA - Sample 2 (SPAdes) (version 2) | ecosystem: Host-associated > Tunicates > Ascidians > Unclassified | place: Key West, Florida...
CAACTAGTTAGATGTTTCAGTCATTTATTTGTTTGAGTAAACGTCTTTTTAATTTTTGAGTAAACACTTATTTCATGAGTCAGTTTTTTTTGTCGCCACTAGTATTCTTGACGTCAGTCAGTTTGTTAAGATGTTATGATTTATGAGCTTGTATTACGAAATTTTAATTGTAGTCTTGAGTTTGTTTTTTCTCTGCTGTTACTTCAGCCTTTCAACTTTTCACCTATAAGCTTTGCTTGCAATTTTCAGGACTGAGGATGAGTAATTTTACGTGAAATCGATTTCCTGTTAAAAATTGCTGATCGATTCCTTGTTTACAGTTACACCCATTGTGGAAAGTACATACTTGTTGAAACCTATTTTTTGTCCCCAAACCGTTGTGAAACTCAGATGACCAAAAATTATCAAACTTAAAAAGACTTTTTTTACCGTAGTGTAATATCATCTTTTGCAGTAAAATTATAATTTTTATTACCGTTAGTTATCATTAGTCAATGCAAAATATCGGATTTAGCGACTCCGTTTACGTCATTAAACCTGCCCAACAAAGCTCCGCAATTTACGGAGCTCCGCCTTTTACAGGGAACCTAAATTAGTCTAATCTCTACAGCCACTTGCAACCGAACCAGGTCTTGGGTATTGTGACAGTGTTGGTGAAATTGGATGAACTCAGTCGGCAGCGGTTTTTATTTGGGGTTTATTTGTGATTGATAGGGTACTAACCAAAAAATGCAAGGGTACTAACCAAAAAATCATTAGGTTAGGGTTGCGCCATCAAGGGAACTGTCACTTGGCCAAATCTACAACTGACTGTGCGAGTCTGCGAGAACTAACTAGTAACTGTTTGTTAAATTTAAAGGATTGTGAACATGAGAAAAGAAGAGCTGCTCATCATGCAATAATTTTATGTTAGCAGTGATGGAAAGACTAAAGTGAAGTTACTGAGTAGAGATTGTTTTTAATATCCCCGAAGGCAGAACATATTTTGATGTTAAAAGTTGACTATCTACGCCACGGTATTTGGTTTTATAGTAGTGTACTGGTATGCATGAGTTTAAGAAGGGGTAGGGAGCTTAGCCTCTTGGATGTTGTAATTTGATCTTTGTTCATTTAGTTTTTAGTTAAAAAATGCTTTCTCTTAGTTTGAGTTGATGAAATCAAATTTCACCACTTTTGGCCCCCTGGAACAATTTTTTCGGCCACTCCATGGAAAAATTCATCTGACACCCATGCTGGTATGTGCTGTAATCATTATTACGTCCAAGTCGCCTATATACCAATGTAATGTAAATAATTGCTGCAAATGAGACATCATCAGCTTTGATTGAACCTTCTCCAGCAAAAATCCAGTTTGTGCAAAATTTTTGCAGTGAATGGTTTTGTTGCCACTTCTTGGGGTGACGTTGAATGCATGATTCACCACAAATGGGATGTGGGCAAGAATTGCACCCATATATGAGTGGTGTGAACACGCAATATAATAGAGTGATCATCATCATGGGTGTGATCTCTATTGTTGCTTGCTGCTATATTGTGAACTTTGTTCGGTTGTTCGGGCTCTCCGATAGCAGCAGTTGCATCCGTCTGAATTGCAAACTGGTTGGTCAGCCCTTTGCTAAGCGCCAGAAATCCAAGATGTTCAGTATGCAATAAAACTGTCTCTTGTCGTAGATCACATGAATAAAGCACAGAAACCGGCAATCACGTGCAGTTAGGTAGTTATATTTTATTATAGCAAAACATAACTTGCCTTTCAGGCTTTTTTTTGGCCAAGCCATTATTTTCTCTTGTTTAGTCAAGAACACCTTAACAAGTATAGAGCCGGCCTACGGTATATTCGTACTTTGATTTCGGCCTAAAAAACAGCAATTTTCGGTTGCCTTACCAACGCCCTAGCTCCTCCGCCGATTGCGCTAGAGAGCTGTTTAATGGCTCAAACGGATCGGCCAGTCTAGTAGATTGCACTCGAAAAAATTTTTTTTGCCTGGGGGGTGCGGGTTTTCTGTGAGTGACGTCATAAGTGGAGGACTTTTAGGCCACCTGGGCCCACTTTGCCTGGCCCTGGGCGCCAACCGTTAGGTGGTAGTATTTCACTGAAGTTTTTACTGGAAACTAGGCTACAATCTGAGTCTTTTGATACTTTGGATGACCTGCTGGGGTTTCGGGTTCAAAAGTTGTGATGTAAGTTAGTAAAAATATTTGACTAATTAGCTAATTAGTTAATTAATTAATTTGTTTATTTTAGATCATAACTTTTGGACCAGAAACGTTAGAAAGTCGATCAAAGGCTCAAAAGACTCGGACTCGAGTCTAGTTTCCAATGAAAACTTCAGCGAAACACTTTGGCCTAGTGGTTGAGGCCTAGGCCAGGCAACATGAGCCGAAATGACCCTAAAACTACTTCACTTATGACGTCACTCACAAAAACCCGCACTCCCCAGGAAAAAATTTTTTTCGAGTGCAATCTACTAGACTGGCCGATCTGTTTGAGCCATTGAACAGCTCTCTAGCGCAATCGGCGGAGGAGCTAAGGTTGGTAAGGCAACCTAAAACTGCTGTTTTTTTTGCGAAAATCGCCAAAACCACCCAGACGCCAAGGTGTTAAGAATCATCCCAAAACTGTTCTTAAGCACATTAGTCAACACAGTAACACTAAGTGTGCATATGTAATAAGCCAGGAAGTTGGTGTACAGGGATGGCGATACAACGGTGCAGAATGGGAAGCAGTAAAAATATTAGGACAATGGAAAATTATGAAATCAAACAAATTGTGACCAATAAATGTTTGTTTCTGTTCAGCTACAATAGAATATTGACCTCAAAAATAATAACATAAATTTGTTGCAACCACAATGTTGCATTGCCCTGAGCCAACCAAAGAGAGTCGAACTGACAACCATCGGGATACCAGCAATAGAAATTCTCCACTTGATGTGGTTCACTCTGCTGTTACTGATGCAAATTCAATGTTAAATGTGGCGTAATCACCATGCCACAACCATTCTGAATTTTCTTGTTGCGCAAATAGTTGCAATGATGACCTTAATTCGATTTTGACAAATGAAGAAATTGGCTTGATATTGTTATGAAAAAGGCATTTCCGCCCTCATTGCCCCCTTTTTCAAAGGGCAGGCTGGACGATGCTTCTGTCATTTTTGCAGTTTCCAGCGTCCCTGCTGGCTTACCCTGTATTTTGAAGTGCTAAAAGTTAGGTGAGAATTACACACTGCTTTGTGCAAAATCTAGGGAATTTTTGTGAAATTTTGGGAATTTTGAACTCATCTTTAGGGAATTTGTAGTCAACATTTGTGGGAACCCTTTAATGCTAATGTTAACTGTGGTGCGCTGTATAAGCGAGCCAAAATGAATGCCCTTAGATACGTATAGGCTGTCAACTTTGAAAGCTGTATCTTATGACGTGGTAGTGATGTCATCACCAAATTTAGTGTGCGACCTTCTCTCACCACCAATTTTAATCGATGACATCATCAATGACGTCGTCATCAGCCGCGAAGTTGGGGAGGGTGAATTGTACACTAGAGCCAAAATGCCAGCTGCTGTGACAGCTCACATAAGCCAGAGGTAAGGGAAAATAGCTTGCAGTTAGAGAAAGTACAAAAAAGCTAATTTATGGACAGGGTCTATTTTAGGTACATTGTGACAGTGGAAAAAAGAAATGGAGAGTTTAGAAGCAGTTGTTTATCAAGAAAAGGACTTTTGTTCATGATGGGTCTTGTAAACAAAATCACCAACAAGCATTATATCTGCAAAACCAATGTTGAACTAGATAAAAGTAGCTTCAACCTATGCTCTTCTACAACAGTGGTGGGTTTATGATGAGACAAGTGAGGCAGTTGCCTCGCTCCCCCCCTTTTTAGGCCCCCTCAAGATGTTTTACATGTAAATTTTCCTCAATTTTGGTAAAAAACTTATCATCCATTCATATAATATACGGTTGTCTGTAAAAGGCGAAGCTCTGTAAATAGCGGAGCTTGGTTGCGGAGGTTTGATGACGTAAGCGGAGTTGTTAAAACTGATATTTTTTGTTGAACAATGAGAAGTAAACGGTAGCAAAAATACTTTTACTGTAAAAGGTGATGTTACACTACAGTAAAAAAAGTCTACTTTGAAGTTTTATTATTTTGGTTATCTGAGTTTCACAACGGTTTGGGGACAAAAATATAGGTTTCAACAGTTGTGAATGTATACAATTTTTAAACATCGCAAACTTCCATGTATTCCATGTTTGGGGGAAACGCATATTAAGTTGCAATGATACAACATTTTTCCTCAACTATTTTTCCTTTTTTTGATTTTGCAACGCAACTTTTTTCCACTCCGGTTACGTCATCAAACCTCTGCAACCAAGCTCCGTTATTTACGGAGCTCCGCCTTTTACAGGCAACCTAATATACTACAAAGCTGATCATAAATGAGTACTCTGCTTTCAAAGGCCCCCCAACAGCCACTGTTATGTGTAAGCACTCTACATTTAAAGGGGACCTCAACTGCAACTATGATGTGTAAGTACAGTGCTTTGCTTTCCAAGGGGGCCTTACAGCAACTGTAACGTGTAAGTACTCTTCTTTCAAAGGGGCCCCCAACAGCAACTGCAGTGTGTAGGTACTCTGCTTTTAAAAGGGCCCCCAACAGCCACTGCAATGTGCAAGTACTCTGCTTTCAAATTGCCCCCACCAGCATCTCTAATGTTTAAATAAGAAAAAACTTCAAACCAACTTGGCACACACACGACCTTTGCCATCGCAACGCGACAATCTGAACAGCGAAGACACGAAAGCATCTGCGAAAAGTTCTTTCACAATGCAATTGCAGCACGACTGGACTCTAAGGAACGGAAGATTGCATCCGTATTGGAGTTGCCCTGCTACAGTCATTATGCTGAGCACTTGGCCAGACTGAAGCAAGTTTCAGTTTTTAAGGTCTTGGTTCGACCTGGCTGATATTTGAACCACTCTGAGCTATGATCTACCAGATGTGAAGCATGCACGTGCACTCTAACCACTAGGCCACACGTCCAGTTGATACCTTTAAAAATTGTGGGTTAAAATTTGTTCCAAAAAATTCTAAAATGACCCTATCAAGTAAGAGCAAAACTTTGTCCAAATGATATTTTTTTCACTGTCAGAGACTGAAGCTTCTCATAATGTAGTGTGGATGACTGTGAAAAGGGGCCCTTGCTTTAGGAGCATATGTAGTGCATATGAAATGCTTTTGCACATTTTTCAAACAACTAGTGTCAATGTAAGATGATGACAGCTTTGACTCATCCAGCCTCAAAGCTTTTCAAAACATTTCTCAAGTTAGATGCTTTTGTATGTAGACTTGCCATGTTCTTGAGTACAGTTAAATAGATAAAATTTTAAATAAATTTAGTGTTTTGAATCTGCTTGGTTGTTGCTTGTGGTTTCATGGACTCCCTTAAGGACATGGATGTGAACAAATTCTGGAAACAAGCATTATTTTCAGGGGGAAATGTATAGTCAAGTGGGGTAAAAATTTTTTTCGCAATGTTGGGGTAAAAAAACTACCCCCTTAAAAACTATTGAAAAGAAAAAAGTTTAAAATGAATTGGTGTTACAGAGGCATTCATTGAGACATTGTTTGTAATATATTTGTTCCAACCTAAATCCTCAAATAAGGTTTGCAGTTTTGTTTGAAAATTGATGTTGATGTTAGATTGGACCAAAAGTTTCAAGCAAATTTTATAAACTTTTATGCTGCTTTAGAAGTACTTCCCATAAACATGTCAAAGTTGGCAAGTGCTTTGGTAATGCATGTCTCTGCATACCCATACCAATAAAAAATTTGGCAACTTTACATTTTGAGTTTTATGGGCTAGTTCGTTTCTACCCCAAATGGATGTAATGACTTGGGCTAAAAAAAAACAGTTTTTACCCCAGACAAGATTTTTTTACCCCATGTTTATAGTTTTGTATCATCTTACTATAAAACAGATGAAGTAAATTTCTCTATAGTACTGCTCTGCAAAAAACAAGAACCTTCATTTGTTGTTGGGCATTTCAGCTGCATTGTAAATGTATTTGATTACAATAATAGCTCACAAGCAAGTGCCAATTATCGTTTTGTGTTTAGAACAGAGGTTCTTAAACTATTTTAGATGCGTCTTCTTTAGCATTGGTGATTGATACTAGCATCTCAGCTAACCTCACAATCCAACCAAAAAAAACATTAAAAATTTTATTTGCAATTATAGTGATTTTCAACAGTATGTTGCTACCACACCCAGGCTCCTATTCCAAAACTTTCATGACCCTCAGTTGAAGAACCGAGGGCCGAGTCCAGAAAGTAACAAAACAGTGATGAGACTGCATCATAATTGCATTTTTTAAACTGCATCACAGCGGTACTGTACGGCTAAAAACAAATGGTAAGTTCATAGGACTCTTTTTTGCTGGAATCACGCTACAGCAGGTTTACCTTTAAAAAGAGCCATATAAGAAAAAAATAGTCTTTAACTGCATACAGCAATTGATAGAATCAGATACAATAGTTAGATGGAAATAATGCAAATATTTTTTTTACCAGATAAAAAATATTTTTGACACATGTATACACCTCAAGACAGTGAAACATCTCTTGAGGTCATTTTCCAGTCTAAAACCAGGCCAGCTTGAAATTTCACTGTCTAAAAAAGACAATATTTATGCATGGAAAAGTAGTCACTACAGACAAAAGATGTTTTTAAGTACAAAGTGAGAAACAGAAGAAAAGCAAGTTGAAAAAGAAAGTGGAGTCAGATTAGGAGCTTGTTTGTTGAACCTGTTAACAATGCACCACTAAGTAATCAGTTAAATCAGTTAAATTTTTATATCCCACAGTTCTAGAAATCTTCATGTTCGCCATCAAGCTTCATGTTTGGCATCAAGCTTACATCAATAGAGTAAGGTAGCAATTTAGCAAGCATGTGGACAGAAATAGAGCAAGGTGGTAAACTTGCAGATATTTATCTGACACAGATAATCGCATATTCCTTGGCAGATTTTGGCTATACGATCAACCGGGTTCATCTGAAAAAATGTTATAGCTTAGGCATAGCAGAAGATATTTGTTAAAAAACTGCAATTGTGCAAAGGTTTAAATGCTTATCAGTGATCACGCAACCTGGCAATTAGCTAATTACATCACTATGTAGCATGTGAGCTTGTTGGGTGTTTCTTACTCAGCAACATAAATAGTGCCACTGCAAAATTTATTGCAACTGCAGAACTTATTAACACGTTGGGTGCGACGCTGTGGCGTCATGTCTAATACTTTACAGTGCGAGTTGTTGGCGCAAAGCAGTGCCGTGTCTGGTCACAAATTAGTTGTGTAGCGCGAGAAGCACTGTCTGGCTTTAAATTGGTTTGTGGTTTTTGATTTATCTTTTGGCCATAACTTACAAACCGTAGGAGCTATGAAAAAACTGAGATATTATGAGAAAATTTATTTCATACCACCTGCAATGATGTCATTTTTTATTTCTTTGACGTCGCTGTGACATATTAGGCCTACAGCACGGCAACCACAGCTCCCTAGTTGGTACATACCGTTCAAAATACACATTACCAAACCATTTGCAAATGATGTTGTTGAAAGTCAGGTACTGTAATCAATAAAGTTTTTCCAATGATTTTTTACAGTAAACTTCAACATCTATTGTTTTTTCCCTGAAGCACGAGTGCAGAATGCAATGAATTGCAGAGCGCCAATAAAAACAATGAATTGTAATTGCCAAAAAAAACAAGGAATGCTGGTATGACACAAAGGCAAATTACACATGTTTCAAGTTGGTATTTTCTTGGAAGTATTTTGTGACGCAGTGTCACAATAGAAGCAAGGATCATGCACCGTGAAACCCAATATACAATACAACATAGTGTCTTTGCGTTTGCCACACTTCCTGCACAGTTTGCACTTTTGATGAGCCCTTTTTAGGGCCATTGCTGGAATATTGCCATTTTCAACACTGAAACAATTCATTTTTATAGAAATACATTTTATTTTACCTGATACGTGCAACTAGTAAACGTTTAGCAGCAGAAAACTAACTGCAAACCAACAATGTTGATTTCAATGTGAAACGTCTTCATCAGAGCATGTAATTGCGGTGAGAACTCTGTGTTGTGGCAAACTGCTCCTCCGCTTATCTCTTCATTCTCTTAGTTGTGCGAACCCAATTGATCAAGAAAAAAGCTTTGTAAGTACCACAGACTAGCCACAAATGGCCTGCATGATCCATTCAGTAGTAGATGAATGTTTCTGGTCACACGTTTAAAGTGGATTTCATAACGTTGGATCACGCCATGTCGCATGCCGTGACACGCACGTCACAATGTGAAATGTAGCCGTGTTGCACCCAACATGTTAAAACCATTTGTTTTGCCAACTTTGCAATTTTTCATGTTTATTTAATCTAAATTTATTTCAAATCCAAGTATTAAAAAAAACTCTGATTTTTGGATTCGCATCCTGAAATATTCCATTATATGCATCCCTATGTTTGTGGCCACAGCTAAACCCAGTGCTGCTCTGATGAGAGCACAAACCTCCAAATGTTGTCTGAATATCACCAAAATGAATAAATAGACAAGGTTTGGTTGATACAACCCATGTACTACCTGTTATATAAAGGACACATTTGTTCTGAGTTTAGAGCAAAAAGCTCATTCATTCAGATATAATCCACCAGGTACTTATAAAAAAATAACAGACTTTTTACCACCTTATTTGGAGGGCGCGTACTACCTTAATGAAGGTTTTTGGTCTGGTGTAAATAAAAAATGAACTTCCTTAGTCAGCTGTAAGTTCAAACATCTACAAGATATGTTCTTGCAACATGAATATGCTAATTAGGCTTGTCAGTCCATTGCTTTTTTCCCTTTAATACCATGTTTTCAAACAAAGAATGTTGAACATTATATTTGCAGTGCATCCAGTTGCTTTTTCTTTGGAGAGTTACGGTCATGTCTGTCTTGGCCAGAATAGTTTCTAAGACCCTGCCAGGCAGAGGCAAATGTGTAATATTTCCGATTCTGAACACTGCTACAAAGACGACTGGTTCTGCTCAGCATCAAATTGATGAATATGTTGATCGCAACAAAGCAAGGAACCGGCCAATGTCTCCTCATTTGACCATTTACAAGCCTCAGCTGACTTCAATGCTGTCCATAACACACAGAGCAACAGGAATAGTTATGGCTGCTGCCACATCAACCTTTGCTGTTGCTACTTTGCTCAGCCCAGAAACAGTGGAATGGATTACAACATATATTCAAACAATGCATGACTCAACCATTGGCAGTCTGTTTTTGTATGACATGAAATTTATGTTTGCATTTCTGATAACGTTCCATTCTATGAATGGGCTGAGACATCTCATGTGGGACCGAGCTCAAGGCTTGAACATTAGCCAAGTTTACCAAAGTGGATGGGCACTTCTTCTGCTAAGTGTTGCACTGGCTGGGTTGTTTCCTTTCATGTTTTGAAAAGTTTTATTTGCAAAATTTTGCAATAATTAAACTTTTCGACAGTTAGTAGCGCTGCAAAGTATATGAACTGCACTGGAGATTGAGTTAAAGTTGACTTCACCCAGTGTTCATCTGATTTTTACAAATCAGATGGTGTTGGAGGATTTTGATAAACGTTTAATTTTTAATGACATCTTAACAGTCGCACTTTGTGTCGTAATTTACTGAAAGATTTTTGGAAACAAAAACTCCTGCCAAAAGAATTAACTTTAAAGTATGCAGTATAATTCTGCCTTTACTTTAAATGTATTCGGTTGCCTTTGTGTAATATTTTTAATTTGTGTTTTTGCATGTGAGGAGTTTAAGAAATTGCGACTATTGGCTACACAGTGAGGTCTAAGCTGAGTAAACAGCAGCGTACTCCTTTAAATTTTATGATGTATTAGAGCAGATCTTGGCAGTGGCTTTATGTTTGTTTGATGGAAAAGATAGTTGCGTTTATTTTGTAAATATATGCCAAGCTTCATGTGATCTATTGGTGATGTTTTGATTCAGGGTTAACGTGACCTTGTCAAATTCATGTTGTGCTAATCATACCTATGAGAAAAAGAAAGGGTAGAAGATGGAGAAGAAAACGTAAATATTCCAAGTGTCAAGGTGAGTCCTTACAATGATGTCTAAGTGCTAGGTTTGTGAGAAATCAAAGTAGTGTGTAGGAATTGAATCCAGCTGACTATTAATTAAGTAAGCAGAGATCCAATGTATTTAGGGAGACATTGTGTGACAACGACATCCATCAACTTGCTGCAGTGGATGAAACAGAAATGGAAATTCAATGCTAATGGCTTAAATATATCTGACTTCGCTGATACAGGTCGTGGCATCAGAGCTGAAAAAGCTCTTTATGCTGGTAGGTGTGGTTCAGTCTAATTGTGAAAGCTTTAAGGAAAATATGATGTTTAGGCAGTTTTCATGCTCAGGTGATACCATCCTATCTGTGCACAGAGATGCTTTGATTGGTGTTGAACGAGTTTGCTCTGAATCTGTTTTGGTTCAAGAAATTTTAAAATTCAGTACTTCTGGTAAGTAAACGTGAGATGTGTTGCTCAGTATTTATGCACATTGCTGCTTCATCAGCAAAATATCAATCTACAAAAAGGTTGAAAATATGAATCTTGAAGCACATACTGTGGTTCAACTGACCTAACTACGACTTTACTCACTGTTTGTTCACAGTAAATAACATTTTCTTTGAACGAGGGCCAATACAATCTTCTGGTATTTAGCCCCACATGTTCGGTTATCGTCATGTCCCGAATGTAACAGTGAATTACATATGGCGTAAATTTTCTGCAGCAGCTCAGAATTCCTGATGCATGTGCGAAAATTATGTCGCTAAATCGATGCTTTATTGTTGCTAGTTTTTGACTCCATGATTGCAACCGACTTAATGCCGCAGTAGGTTGAGCACGAGCCGCTACAGGTGGCATTTGGTTGATTCCTGGTCGGGTCTGACCGAAGACTTGAAAAATAGAATCTTGAGACCTGTCTAGCCTCGTACTCCGCGTTACTGGGTGGGTGGAAAAGGTTCACTCGCGATGCTTGCCACCAATGTAGTAACCACTACGAAGTTAAATGTAGCATTCATTACGAAAGTAGTCACGTGGCCCATGCGCAGGCAAGCGGAATTGGACGCTGCTGAGCACTCGTGAAAGGTGAAACACCACAGAGAGAATACAAAGCGAGTACCATAAAACTTGACCTGGTTGCAATGTCTATTGTGTAACGGAATGCTTGTGCGTTTTACTTTAGATAACTGCATGCACACGAAAAAACATTGATTTGTTCAGGTTGCAAGGAATGCCTTTGCGGTTTTGACGCTCTGTGCATTTTTTTAATCGAGCAAAGGCGTTGTTCGGCATCCGTTTGGGAACCATACATTTCATCACTTCCCAAGTGGTTCTCTCATCCCTTGTATTGGAGATCTTGCACCGTAGATCTATTACCAGCGCGATTGCAGTGCGTCGTAAAAGAAAACGAAGCAGAAGTCGTTGAGCAGTTTTCCAAGATTAGTCGCCTTCTTAAAAACGTCCGGACAGAAGATATTCCAGTAAAAGAACTTATATTGGAAGACTTTCTTTGGGCCTGGTGCTGCGTCAACACCAGGTATACATCTATTCTTCTTGAGCTTAGCAGCGGGCCACATGTGGCCCGACATATGACCCCTAAACGTTTAAAACAGTGTTTCCCAACTTTCTTAGGCTTGCAATTTGCTTGGGCGAACTCATAGCAATTTGCTTTAAGATCTGACGACAGTTTGAAAATTATTTTTTTAGTGTATTATTGGAAAACGTATCTCGTGGCACCCTGAGTTATTGAATAAAGGGCATAAAAAAACAAGTACACCTACAGGATCTTCAAAATGAAGATGGTACACTGACAAAGAGTAGAAAAGAAAGTGCAGACAAAATCAATACTTATTTTTCTGTAGTTGGAAAAACACTAGCTAGTAAAATCCCCCAACCAACAGTAATTCCCCCATCTTTCCAGTGTAATTTAAATAATTCTTTCTTCTTGCAGCCTACATGTCCAAGTGAAATTGAACATGTCATCAAGAATCTCAATAGTAAGAAAGCTATTCCGCTTGACCATGTTCCTATAAAAATTTATTAAAATGTCTAGTTCTATTCTATATATTTGTCTGATATTTTCAATAACTGCATTTCAAGTGGAGTGTACCCTGACATATTAAAGACTGCTCAGATTACTGCCATTCATAAAATTGTTTCCTATGAAAAGTGCTCAAACTACAGACCAATATCTTTGCTTCCTCCAATTAATAAAGTGTTTGAAAAACTTCTTTATGATAGATTATACAGTTACCCAGAACACAATAAACTTTTGACAGACTGCCAATATGGTTTCAGGAGAGGGTTGTCCACAGAATTAGCCATTAATGATTTACAAAATTTTCTTACGCAAAATAGAGACAAAGGATTAGTAACTTTTCTATATTTCTGGATCTTGCCAAAGCTTTTGATACAGTCAATCGTGATATACTTCTTAAACTAGATATTCAATATGGGATAAAGGGTTTACCTCTATCATTACTATAAAACTATTTATAAAACCGTTCACACTATGTAGTAATTAATGATAGTAGATCTGAAATGGCTAAATTTACTTGTGGCATGCCACAGGGCTCTACATTAGGGCCTCTTCTGTTCCTGTTGTATGTAAATGATTTACCACTAGTCTCAAATTTTAAAACCATTCTTTTTGCAGATGATACGGT
>Ga0210059_1012542_pt1 | contig 12783 bp, 8 predicted proteins | sample Ectturendosymbi2_FD_188042 | JGI IMG/M metagenome (GOLD analysis project Ga0210059, IMG submission 188042) | Ecteinascidia turbinata endosymbiont from Florida, USA - Sample 2 (SPAdes) (version 2) | ecosystem: Host-associated > Tunicates > Ascidians > Unclassified | place: Key West, Florida...
GTGAATTTAATTATTTCAATTGGATTTACTGTAATAGTTGCCATTTCTTGAAGTATTTTGATATTGTTATCATAATTATCGTTATTTTTCAATGTTTCTTTCATTTTGTTAAATTGTTCCAGTCTTTCCGACTGATCTCTGACTATCAGTGGATGTCTCTGTTTCCAAAGAGTAAGGTTATATTCACCTTGTTTGATGATTTTGTATATTTCAGTATTTTGAATTATGCCATTTTGTATTTGATTTCTATAAATGGTGTCATTTTTTTGGGATGGTATGCTTTTTAAGGTTTTTAGGGTCTTCAGGATTAGTTTTCTTGCATTGTATTCTTTTAAAGCCATTTGTGTTTCATGTGCATTTTGGCTCAATATTAGTTTCCGGTTTTCAATAGACCTTCTTGTCGTAACAATTTGTTGTTTCAGCAATTGTTCATTGAAGGCCAATATGTATATTTCAAATTTATGTTGTCTGTTGGCCAAATCTGCTGTTACTCTAGAGAGTGTTGCAATGGCTTTTGTTAATTCAATTTGCTGTTTTTGTAATTCGGAAACTTGATTTTCAATTTGGTTAAATCGATGTGTAAATCTGCTTTCCATTTCATCAAGCTGTTTGTTAATTCTGTTATTGTATGTAGTCATTTGTGCTTCAATTATGCCTGCAATTAAGGCTCCCATGAGAACCGAGATGAGAAGTACCACTGCTAGAGTGACTTCTCTTTTAGTCCTCGAGGGTTATAAGGCTTCTGTTACGTTGCCGTAGATGGTATAGTTACTTGGTAGAAAGCATGCGTTTGCATTTGCAATTGATGGTTTGTTTTCCGCTATATCTGGAAGAATTCCCGGTTTTTGTAAAGCGGTTTTTATAGAGCCGACTGCATATTTGCACTGAGATTCTTGCATTTTTTGGCATATTGCAGTATTATTATGATATTTATAGCAATTTCTATATTGCTTCTGATTTATATATCTTGCATTATGCATGTCTATTTTTGCTGAACTGACTCGTTCGCAATATTGTTCACCTTTATGATAGGCTATTAGCGTGTCTTCTGGTTGTAAATTTTTGTGTATTAAAGCATCTGGAATTATCATCAGATAAGATTGTATATTTTCTAATGCAAAATGAATTACTTTCTTTTGTTTCCTAATTGGTCCGTTTTTTATTGTTATAACATAATTTGTTGGTACTTTTATAGTGTTTTTAATCTGCCAGTTTTCCCAATGAAAGATGTTTGAATTAATTATTCCTAGGTGTATCAGCGATCTTTTTTGTCTTGGTGGGATTATTCGCAATTTTCCACCTGGTATAATGATTTTTGTTGTATCTTTATTAACCATTCGGATTTTTATGAAATTTGAAGCATTGCACAATGGCAATTGGTTTTGTGGGAATTGTCTATTGGCAGATATTAATAGGTCGTTTTGATGCACTATACAAGGTTCCGTATCGTTTTCTGTTAAATTATGTGTTACTTGCAATTTCCATTTTACCCAAGTAGAGGTTTCATAGAAACTTGAAATTATAATTGGTATTATTGCTGATATTTCTTTTAAATAGATGTTTTCTACAACATCTATCTCTCCCCTCTCGTAAAAAGGATTTCGTGACGCTAGTGGAATTTCATTCTGTAATTTTTGAAGTGTTTTAAATCGGATGACTTCCATGCGATTTGTGCGTCGTAAATATTCACTGGAATAAAGTGTTGTCCAATTTGCTTCAGGATTCCACGTAAAAGTTCGGGTATAGGGACATGTACAGTGACTGTCGTATTCTTCAATTGAGTGGTAGTATTTTCCTTGTGGAAAATATTCTTCAGTGTAAGTTCTGCTTTGAAATCCAACGAGACCATAGTGGGGTGACATGGTGTAGCTATCTATTCGGGAAATATTGCAAGGTTGTGGCATTAATGAATGTAAAGAAAAGTTTTTACTTACCTGCATCGAGGCTGGGATGCTGTGTGTCGAATATCCATTTTGGTGTAATTTTTGCAGGAGGTATGATTCATCTGTAGTGTGTAACATGGAATTGGGGAAAGGGCTGCATTCTCCCCATATGGGTATTGACAAGAATGAAAGGATGATGGACAAAAACATTTTTTATGATATTTGGCTTTTTGTGTTATAGAGTGTAAAAATTATTCTGAAGAATGTAGAAGAGCTTGGATAAATATAATGTGATTTCTTTTTCTATATATATTGTTCATAGTTGAATTATGCAATGAATGTAGCTATTTTATTAGAGGTTTTTATCATGCACACTGGACAGCGTGTGATTTTTGGCGAACAGTTTTTGCAAATAGCTAAGTGTCCGCACGGAATGCAGACTACAGTTGCCGTTTCTGTGCAACATCTTTTGCATTGTCGTTGCCTTTTTAACATGTTGAGTTCTTGTAGTGGAGTTTGTACTGTTGCAGCATGACTTGATGTATAAAATTCTTGGTTGTGTGACTGTTTCTGATCTTCTGGCTGATCCAAAAGGGCTTGTACTAAAGCTGAGAGGGTAGTGAATGGTTCATCATGAACCACAATTTGAGCATATAAGGCTTGTTTAATATTGTCTGTGGAAAATCCCATTTGAGTTGCTTCCGGTATTATTGGTGATGTACAGATTGCTCTATCAACTTTTTCACATACTAGTCGATGATTGCTTGCTGGGTCGATAATGGTTGGATTGTTTGAGTTAGTTCTGTTGTTGCGTGAGTCCTGTGAAGTCGGTCGTTTCAGGTTCGGAAATCGATTTTTTACTCTTTCCACATATTCAGGTCCTCGTTGTTGTAGAAGAAATTCACAGTCGGGAAACCATTTAGCATGTTCAAACCATGGTTCGTCATATGTGTCCCAGTTTTGTAGTCCTCCGTTACAGTAGAAACATTTGACTTTATCATCAGTGCCGAGGTAGTAGAGGCCTGCGTCGGCCATATCCGCAGGAGTTGCGGTGAGACGATGTCGTGGCCAATTGCGTGCGCGTTCATAGAATGTGTCAAGCCGTCTTTGTTTGTGTCTCTTCCGTCGGTGCTTCCTGAGATGTTGATATTTCAAGACCTGTATTCCGCAAAAACATTATTTGCAGTTGAAGATTTATGTGTACACTTTACTGAAAGTATGAAATTTCTTCTAGTCATCTCGTCTCCTGCGAATCTTTATAGAGGGTTAGTCAGATTCGTATTTTGATGCCGGTGTGTACTCATGGTCAGTTCCTTTTGATTTTATTGCGTTATTTGTGTAAGTTAATGTTCTTATTGGAATGTTGAACTGATTTAGATTTCGTTGAGACCTTTTGTCTCCGACTAGATTTTGATGTGCGCACGTGCAATTACTTGTGGTCTTGATTAGCAGGTGAATGATGACATCTTCATCGGAAAGGAAGAAAGGAGGAAGGAGTGTCAAAGATTTTGGAAAGATTTGGATAGTTGGTGATGAATATGTCAAAATTGATCTGCACTTTCAGTATAAATCTTCAAAAAATGAGTACATCTTTCATTGTCGTATGATGTGGATAGCTTACTTGTTTAGTGGCTGGATTGAGTTCTTGTGGAGTGAAATGCATCGGGTGTAAGTGGAGATGAGAAATTCTTTTTAGATGTCCATCGATGTCCAGCAACATTGACCGTTTATTGCGATCTATGATGCGAAAAGGTCCTTTATATAATGGTGAGAGTTTGTGTTTTCTTTGTAGTATTCGAATGTATACATGCCTGGCGGTTTTCCCGTCTTGATGAAATGTGTGCTTTCTTGTACGTCGGTTATCGTTTGTGAATGAGAAAACGTTCTGTGTCGGGGTTTACCCAACGGGGTATTCCCGGTGTGTTGAAGGAAAGGTCGTATGCTCGAAACGCTGTAGTGCCTTTATGTCTTGCGTGCTTGCAAGCTTAGTTTATTGGTAGTGGAAATAATTTGTGCTATGTATGATTCAGGGATTTCTTTATGGTGTTGGAAGTGGGTGTTCTAGCGTTTTGCGCTAGTTGGTGGTGGCTGACTGTGAGTAGTGTCATCTGTGTGGAGATATTTGCATAATAAGATTGGTTGTAAAGTGCCTAGGTATGTGAGTCTGCGAATGTTCACATGCGTTTGCATAGCGGTCTCAGTTAGTCGTAGACGCATGTAACTGTTGGCATGCCATAGAATTTGCTTTTTGAAGATGTGGCTGCATTGTAAAGACGGTTGAAAATAAAGATGCGTTTTTCTTTTTTGTAGTACTTGTAATCCTTTAAAATGAAACGATTTTACGCAGTGTTTTTTGCTGTCTGTGCGTTTTTTTGAGGAGTGTGCTTTTATGTGGATGAGAAACGGATCAGGTTGTATACTGATGTATGTTGGCTTTGCGATCCAAAAGGCAAAGCGACTTAGTGCGGTTTTCAATTCATATTTGATTTTGAATCTTTGATCGTCGTGTGCTTCAAAGATGATCGGTTCCAAGAGCTTGTTATCATTGCTGAAACTTGCAACTGTTGATGATTCACGCTTTTGTTTTTTTGTGGTTTTTGGACTTGTTTGAGAAGGCTGGTTGAGGTATGGGTTGGTGCTATGTGGCTTATAGTCAATCTGATGCATGTGAAAAATGTCCATGATGGGGTTGAATCAAGAAAAATTTATGTTACAACAATTTTACAGTCAATCTTAAGTTTATCGCTGAAAAACAAATGTGGAGAAAGAAGTTGTTAAAGTTATCTTCTTGGTACATAGATTAATGCAGAATTAGTTTATCGGTAAATAATCGGTGAATGATGAAGTTAATGGTAGTGTTAGTTTTGAATAAATCGGACATTAGAATAACTGCAGGTTTACAAGTGGAATGTTCATCAAATTAGATTAAATCTAGAAGATTCACCAGTAAGTTAGCATGCTGTCGGAAGGTGGCGCTAATGGGGCAGTAGTTATCAAACCTGAGAGTGTTGTTGACGCGTGTTTGTCAGTCTGTTTTATATTGTCTGAAGTGAAACTGCGTTAGTGAGTGAAGGTTGGCTGTGAATTGTCTCATTTGTGCCGAGATATTTGCATAGTAAAAATGGTTGTAAAGAGCCAAGATGTGTGTTTTTGCGAATGTAAACGCGTGTGCCTTTGGCTTCATCAGTTAATCGTAAGTGGAGATGGGTGGTGAAGTGTACTCGACCTTTCTGGAAAATGTTTCTGAACTGTGGGGATGGTTGAAAATGGAGGTCAGTATTTATTTGATGTAGGATTTGTAATCCTGCGAACCGGAAAGATTTTACACAATGTCGTGTGTTGTATGTCCGTTTTTTGAAAGAGGGTGCTGTTAGGCGTATCGAAAATGGATCAGATTGTAGACTGATGAGAGTTGGATCTAAGATCCAAAAGGAAATGTAACTAAGTGTGGTTTTCAAGACATATTTGGTTTTCAATCTTTGATTTTTGTTGATGTGTGTGTTAAAGATGATTGGTTCCAATTGCTTATTGGCATTGTTGGAAATTGCAGTGGGTAGTGATTCACACGTTTGTTTGTTGGTGTTAATTGGATTTGTGTTGGAAGACTGGGTGTGGTGTGAGTTGGAGGTGCTTGTTAATATTTGAGGACAATGAGCTTTCAAATGAGTCGTTTGACGGCAGTTGTAACAAAGTCGATATTGATGTCTTCGTCGTTTGCGTGTTTGTAGGACTTTTTTATGTTGTCTACAATTGATTTGTGCAATCAGCGATTCCGAAATGTCAGTCGATGATGAGTGACTAGGAGTTGGTTGCGAGTCTGCTATTAGATAAGTTAGGTTTTGTGGCCTAGAGACATTTGAATCTAGTTTTGCTGGTGGTGGAGAGAGCGTTCCCGAAAGAGTATCATTTGGCGTATTTGTCGATGTGTTCATCGGATCGTTAGTAATTCTGTCGGCTAAAATCAATGTTGGTTGTGCTTCAGTCATCATTGATGAGTGGGTTGGAGCATTCATGATGTTTGGTGGTGCATCCACATTGTTAGTTTGTTGTATGACTTTTGACTTGGTTTGTACTGCCAACGAATCAGACAAGTGGTGTAGAGGTTCAACGTTTTTGCGTGTTAGTGATGAATGTTTGAAGAGTTTTAATTTCGGCATTCTGAATTGCTGTTCGGTTACTGAAATGTCATGCAGAGGAGAATGGTTCTTGGAAAGAAATATTGTACAAGTTTAGAATGATTTCGAAGTTGTTCTGTAGACAATTTGTGCAAGGTTGTTCAAGAAGATGCTTTTTATGAAAAGGTGCGAGTAGTGATTACATTCAGGGAAACTTGTGCGTAGAATAGTGAACTTTCGGTGCTCGTTGATTTTGCAAAGAAAAAGTTGTGAAGTCCACAGGCTAGATCTGTGCCTGCGGTTACGTGTCGCCAAGCACTGCAGCTATTTTTGCTGGTGTCCAAGAGATAGCATGTTCCGGTTTTTATAAATTTTATGTAAAGTAACTGGAAATGTTTGAGAAATGTTTTTTAAATGGATGCTTATCAATTATGTGAAAAGAAATTTTATGCATGGAATAGTAATTGTATGCATGTGAAAGGATGCTGTAAAAAAATGTTAAATTTATTGAAATTCAGTCACGCTAACTGTGAACTTATTTTACAATGGCTGCAATTTATTTTGCAGTATATGATGATGGTACCTCTAAGTTCGTAGACACCGATGAATTGAGAACAAGTATGTTCTGAAGTTTTCCCAAACTTGGAATGAGGAGAAATGCTAGTTCTTAAGTCAGAAAAAAAAACTTGATGTGAAGTAGTTCTATAAGATCCAGCACTTATTTGACGGTTGTCGAAAGGTGGCGGTAATGAGAAGACGACTAGCGAACTTCCGATGTTGGCGGTACGTATTTGAAATGAAGCAACGGCACTTATGGTTGCTCTTCGTTGTAAGGGGTGCAGACATTGAAAGTTGTTACCCTAGAGGGATCTGAAAAATGTTTTGGGTTTCATGATGATTTTTTTACTGACTTGACAAGTGTTAGATTTAGGTTTATTTAATGCAAGATGACAAGGCTGGTGGCTGTAAGAGTTGCACTTGCGTGGGCAACTAATGGTCAAACAATGCTGAACGATGCGAAAAACTTCAAAGAAGGCATTGATTTGCGTACAAACAAACGCTGTGGCACCCAGAGGCTGTGGAAAATTCAGCTCTGTGGGTGACTCACAACTCACGGTATTAGTGATTCAAAAACATCAGTACTCCTGTAGAAAAACTGTATATAGTATGTTTTCAAAAAGAAACTTTTGGGTTACAAAATTGATTTTTGAGATCCGAGGTTATTTTTAATCTGAACATGTGTTTTACGCTATCAGGTACTTGTTTGAGAAGTTTATGTGTCACATTAAATGCGCTGTATTCTGTGCATAGAATGATAGAATATTTTCTGGTAGAAACATTGGAAGCAGTAAAAATTGTCATTTTCTACGTAGGGAAAAAGAATATCACTATAGAGTAATTTGTAAGGTCCTAAAAAAATGAAGGAATGTGTGGTTATTTATTAATTAGTAATGCAGTTTTTTGTTTTAAAAAGTAAATACATTCATTTAGAAGTTAAAAAAATGTCGTTGGGAAGCGCAAATTTGCGGAGAAAATGCAATTCTGTGTGATGTGAGAGTCTATGGATTTGGTGTTAAACATTTCAGCTGATTTTTGTGCAATTTGTTTGAAACTATGTATTATTTGTGTGATTGCCGGTTATCAATAAGAACTGGTGTATTCCGCAGATAATTGTAACTCCATAGGTGGAAAAGAAAGTGTCTGGCGCATCACTATTCTAACGAAACTGTGTGTTGCTCTTTTTGTTGTAAATTTCCAAGGCGGCGTTTAATGTGGTATACGTAGCTATATATGCAAACATCAGGTTGTCATTATTTTATAGAACTTAACATGTATCATGCGAGTGAAACTGATGAACGTATAATTAGTGAGATATTTATGAGGTACCGGTTAAGTATAGGAAATTTATCTTGTGCGTAATGCTGGGTTTAGAAAGAAATGTTGCGGTGATTTATTGTGGTTTTTTCACACGATGGTCAAAAGCAATTTGTGAATAATCAAAATTGTTTTACGAGGCTGTCTAGATGGCGTTTTTACATGAACTCTTCAGTATAAGGCGTGGAGTTAAGTAGTCTATCTCCCTCGTAGCAGAGAAGGAGCAGGTGTTTCTAAAATCGCCACATTTAGCGGTAGGTGGCGCTGTCGGTGCGTGAACGACTGCAAAGATTTAGGTTGTGGCATTTAGTATGTACTGTGTGAGCGATCCAATTGTTTATTGCAAATGACTATTTATATGATGATCACTGAGAGTGTTTGAAAAAAGGGAATGACTGAAACTTTGGGCTGAAAGTTGACTTCGAAATCTCGTGGTTATGCCAAAAATCAATAAATTGCCAAATTGTTTTTAGAAAAACTTTTCCAGAAAAACGTTTTTAAACCGTTTCATAGGGTTATGATGAAGTGTATCGTTGAGGGGTGGGCGGACTAGTTCTAAGAGTGATTTTTTCTTGAAGGTTGCAGGGTGTTCACTGCCATCTTGTGGTGTTCAAGGGGGAAAGTGATGGTGCAATCGCTCTTTGTGTATGAAAAAACTTAGAATCGTTTACAAATGGATAAAAAAGGTTTTTTGTATCCCCCTGGAAAGCTGTCGGAAAAATTTGAAGGAATCTGTAATTCCTTTTGCATTAATCTGAAAAATTTAAGGCTTTGGGCCATTGTGCCGTGGTTCGGGATGGTTTTCTGTTATATATATTCTGGTGACTTGACTTGGTTGATAGCTAATCGTCGCTGATAGACTGAGACATGATTGTATTTGTCATAAAACTGTGTTACCTGTACTTGGATTGTTTTGTTGTCATGTCTTGTGTAGGACTGTGTTTTTGTTGCAAGTCTGTTGCATGATTTGGGAATAGTGTCATCTCTTTCGGCATTTCCAATAGGGTAAAAGATTTGATTATCGGTGCAGAGTATTTACTGCTCTATAGCATGTCTGAATAGGACATTATATGGACTGTCACTCCTGAGGCTTTGCTGGTAAATCGTTGGAAAATGGAATGTTAGTAAAGTCGGGTCAGTATTTCTTCTTCTGCTTTCATTTGTATGAGGCTGCAGGGTCTGTGTTGGGACAGAATGTTGTGCAATTGAAAACTGTTCTTGAGACTAAAAAGCGTGAACTGCTGTATTAATTACTATGAGCCGGTAATTGGATATTAGTTGAATCTGTACTGTGTTTTGAACGCTTGTGCTAAATCTGCAGAGTTGTGTTTCTGATGAAAAAGATGTAGTGTGGTTTGTTCGATGAGAATCGTCTGTATTGTTCTGTGTTAATTGATGTTATTAGTGAATGTTTCGTAAATGTCATTAATATTGCATGGAACATGAAGATGTTAATTAGCCTTAAATGAGGCTAAAAAATGAAATGTGTAGGACTATTAGGCGTAAGGTGTTGGTTTGTTTTTAAATTATTTCTGAAACGTGCCATAGCTTCGAATTGTATCGCATGTAGCGTGATTTTCTGCGCGAAGAATGATGCACTGTGAGGTTTGTTTGGGTGTCTTACGTTATCGAATGTGACTCTAATGTTGAATGCAAGGTTGAGGAGGTAAAATTTGGAACTCATAGATCTTAGATTGTGTCGAATTGATGTTTTTGGCGTTTAGCTAGTTTCTGGCTTTTTGCGTAGTTGCTTAACAATGTGTTTATTACAATAGAATTGTGGCTGAAATGTGGTCGAGTGGTTAGCGAGGTAGACATGTTTTTTCAAATTTCGTAGTTGTCGGATGCTGCACTGTGGTTAGGAGATGTGTTATGAAATGAATTTAATTGGAAAAGATGAGAAGCTGTTGAACCGATTAACTGACCAATTAGTGTTTCGTTGACCACTGTGTTGCAGGACATGTCTAATTAGGAACGAATGTTGAAATAAGCGACAAAAATTAGTTTCTTCAAGCGTATGTGAGGTAAAGTTGCAACAGTGCCAAGAGCGGCTGAACGGCTGAACTAAAAGAAGTCCTGGAAAATCGAACTGATTTAGTGGCGTTTTTAGTGATTTCGCTATTGAGCCAACTAGTTGATGCGTGAAGTCTTATGGATGTCGCGTAAGCGTGAAATGTTTAAGTTAGATTGTGACGTTGGTACTATTATGCTTCACACAAAGAGTTCATTTAGACTGTGAGTCTGGGAAGGGTTGCTAAAAGATTATATAGTTTGTTTATGCATTTGTTTTTGAAACACAACGTAAGGGCAAGTGGAAGGTGTTGATTTTTAACCAAGACGAAAAATCTAAACTACTGAAAGAAATTTTTGACGTCATAAGCTGGTCTGCTATCAAACGTTTGAATGCATGGTTGAGTGAAACTTAATTTGTGCTCGTATTTAATGCGATAAAATATTTAGAATCGTGTGGTGCAGGGAAAATGTAGTATATCTGATGTAAATGTGACGGTTTTCATGCAATTTCTTATTAATTGTATGTTGAATGTGCAACGTGAGAACGTTCCAAAAAGATTTTTGGACACCAACTGAGAAAGGCTGTAAGATTTTCTTTGAAGGTATGCCTGCACCTGTATTCTTAATTCAGGCTGCGTAAAGTAGAATGGTGAAGTGTACACCTCTCTGCGACGCAAAGTAAAAAGATTTGAAGGTTGTGTGCTCTTGTTGGGGTGCTTAGCTGTGAAGATTATTTTTGATTTTTTATGCGTTTTTGAGCGTGAGAAAAGGTTTGGTATATTATTAATTGATGATTTGTCGAAGTTTGAGAATTTATGTGGAGAGAGTAGAATTTTAATTCAAAAAAAATTTTAGTTGCGTGTCTGTTGATTTGTCGTAGGAAAAGAATGAACTTTCTCTTATAAAAATCAAAGTGAGTGTATATCCATGAAAAAGTGTTGATTCTTGTCTGTATTAAAACACATATGTAACTGTTCTGTTCTAAATAAGAAACTTTCGCAATTAATTTTTAGAGAACAAAACTTGTGTCAAAGCAGCATTTCAAATAATTTCCTTCGTTAATGAAAACTAGTTTTCTGTTTCGTGTCAATGAATGTGTGCCTTGGAACTGGGTGTGACTACGTCTCGACATATGCAAAAAGTTTGTTGGTGATTCACTTCAGTTATCTGATTGCTTATGCAGTGTCTTTGTGCTGCTTCGTATATGCATGACCTGTGACTGAAAACCTGGATGTTGAGCTGACATTGGTAGTCTGAATCTTTAAACTGTGTTAATGTATTGACATGTATGGAAATTGAGGTTAAGAGTTGTGCACTCCTCGAAGAGCTGGTCAGATTGAAAAAATGCAGAAACGTCCGAAGAAGGTGAAGTGAATTGAATGTGAATGGTTATTGGGGCTAGTTTCTTTTAGTCATAGTCGGCTTGAGTTTACCAAGTCACACGCTGCACATAGCAGCCCTATGAAAAACTGACTGCATCCACGGACGCGCCCCGAAATGCACTTCCTATTCTTATAAAATCTTAATGTTCTGAACTTTTTACCACAGTTAAACAGAGGATCCCTCCTACGCCAGAAAAAAAATTTTTCATTCAGAATTGTTTATTCATAAGATGTTGCGGATCTAAAGTCTTTAGTTACTATATTTGTTTGGTGAATGTAACCATTTCTGTTTTTCGGTGATGTGTTAGGTGTTACACCGATCAGGGAATCAAAACATGTGAAACTTTTTCCAGACAACACTTGCGCTCGCAGGCACGTCTCCGCTTTGAGGCGAAACTGTAAATTTTATTATCACTTTGACGCCAGGCCACCATGCGGATTTTGGCCTTGTGCGTTTGCACATGCTGGCACTTTTGGGCTGAGAAACAGGAAATCTGTTGTAAAGGAAGCTTAGCATCTAGCACACGAAGTCTGCTTCGCTATGTCCTCCTGAAGTGAGCTGACTATTTCGGACTTGAACTGCCTTTTTCCAGCGGAATATTATTGTAAGATTCGTACTATTTTGAAAAAAAAGGAATTAGAAATAATATATCGTAACCGTTCATCGATCATAAACCTGGATTTTCCATAATTTTCAATTCTTTGGAGCGATGCATGTGACATTAAAACTTCTACGCGGTTAACGAATTTTCCAGTCTGTTAAGTTATATTCCGTCGTTATTGGAATAGGGTATTGAAACTGACAATTTAAATTAGGGTTTCCACTTTCATTTTGGTGAATTAAATTGTTTTGGACTGCTAAACCAACATGAAAGTGGCTAGATTCAAAACAATGCTTTTCTGGTGTTCGAAAAAATGTGGCAGTAATAAATTTGGGGTATGTTAACATTTATTCCCGTGACTACCTGTGCTTACTTGTCTAAAAAATATTTGTTAAGTACATGGTTGTTTTAATCTGACAATTCGGTTGCTATGGTCGTTCGATTATAAGGAGGAGTCACAATGATTGACTGATTTTTTCTCTCAAAGTTTTGAATTTTTTCCGTCGTTTCACCAGAAATGTTTGGATCTTGAAAAACAGAGTTTAAGTTAATCGTTAGTAAAGCGTTTAATATAAAGTTATTCATGCTTTAAGGTAAGCGTTGTTAGACACGTTGTCTCTATTTTAAGCTTGATCTGCAAAATAGAAGGGTTGAATGTTTAAAAAACGCCCTGAAAAGAAAGCTGTTTCTCTTATCAGCTGCTTTTTAATATAAACAAGAAGTCATTGCATTGTCTTTTGTATTAGCTCATATTAGAAGAGAGCAATAGCAAAGAAAGGCAATGTGACTGTTTATTAAAAGTCTACAGATAGATATAGGTTGTCTTTAATACTGGAATAAATCATGCACAAATAAACAAAAAATGATACAGTTTTTAGTATTCTGAGTAATAAGTAACCAACGAAGCCTTTTC
>Ga0210059_1012543_pt1 | contig 12783 bp, 8 predicted proteins | sample Ectturendosymbi2_FD_188042 | JGI IMG/M metagenome (GOLD analysis project Ga0210059, IMG submission 188042) | Ecteinascidia turbinata endosymbiont from Florida, USA - Sample 2 (SPAdes) (version 2) | ecosystem: Host-associated > Tunicates > Ascidians > Unclassified | place: Key West, Florida...
GGTCGATGGAGCAGAAGATCTTTTGTGTAAAGACATATTACGAAACGAAGTCTTTCCAGATTGTTCAAGCAAGGTTCAGAAGGAAGTTCAGCTTCAACAAATTTCCAAACAGGAGTCAGATTTTCACGTTGGTCAAGAAGTTTGAAACTCATGGCACTTGTGGAGATCGTAGGGTAACAGGCTCATCGCCCTCTGCGCCTCCAATAACGATTCGAACTCTCGACAATGTCACTAGGGTTCAAGAGTCAGTCGGTCGGAGACCGAGCAAATCTCTGCGACGAAGGAGCCAAGAACTTGGCATTTCTGTGTCTTCTGTAAGGCGCATGCTGGTATTAGGTCGAAACAGTTGCAGATTATAAAATGTTATCTTTTCACCTTTGAATAAATGTAATCATCATTGCGGTATCATTTAAAATCCTGGGTTTGTGCCCAATCGCTTTGTTTCAACAATTGTGAAACACCCTGTTGGTTGAATGAAAGTTTAAAACCCGGATTTCCTGCCACCAACTCCTCCACTTGCTTGTTTAAAGAATCAGCAAAATCCTGAGGGTTTTTGTAGTAACCTGGAGCTAAATTTAAAGTAAAGCCTTCTCTCGAAATCAAAACCCATTTTTCATTTCGGAAGACCCATTTCTACAACACCTAAAACACTTAATACATCAGTCGGAATTTTGTTCTCGTTGATATAGAGAGAAAGGTAAATGTATTTACATTTCATAATAAGCGTAAATGTAAGAAATAGAGTAATTGAATGTTAAAGTAACTATAAGTTTATTTACGGTTTACAAAAAATCTTAATAATATGATCCGGTCATTCACTAATAATTATCTTTGGGAAGAATAAGTCACCATGAGATTCATGAGAGTGCCTGGAGCGGTGACTGTCCCATGACATTACGAAGTATTTTGATCTGTGTTTTTGGACGAGTATTATGAAAGGTGAGCTAGGTGCATAAATTATTTGTAATAAGCTCACGCTCCTCTGGCTTTGGAAATTTCCGTCGTTTACGATGATGCAAAACGAGTATCTTGCTCGTCGGATACTCGATCTCAAGTAGGAGAAAGAATGAAAACTTACCCTCTGCTTGTAATTTACAGTGGGTTTGTCCCTTACGATTCCTACCTTCCTCGGAACCGGACCGTAGGAAGGAGGAGTGAGGATCTGATTCCTATAGCGAAGAGGAGACTTATGATTTTCATATTCACTCATAGACACTATAGTGCATTATTAAATACGATTGTTTGTAGGGATGAATAGAGTTCCCACTTTGCTAGTAATCACATATAATAAAAGAGTGAATAGGATGAGGACGACGTTGAGCGGTTGAATGGGAAGAAGTGATAGACTCTTTAGTCCAATGTACGACATTGATGTCCCGTGACTGTGAAGGACTATTGTTCTAAATTCTATCTCATTGATTACGATAACCTGCCGATTCCTATAACGTCAGTGGATGTCATACCTAGGATTCTGAAAGTAAAAGTAAACCTTAGGAGTTTCCGACTTCTCATAATCTTGCACAGGTGCCGTGCAGATTGTGTTCACACTTCTATGTTCTGCTGACCACATTATCTTCATTCCCACTGAGCACCTTATTACTGTTTTTGTATTGGTGAAATGAGACAGACACTCACCCCATGGTGACTGACGATTTTCAACCCAACACTTTAGTAAAAATTTAGCAAATAACTATATAGTGAATGTGACTGGAACATCGGTAATATGTACACGCTTTTCAATTAAGATATATAATTGACAAGCGAAGGTTAGACCCAAAAATACTAGAAAAACATTCCGATCTGCACATGGTCTGGCAGCATTGGCGAACTCGTCACTCGCTACTACCGTGGGACCAGGTGGGGAGGTTTCTTTGGTGACACTTAGAGATTTTCTTGCTAAAAGATCGGGAGATCAGGGACCATCAATAGAAACCCCTCAGCCAAATTCAGAATTATTAAAGTGCTTTATAAAGAGAAAATAGAGACATTTTGATAAAACTCTTATGAAATTCACCAAGTTATGGTGTTATTAATGATAAAAATTAGGAAAAAGATAAATAACGGGTTTTTTGAATAAATAGTTGTGATTTTAGTGAATATCTTTGTAATCAATGACAACAATTATCAAAGACCAAGAAAAGATATTATAGGGTGGAATAACAATAATTCTTTTCTGTTACAGGATCAGTAGGCTTGTATAAGAACAATGAGTAATGAACGCTGTGCAGATTTGAAACAACAGTACAACAAAAAGAAAGAAGACATACGAAGACTTCAAGGGGAGGCACAAGAATTAAAAGTGAAAATATTAGATTCCTACGACTACGAGGAGAGACAAATGCAATCTTCCGAGAAAAGATCCCAAGATCAGGAAAGTAGTAACAAAGTTCATACTACAATCAAAAATTCATGCCAGTACAAACAGTAACTTTTCATTTAAGATCAGTGACCCTTTATATATTACTTGGGAAAAGTATAGCGGAGGTTTTGTTTTAAGATGTCCACTCTACTTTGAAATGGTAACTCTCTGGCATAAAGTTGAGTCAGCAGGCAATCATGATCCTCTAAATCCCAAAAATGCGAATGTAAACTAACTCATTACAGACGAGTTCGTCAAAACAACGTATCGTTTCCCTTGTTTTTCTTGTAAATAAATAACAAAATGGATTCTCTTTATGAATTTACTACTTCAATAGCAGTATTAGATTTAATAGTAACACTTCGTAAAAATTACCGCAACTAACTTTGAAAGCAACCATCGAATACACTAATAACGAGGCCAAATAGGGAACTCCGTTGAAATCATCAGAAGAATTATGATGAGAAATCTTCTCTGGAAGACTTTGAAAAAATAAACATTGTCTTCAGATCACGTTCGATTGAACGATCAAAATTTAGCGAAATTAATCTTCGAATTCATGGTATAGAGAATTCGGAAGGCCATCTTTATGGCTGCAGTTTTTATTTAGATATCCTAAAGACAACGTTGAAAAATAATATCCTATCAGTGACCATATTCGGAGTGACTAAGCATTTCACATGTAAAATGTGGAAAAAAAGAGGTCATGTCTGATATGAAAAACTACAAATTTTCAAGTTTGAAAAAAATCCCTTCACTGATCGTTGAACCATAAATTGAAATGTGAGGAAATGTATTAAATTGCAGTTTCATGATAGTCATATTAGAAACCACCAGGCATCTTAAAACTATTAGAGTAAAGGTTGACAAAAAGATCATGCCTGACAACAACTATTGAGGTTTACACTTTAGTAAAATAGATTGCCTCACTAGATTGAATAAAAGTTTCAAAGAACAAAGTGAGGATAGAATTAAACTCACTGTGTTCTTAGACCTGGTGAAGGTGCCCTTATCAAAAGTTGACATAGACAATACCCCAGTTGGGAAAGTTGACTGGGCAAATATAGATGAAAATTTCTGTTTTATAAAGCTTTATGAAAAGAACGTAGCCAAACAATATTACTATTGTGGCTAACGAGCAAACGGAATGTTTCACAACACTTAGATAGTGTTGAGGAAAGTTACTTAATAGAAATTGAATATAACTTTTGGTTTATAAATTTTGTGAAAAGAACTCCAGTTTATTAAGCAAATACTACGTGTCGTGAAATTGCCTTGAAAATAAAGGGTAATACGCTGTGACGACATACCCCCGAGTTTTTAAAGAATGTTCCCAGAAGACCATTTTGCAGCTTTTCAGGAGTAACGTATTCTTACTTCTTTTCATATTTATATGTGCTCAACTAGGAGTATGAAAAACACGACATTACTATCATAATTGATTAAAAACGTTATGTGCCTGTCATTAAAAAAGGCTCTGTTGATATCAGATATTCATTGAGACCAAAACGATTGTCGTTTTATGTAGGAAATATTGTTTTACATTTTTTGACATATACAAAAGACAAATCTACCGAGATCGCTGCCTCTAGTGTGAATTTTGAAAGTTTCTTAGAAGACGTTACCTTGTATTCAAAGTACCGATGTTATAAAAACTTTTATTTACAAGATGTTATTTTTCAAAAAATGAGTCACGAGACGCATTCACAAAGGACGGTTCTTGTAAATACAGCTTGCAATTTGCACAAGATCTTTTAATCAGTTTCTTTTATTTCACATATCAAGGCAAGTTTGACAACGTTTTTCATAAAGGAAAATTTGGTATCTTTACGAATTCATGTATGAATCTTCGCATGGCCTCATATGAACATCAGAGGACCTTACGTTACAATGTTCCTGACAATCAAGTGATCAAGATTTCGATCGGATTCATCCTTCATCCATGAAGAAGAATAACAACATCGTTTCTATTCAAATAATTCCCTCCGGAAAGAGGGCATCTAAACAATGGACTTAGCAATGAAGACCTTTTGATTTTCTCAGCTTCTTCATTTACTTTATGCATTTCACTCTTCTACAAAGACACCCGACGTCTTCAATCAAACAGAGTGGAAAGGAATGTTGAGTTCGTCTTTGCTCCTCAACACAGAACGTCTTATGATCCTGAAATAACAACGAAAGAAGACTTCGATAACTGAAGAAAGCGACTCAGAAGTTTACTGACAAATTTACACCAAGCCAAACGAAGCCGAACATTAAAACAATGACTAAAGATATTAATTCTCAAAAAATTGCTATGTGTGTCTATTCGATGTTTTTGTACTTTGCACATTATTATGGGTCACTTTTGGGAGAATGATTTGAAAACGATATAGAAACTATTACATTGAAAAACAATTTCAAATTGAAAATAAAATTGATAACGAAAACGCATACAAGTACTATATTGAAATATCGATTCGAAATTTTCGCAAATTGCAATTGACCACTTGTGTCACTATTGCACTGTGTACTACTCGAAATTTGTCACGTGACCGTGATGTCGCACCTCACGTGTATATAAAGAGCGGAATCACCAGGTTCATCATCAGTTGAACTCGTGGGTATTCCATTAGCAGCACCTAAACCAGTAGTGGGCCTTACCAAAGTGGCTAAGTTCAAGAAGACCTATCAATGGATTAGATTACCTAAAAGAGAGTTACGATTTAGTGGCTATGATGCTACTGACAAATTGGGCTCTTTCTCTCTCTCTCTCCATGAAATAATTGAATTCGTATTTAACCCCTGTTGTTAACCCCTAATGTTTGCAGTAACTTATATTGCGTGCTTTAATTGACAATTGTTGTTATAAACTCCAATTGTGATGTATATCGCAATGCTTAACGTTATACCAATAAAACCATGAGTGAATACAATTTTGTTGTGATAACTGAGCTGTGTCGAGCGAAACCGGCGGGTCTAAGTTTCTTAATCGTTAACTTGGGCGTGCCATGGACACTTCCACTAACCAGTGCTCTCGCGGAATTGTCCTAAATGTGTAGTGGTTCTCTTCTTCTAGAAGTGGACTGCCACACACCACGTTGAACCACGAGTAGGGGTACAAAATTTCTGACACACCCACCTCCCACTGACCTTCCAAACACATATCCATTGGTAGTTTTGTTGTGTAATCGGACAAACTGTTTTCGGGAAACATTGTCATCAAGCTATTACTAGGAAGAGTCAGGTAAAACATTTTGTCTTTTCAATTTCAACACCGGGCTGGGCAACAAATAACCAACGCAACTACTCAGCAAAGTAATCCAAAGGTTTGCAGGTTCCGAACCAACTGAGAGGTTGTACAGGCTGGTACAAATGATAATGTAGATCGCAACAATCTGACAGACAAACGCGATTCCTGTGCTTGGTATTTTACTACCGAAGAAACTCTACTCAGGCATAATGGACAATATCTTTTGCATCTAGCCAACTGTTGAACTTTGTTGGATACCCGAGCCACTTTACTAAGACTTGTCGTTTTTTCCCTTTTGACCATTTGTCAAGAATGGATTCAATTTTGAAAATATTATCCTTTTTCTGAACGTTTTGGATTTCTTCTTCGTAAAAAGACCCTGCGAGAGTTTCACCCGTGAGGTCTTTTAAAACGTATGTAGGAGGTGACCCTGGTTTAGCAAATTTAACTAGAAAATTTTCTTCACTCCAGTTGGGTAAGTAACCTTTGTGAAAACAACCTTTCACTTCACTGATTTCTATAAGTGACACTTGTGCTATTTTAGGGAATCTGACTGAAGAAGGGCAACCGTACAACGTTTGCCAAACTTCTTCTTGATTTTTTAATGACACAGATGCGGGAGTGCGTTTTATGCTTCTATGAAAAGAATGATTGTAACTGTGGACAAGGTCTTGCAAAATATTTAAATATTTTCGTGTGTTTTTAGCCGCGAAGTAGCGCCACATTCTGGTCTTGAGAGTCCTGTTAAAACGCTCCACAACACAAGCTTTCGTTTCCTCGTTATGAGTTGTGAAGAAATGAATCCTTTTGTCTTTCAGCTATTTCTGAAAAAAACTTGTTAACAAACTCCTTGCCTTTGTCGGTTTGAAGTGCTTTTGGAGACCGTTTGCTTTTCTGCAGAAAGTTTGCAAAACTCTTCACCAAACATTTTCCGGTTTTTGCTTTAACGGCTCCACCCAAGCGAATTTGGAAAACACATCAACAACAGTCAGAAGGTACTGGAAGTTCTTGTTTTCTTTTTTTAAACTGATCAAATCCACTAGGTCTGCCTGCCATTGCTCATCAATTCCGCCAACTACAACCCGCCGCCTTTGAAAATTGCGTCGAATTGATTTGTGAAGCGTATACGCTTCCTGTGACAATAGCCAATCTTCAACTGGAGAACCTATTACTCGTTGAAATGCCTTTTTCCCGGCGTAGCTTCCAGGTTGGCGTGGATCGTAATAGATCATTTCAAAACTTCCCATTTTGTCACTCTTGGCTTCAAATGTCTTTTTTAACTTTTGTTGTTTGGTTGAAACCACTCAGGATCAAATCTCCCAGAGATTTCTTAAATTCGTTCCACCCACGCAGCTCAGTTGACTTATTTTGATGCACTGTCGCTGCAATCAACTCTTTAATGTTACTGCCAGGCACAGCTTGCTCCGCATAAACAAATTCTCCTAAGTCGTTCCAACCGATGGAGGAATTGTTTTTTTATCTGGCGCAATAGTTGCTTCGTTTTTCGTTTGTACGACGATGGAACGTTAGATAAAATTTCACTCTCGTCAAAATGTTCTTTTTTTCGACTTCGACTTTATTCGGAGCGCTGATGAGTTTTTCTCTGTATACATTGTACCGTTGCAACACTTGACCATACAAAAGGACTTTGTCTGCGTCGGTCAAGTCAGAACGAGAAATAACAGCATTCATTTCAGCATCGAGACTAGACATTGCGTTAAGTAGCGGAGATTGGTCATGCTTCTTTTCCTTCAAAACTTCCAACACTCTTGGTTCGACAAGGACCATTTTCTTCACGCTATCCATGACTTTAACGCTATCCATCACTTTAGCAACACTTCCAAGCAAGTTCATAACAGCTGGGACAACAGCTGATAATAACGGTGCAAGAAAGCCACCAGTCTGGATAATTTTTCTTTTGCGTTTCAAACTCACTTTTTTCTTAGCTATGTCGCGCAAAGCTTTCTTATGTCTTTTCAACTTCGACTTTTGCTTAGAGGAAACTGAAATATTCCCTCGCAACAAGTTGTGAGAGCATTTGCAAACACACTTAATCAAGTCATTGTCTGCTGCTTTTATTATGCTACGAGCAACTTTAGGAGAGGACTTGCAAAGAACTCTGAGCATCGGGGTTTGATTTCGCAAGCGGACAGACATATTTTTCAACTAAATAGGAACGTAAAATTCCCTTTTCTCGTCTGGAAAGATTTTTGAGCGAAGACGAAATTTCTCAGGTGTGCTCTGCTTGAAGTCAAATAGCAAATAACCGTACGGATCAGATGTTGCATCAGCAAAAGCTTGTTGAGCAATTTTCGGTCGAGAGGGGAAGGCTTGTTTTGCCAAATGAGTGATATGAAAAGAATCACGTGGGTTTTTAATTTTTCAATCCCGTAAAAGTCCCAAATCTCGGAGAGCTTTGCAATCCTATAACTCGCCAGGCGATTACGCTAGAGAGCTATTCAAACCATCCACGGATTCAGCAAGTCTTGCAATCAAAATCGAAAACAAAAACTTTTTTCGTTTTCGGTGGGGGATTTCTGGAGGTGACGTCACAATGAGGGCATGTTTTGGAAAGTTTGGCCTCCTTTGGCCGGCCCTGGGCCCCAACCCATTGACCCATTCTTTTGGCTCAAAGTTTTGTTGAAAACTAGGTGAAAATCCGCGTCTATAGAGCTTTGGATTGACATTCCAGCATATCTGTAGCCAAAATTATGGGTCAAAAACCCAGTTTTTGGCCTAATTCAAAACTTTTCAGAAAAGGCATAATTTACCCTTTCAGGGCAAACTTTGGCCAGCCATAACTCGGCAGCAGATTGAGCTAGAGAGCTGTTCAAACCCCGTAATGACTAGTGGCGTTGTGTAGTTTGGAATAAAACAAAATTTTTTAAAATTTGGTTGGGGGGTTTTGGGCCAATGGGATAATGACAGGGGCATGTTTTTTGTTTAATTATATGACGTTATTATCCGATCCCACGCGCCAATATTTTGCTCGCAGTATTTTTGGATTCTAGGGCAGAAGACGCGTTTTTAGAGTCCTTTATTGAGTTTCTAGCGTTTCTGGTTCAAAAGTTAGGCCAAAAAAGAGCTAATTAGTAAAGTGCTTTTCTCAATACTTTTGGGGGATTTCCCCAATTATATTTAATGTTTTTTGGACCTGATCTTGGAACCAGGAACGCTAAAAACCCATTCGGACCCTTCAAAGTCCCGAGTAGTAACCAAAAAACAGCTAAGCTCAAAAAGAATTTATGTCATTTAAATGGCTCCTGAGGGTCTTAAAGGGAGGTCGGGCAAAAATGCTGACGTCAGCAAAAAATAACATGAACATCCTATCATTATATAAGCATTAAAAAAACAGACATCCTAAACTGAAATTTTTTTTTATTGCAAAGTACATACCTTCACGAGCCTTTGGAGGGTTTGAACAGCTCTCTAGCTCAATCTGACGGCAAGTTATTGCCTGGGGCGAAATTTCCCTTAGAGTGGCTTTAAGGGAGCAACATTTTGGTCAATTTTTGGTTTATGAGCCATAATTTTCGCTCCCGATATACTAGAAAGTCATTCAAGGGCTCTAAAGACGCGGATTTTGGCCTAGTTTCCAAAAAAATCATGAGCCAAAATAATGGCCCAATGGGTTGGCGTCCAGGGCCAGGTAAAGGTGGCCAAAAAAAATAAAATGCATCCCAACTTGCAGCGGTCCCCCGAGCGAACCCCAAACCCAAAACGAAAACCTTTTTTCTTCGATTTCAAGCTGAAGACTTGCTGAATCCGAGGATGGTTTGGATAGCTCTGTAGCTCAACCGGGCGGCGAGTTACAGCGGTGCAAACTTGTGCCAAAATTTTGGCGGGCGCCTGACTCAAAGGGTTGCACGATCCGCTTGCTTTTCAAGCAGAATTTTCTTAATTATTGTCATTTAATTAACGACGATTATTTAGACCTGTTGTGATGAAATGCAAACATTTAAAAAAAATTGCAGGAAATCAAAATCAAGCCTATCGTTCAGTGATGAAAACGCTGTTTCCAATGGAACAAACCTGAGGCCGATCAACGCAATGCGCCGCGATGAACGTTTTCTTTCAACGCTTGTAGATCCAATTCCTTTTGTTAAGCTCTATTCTTAAGACACGTCTTGATGAAGCTTGTCATAACGTATTTATTGCACTTCGAATTATGCTAAACTGCCCCAATACTGTTGCCAGCTCTGAAAGGAATTTCAGCAAACTTAAGCTGATCAAAACCTTCAACAGGTCTCATATGACAAATGGCAGACTATCCTCATTAAAAAAAGACAACAGTGAAACAGGAAGATCCAGTGTGGAAATTCTTTTAGGCGAATGCTCACTTTATTCGAATTGTTTGGTGCAGTCTTCCTTTTTGTTTGGTGTAGAAACAGCGTTCCCACACCTCTTTTTTCAGCACTACACTCTGTATAAAATGCTTGAAAACTGAGGTGTTCTACTATAAGAGTGATATGCACGTGCGACCAATGCGATTCAGCATTTCGTGCACTCCAACTGACAGCTCTGATAAAACCCAATTGATGTGTTATACTGTATTGTTGTGCTTGTTTGCACTAACTACGATACTAATGGAAGCAGGCTGAACTACAGTACCGTCTCCAGGAACAAATTTAAGTATATTAACATGTAAATCTTCTGCAAGGACAAAGCAAAGCATGATTAGTGTTGCTCTCAAAACACCTCTAGAAATAAGATTGCGAATCTGTATATACAAAACGTCACTTCTGCATGGACTCGATGACTATATTGGTTTCACACCAAGCTGTCCCCCCACATTTTCCAACAAAATTGCGCCCATGGCTACTACAGTAATGTTTTACAATATTTCTACACTTTGCAATAGAAATAAAATATAAAAAACAAATATATAATTTTTCGGAAAGATCAAAGAGCCCCATGCAAAGTTTCAGAGCCGCAGTTTGGCCAACCCTGTTGTAGGGCAATTCTACTGTATAATCGTAACTGTAAAACCACATCAGGCAAATGCTTTCACGATATTATCTCTCAATTACTTGCGTTGGGCAACTGAAAATAGGTTAGTGCGACAGTGGTGGTTTGTCTTTTGTTTGCTTTCTACACTGCTCAGGTAACCTTCAAACACACCACTGTTGTTGTCCTTGCCCAAAATGGGCAGATTTTTTTATTCGCTTATACTGAACTAATTGGCAAGTTTAGACCCGCGCGCGGGTTTTGTACAATTTAGCAAGTCTTCTCAAGCTCATCTGATCAGAAAAAACAACGTATTGGTTTTGGAAAAAAATTCATGATAAATAACATAAGCACTTTCCCAAACAAAAGTGTGGCAAGTGCTCTTAACAAACGAACGAAAAAATAAAGAAAAATCCACAAATTCCGCCAGTGGACGTCACTGGTGGTCGGTTTAAGGTTTAAATCGAACCTTACTTCAAGCTTTTGGTTCTATCTGCCATGAAAGTAAATTTGGTTGAGACACGAATTTCCGTCTATTTTCATTGCAATTTCTAGCCACACAAATCAACCTTGCCCAAAATGGGTAAATTTATTACGAAAATCAGGCGTATAAGTTAAACTTGCCCAAAATGGGCAAATGCTCATTATGACAGTTGTTGGACAATCAGTTTGATCGCGGCACTGCTATTGACTTTCATGTCTCACATACGGCACTCGACCAACTAATTGGACATATATACGGGCGTGTACCAAGGGGAGCAAAGGCCGGCGAACCCCCCTAAAATTCTTTGTCCCACTGAAAAAATGTGTTGGATATTGTTTAAAAAGTTTGGACCCCTTCCAAAATCGCCCCCTCTGGTGTCCCAAACTGGTTACGGGCCCAGTCCCATCGCCAGGGCGGCTTTTGGGGGCTTAGCCCCCACACAAAGCTCCAAGCACCCCCAAATTGAAACATGAAGCACTACAAATCAGTTGAGATTTTGTCAGTTTTTAGAGTGTTAAGCACCCCGCACATTCTGGTGACGGTTCTGTACGGGCCTGCACATAGCGCGTCCAGAAAATCATCTTCTACACAATGTTAACACTCAAGTGTGCTTTACAACACAGTGCATGCAACCGCTTAACAACTTCCCCACCCGTGTACGTATATATGTGTGGTTCTAATCCCATGTCAGCAGTTGCCTCCTGGAGTGCGAACTCCTGTTTATACAGCGGGGTGACAGAGATTGCCTCCGGCGAACGCGAACTCGCGTGTGGCGGAGCGGGATGCCAGAGGTTGCTCAAAAGCATGTGCGTAGCTAGGGGGGGTACGGGGCCATTCCCTTTCCCAAATGTTTAGCATATATAGTCATTTTGTGCTTTAACAGGCGGAATCTCAAACAAAATAGTGTTATTCGCCTAAAACAGGGGTGCACAACCTGCGGCCGTGCGACTGCATGCGCATTTGGATAAAAATTTATGCGGCCGCGCATATGTTATTTGTAATATATATTATGACGGCCGTGCATTAAACACAAACTCTTGTCTACTGTGTATGAAGATGTTTAGAAGAAAACGCCCAAACCAACGTGTGGAAGCAGACTATAGGCTCAGTATGTGGAAGCAAAGCAGAAAATGCAATAAACATATCCTAAACTCACTGCTGGACGTAATTCATAAAAATAAACGTAATGCGGTCGGCAATAGCGAAATGGTTGTGCACTCCTGGCCTAAAATCAAACATTTTGGCCCCCAAAATTTTGGGATGGCTACGCTACTGGGTCAAAGGCAAACTCCAAATCACATAACTTTCACCATTGGTATTCCTAGCCAAAGTGGCCAATAAAAGTAACTGTGGCCAAAATGACCAAAACGTTCACAGTTGGTAAACTTAAACATAAATGCCAATAAAAACCAAAACTTTCACCATTGAGACTTGCACAAAAATATCAATAAAAACCAAAACTTTCACTGTTGGTAAACTTGGAAAAAATGCAAATAAAAACCAAAACTTTCACCGTTCGTAGACTTGAACAAAAATGCCAATAAAAACCAAAACTTTCGCCGTTGGTAACGTTGGCCCAAAATGGCCAAGAAAAAATGCCAGACGTCCATAGAAAAAGCTTACTTTGCATTTGATTGCTTCAAAGTTCATGTCCTCAATAATATAGTTTGACCTGTCACAACAAGCAGCAAGCCTTTTTGGCTAATGTAAAGTTCTAGAACAGTGGTTCCCAACCGGGGGTCCACAGAAGGATTTTCGAGG
>Ga0210059_1012545_pt1 | contig 12782 bp, 7 predicted proteins | sample Ectturendosymbi2_FD_188042 | JGI IMG/M metagenome (GOLD analysis project Ga0210059, IMG submission 188042) | Ecteinascidia turbinata endosymbiont from Florida, USA - Sample 2 (SPAdes) (version 2) | ecosystem: Host-associated > Tunicates > Ascidians > Unclassified | place: Key West, Florida...
AGCACGGTATCATCGGACCATTCTTCTTTGAAGATGATCACGGTATTGCAGTAACCATGACAAAAAGCACAACCAGACTCATACATTAGGCACACCTTCGATTTTTGAGAAAATTAAGGTTTGCAAGTGCGCACAATGATCCAAAAAATATAGTAGTATGATTTTAAACCTAATATAGGTTTTCTAAACACGCTTTTTTATCATAAATGAAATGAAACTACGTTTGTTTGCTAGTGACTTTTTCACCCTAACTAATTTGTATTTGTCATGTGATGATAATCTCTATTTAGTAGCCAATCCACTAGTTGCAAGATTTATTTGCATATTTTTATTGGCAAAATGTGATCAAACCCATTGCTTTTAATAAAAGTACATTACAAAGTTGTGTAGTTTGACCATTCAGAAAACAATGCCATGCCTTCTTTGCAAGGAAAATAGCAAATGCTGGCTGAGCAAATCACAGTTTTGATTTTAGGATAATAATCTTTGTTTAGCATAGTGATCCTTAACCTGGGATAAATTTACCCCCATGGGGAAAATTTACTGAATCAAATTATAGCAAATGTACATTTTAAAAAATTTTACAAAATGTAATATCCTGGATTGTTAGGCTAGTCAGTTACAGAACAAAACACAAAAGTACATTCAACAGTGTTTCGTTCGTAGACTGATGAGAGGCTTATATCAGGTGTCATAAAGCATTGTCATGAAGTAGGTTTATGGATACATCAAACAAGTTAGAGATGTTGCTCCTTGGATTATGATTTAGAGTTATGCTTAGTGATAAGTGTTCGCTTTTAGTTCAGCTTTATACACGTAGGCTACCAGATTCATTTGAGTACCCCATGTGCACAACACTGTTTCTGTTCACAACTTCATTTGGAGTTTGTACGTAAAAGGAGATTGTAGCGCTTTCAGAATTAAAAAATTCTCTATTGTGCAATAAATTACACTATTTTCTCAATGGTCAGACTCTAGCTCTGTTTTTCTCTTTCTTTTAACAGCATGTTATAGACTTAGCAACCTTTTTGGTCAGTTTAGTGAATTAGTTAACAATGAGTTAACAAAGGCAGGTTTCAACATTCTGAGTTATTATTTTGAAGACAATTCATCTAGAATCATATGTGGACTTCAGGTCAACATCATAACAGATGATGTTAAAAAACCTCAATGTATCTTCTTCTCCAAAGTGCCTGATTTCGACGAAGCCATTAATTTGTAATGTTTCGATGAAGCCATCAATTTTGAAAGCTCACTTTGCTTCACTCCATCCCACACACATACATTACAACCACATGTCTTTGCAGACCAATTCCGTTCAAATTTGTGCTGTAAAACTCAGCCCACATCAGGGTGCATTTCTTAAGACATGTTAGGATTAGAAGCATTCTGTCGCATTGCTTTTGCAATAGCAAAAGAAACCGCATAAAATTAGGGAGCGACTTATCAAACTGTACACTATGGACATAATTGCATAGAGAGCAAAAAAGAAGCCTATGAAAACTTAATTATCAAACCACACAGTAGCCTACGTTGTCATAAGTGTTATGTCTTGTGATATTTTAGATCACATAGCAGATGAAATTCAAAGTAATAGGGCAAGAGTCACACTCCGGCTAGATGAGACAACTGACAAGCTGAACTGCATGTATTTGTTGGTTACTGCCCTCTATATGTGCCACTGAGTTGAAATACTGTGTTCTTGATGTGCAAAAATCTAGAGACGACTAGCTAAGTGACTGATGATCGAGAAAAAATGATTAATTTCTTTCAACAACATAAACTTGTAGAAACACGGCTCGGTATGCACAGACAGCACACCATCTATGCTCAGTGAAGTTAACAAACGGGCACTGCACATCCTTTGTTCTTCATCGACATGCACTGGCGAGTAAAACCCTTCCAGATTATTTGAAAATAGAGTTGAAACACATTACTGAACATGTAAATTTTATCAGGGCAAGGGCTTTTCTTGTCAAAGTGCTTCATATAGATTAATTGATTGAGCTTCAAGTGCAGTATGAATAAGTTTTCAAATTTGAAGATCTACAGGCGTGTGAATAGCCACTGCCTATATAATGCACATGGTTGATTGACAAAATAGAAGCATATAGCTGCCCACTATAAATATAATGATAAACAGAAGAAACGAGCGTGCCGGACGACTTTCACAATTTTTGCCTGCAGTTGCTTGTTTAAACGGCAGGGCAGCTTTAAGTGTCCTTTTTGTTCACTCACCTGGATATTGAATTAGTGGTTTTTCTACCATTTATGCTCACACAAAGCAAAACACAATGAAAGTTTGGTGGGGAGAAATTGAATAAAGTACTTGCATGACCGACAAATAACACGAAACAGATTTGCCAAGAAAAGGAAGCAAATTTAAGTACGAACACTTCCCAAAATTTTAAACTGGCCTGGTATGCATGAAATTTTTGGCTTCCACAGGTTCAAACCAGTGGTGGATTAACAGGGGTGCTAACTGGGCTACAGCCAGGGACCCCTAATCCCTAAGTCAGAAAAAAGTGTAATATGTGAACAATACGCTGTAAACGAAACCATCACCAGTTGTAACTAATAACTAGGTGCTCTGTGCTCACTCACTAAAATTGTTTCATTGACATAAAAGTAGGTAATTATTTGGGGTATGGTCTGGGCGACACTCACTAACAAGTTAGTACTCCAAGGTCTAAAAAATTAAGGTATTTCATCCGCTTCTTATATTGGTTTCCAATCCACATGCAGTATCCACGCCATTTGAATAGTGGTCCTGCAGACAGTCCCGAAAGAAGTTGTGAACTTAAGTGGTAAGTGGTGTCAAGTCCCTCAACAATGGTGAAAGTATTTAGGCTTTAGCTTAGGATAATCAATCATTGTGTTATAAGGCAGGACTGCCAGAGTTGGAATATATGTCACGTATATATCCTCATGTACTTTCATGTATTTGCGTGTTCTTTGTTACTGTGATGCATGTTTGAAGTCTGGTGCGTTACCTGTGGGAGTGAAAACCTTACACAATACACCGTGTCAGCTGGTAGTTTCAGTGGTGTATGAGGCAAGAGGCAGGGACACAAGCAAACCACAAGTTTTGATTTGGTGAAAACCGGGCAAAATCTTTGAAAGTCTGGGAAAAATATATGAAAACCTCTGTTATGTCTGGGCAAAAATGGCACCCAACATGATTTGATTTGAAAAAAAATGGCGCCCAACGTTTGCAGAATCACATGAAGACCTCTTTTTTTGAAGGTCATCTCAAAAGAAGTTCTGCTTAAGAAAATGTTTGCACAAAAAGTGGTCCAAAAGTTTTTCGGGCAGGTTTGAGGAAATCCAAGCAAAAGTCTTTCGTAAAATTTGCCTGCTCCTAGACCCATGGGTAGTTTAATATCCATTCTGGTACTGTTTACTTCCAAGATGCAAGTTTGGACATTTTGGTACATAAGACTTTATGCGAATCGCCATTATTTGGTACAATTCTTGATAACTGACTTAAAACAGAAGAAACGCAATAATAAAAAGAAAAGTCGACAGATAACGAGTTACTTAAAAAGTTAACTAAGAACAAGAATTAAACCGCTTCAAGCACATCTTAGTTCTGTTTACATTTCACTCAAGTAACTCTAAGCTTGCTCATGCTAAGCTCAATGACTCGTTCGATTTACGACTTTAGTAAGACGAAAGATGTGGTTTTAGTTAAGAATTTTGTTTGAGTGCTATTTTATATTGTAAGTGGAGTAGAAAAATAAAAACAATTTTGTAGTGTTATGTCATGAGTGAACGTAATACCTTACGTAATAAGTGAATGTGTGTTTCACAACAGTTATTGATGAGTGAGTGCATGCTCTTGTTCTTACTAACAGTCTTACTGATTTGTCTGTGATTGTGAACAGAAAAATGAATTGTGATTGAGTCCTTGCTTCTTTCACTTGTGGAGCGAAGTTACTAGTATGGCGATGAGTAGAATTATCATTTTTAACATATCAACTTATGACATATCAAACTGGGCTATTGTGGTAGGTAAGGTTAAATTTTGGTTAGGTTAGTGTTATTTTGGTCGGGAATCTGGTATTGGAAAGCTGATTTTACTGACAATAATTTTTATAAGAAAATCTTATCTATCTCAAAAATGTCATTTGGATATATATACAGTGGAACTCCGCTAGCACGACCACCCACTGGACGGCACTCAATTGGTTGTGTTAGGGAGGCTGGGGTGGTCACATCACACTTGCATTCCTAAAGGTTTCATGTATTATCACAATCACTTCATTTCTACAATTCTAACCTTGATTGAAAGTTATTTAGCTTTGTCTTACATGCTGCTATAGCCTATCATTAGTATACTATAAAATCACTCAACGGAATAAGTTGTGGCAGCAGTACAAATTCTAGAAGAATTTATAGTATGGTTTGTTACGTCACATTGGCACTTGCTGTGCATGCACTCACGATTAAATCCCTGTATTGTATCCACGATTCTTCAGGACAATGTGACACAGCTAAGCAAATTGCTGCTGACAGGTTACCAGTTTTCCATCGTAAGGATACCGATAGAATATGGCGGTCGTGCTACATGGTGTTCAATTAGCAGTTTTGTAACAGCTGGACTGTGGACGCAGTCTGGATACCAGGGTGGTCGCGTTAGTGAAACAAAAGGTAATGCATTAGCATAGCCACAGGGAAGACTGCATTAAAGAAGGACTGGTATGCGGCGTTAGTACCACCAGCGTAGGGTTTGATTTAGAAAGCAACTGTTTGTACCTTCATAGTAGCGAGTTGATGTATCAAGAACCTGTTTGTACTTCCAGCGTAGGGAGTTGATTTATAAAGCAACTGTTTGTACCTCCAGCGTAGGGATGACTTCAGAAAGCAGCTGTTTGTACCTCCAGCGTAAGGGTTGATTTAGAAAGCAACTCTTTGTACAGTTGCTTTCTGAAGTCATCCCTACGCTAGAGGTACAAACAGTTGCTTTATAAATCAACTCCCTACGCTGGACGTACAAACAGTTGCTTTCTAAATCAATCCCTACACTGGTGGTACATACCTACGCTCAAGGTACCCTACGATGGTGGTACAAACAGTGTTGCTTCATTAATCAACTCCCTATGCCGAAGGTACAAACAGCTGCTTTCTAAACCAACTCATTACGCTGGAGGTATAAACAGTTGCATTCTTTAGCCACCCTTACGCTGTAGATACAGACAGTTGCTTTACTAATCAACTCCCTACACTGTAGGTACAAATAGTTGCTTTCCCTACACTGGAGGTACAACCCTACGCTAGTGGTACCGACACCAACACCGCTTTAAGTGGTCGTAATAGCGGGGTGGTCGTCGATGGGGTGCCACTGTATATTCAAAACATTCCACCGGTGTTTTGTGAACATTTATCAATATGGTTTCAAGTCTGTAGCAAAGCAACAAATGGAGACTTGAAACCAAGGAGTTTGTGATGTCCATATTAGGTAACGATTCGTTTTTGCTCAAGCTTTTTTTGTTTCTGTAATACAAATTCTTCAGTTCGCCAATTTATTTTTCTCTATTAATGACAGTTTTATATATATAGAAAAGGCCCCACACAACCTTAATCTGCCCCTGGTTCAACCTTTCATCTTTTGTCATTTGTTTTAATGCCGTCGAGTTAATTTATTACTATGGTAAATTCTGCTATGAAACAAAACTGCAAGCCTTTTTCAGGTGCCCTGTAAAAGGCAGAGCTTCGTAAATAGCGGAGTTTGGTTGCGGAGGTGATGACGTAACCAGAGTCGCTAAAACCAATATTTTGCGTTTAGCAATGAGAACTAAACGGTAGTAAAAATATTTGTACTGCAAAAGATGATGTTACACTACGGTAAAAAAGTGCATTTTGAAGTTTGACAATTTTTGGTTATCTGAGTTTCACAACAGTTCGTGGACAAAAAACAGATTTCAACAGTTGTGATATCTATTTGAATAGTTTCAGAGATATCTTAGGCTTTCTAGTTGAATAAGGTTTTCTAAGTGCTGAAATACATGGTGTGTAGTATTAATAAGCTATTTGTTTAAACACTGGTGTCACCATTATGGATGCAACGACACCACTAGTGGACCCTACTGATCTTGTGAAATCATGAATGATCTGCTTCATACTGTGCAATGCCTGGACAAAATAGCAAATGCAGCTCATGTGACAAACCCACAGAAACAACAGTAATTGAATGCAGTTCCTGCGAGCAATGACTCCCATACTGTTGTGCCAGTGTTTCTGCCGGTGATGATGTCGTTGAGTTTGAATATGTACCCTTTCACTGTAGCCAATGCTTGTCAACAGACAGGCAACAGGCTAGTAGCTCTTAAGACCCAACCCGATGTTACCATTGTCATAGCCAAACAGGCTCAAGGAGGAAAAAGACAATTCAATGTTCACAGTGTGATCGGCCCTTTCATCTCTCTTGCATGAAAATTTCAAGAAAACATGCCAAAGCACTTCCTGGTTGGTACTGCGACCCCGTCCTCAACCCACCACATCTCTGAAAACCCCCAACTATGAGCACCTCCCTGATTGACTCCGCTTCCTTTGGCACTTATATTCAATCTCTAAGATCAGTCAACCACCCTATCCACTGCATCCCCATGGCAGAACACCCTTCTTTTGCCTCAGGACTTAGCAAACTCATAAACAAAGCTATTTCTTCAAACTCACTATTTGATTGGCATCGTTTGGTATGTTTCCCTCTTTCAGTGCTCTCATCAGGCCCCCGATCACAAGGGGTCTTCTTGACCTTTCCATTAAATCAAGAATTAACACATACCTTGAAGCAGATGGCCTGTCTGTCTGAAGCTTTTTTGAGACAAGCAACCCCACCACCAACCAAAACCCACAATGACCCAGCCAAAAACATGAAAAGACCGGTAAACCGGAAACTATCTGACTTCAATATCAAAGGCGTCCTTCAAACTTTATCTGGCAATAGCTCATTTTTCAACCCCAATGAAGAATCTCTCAACACCCTTCAACAAAAACACTCCCAAGCCCTAGATGATCTTAAGCTACCCCCATCCCCAGATCCTGACACCTCACCAATTTGCTTCAGTACAGCCCCAATATGTGCTGCAATCTCTTTCTTCCCACATGGTTCAGGGGCAGGCTCATACGGCCTACAGCCACAACATTTGAAAGACTGCATCTCCATCATAGCAGGCGATGCCAGCACTTTTCTCCTCACCAGCTTAATGGAACTAGTCAACTACCTAGCAAATGGTCATCTGCCAACTGACCTCAGGCCTTTCCTCTATGGCGCCCAACTCCACGGGCTTTGCAAAAGCAATAGAGACCTCAGACCCATTGCTGTAGGATGCACCTACCGACGTCTTATCACTAAAGTCGGGTTGAGACCCTTCATCCCAAGGCTCTGTAAGATCCTCCTGCCCTACAAAGTAGGGGTAGGCACTTCCTTGGGGTGTGAAGCTGCAGTCCACACCACCCGTTACTTCATGGACCAACCTCACATCGACAAAGTTTTCCTTAAACTTGATGTTAAAAATGCCTTCAACAGCATACGCCAAGACGCCGTTCTTCAAGAAGCTCAAAAACACCTCCCAGAAATCTACCCCTTCATATGGGACTGTTATTCTTCAAAAACATCTCTCTTTCACGGAAACTTCAGTCCAGATTTGGCCCAGCCCTCTTCGCCCTTGCTATCCATGAAGTAACATCCAAGATCAAAGCTGACCTAAACATCTGGTACCTTGATGATGGATGTATTGGTCGAAACCCACAGACTGTGCTCACCAATGCCACCATGATTAGAGATAACTAATTCTAAATGTGAGCAACTACTTATCAATCACACAGACATCAACAAGCCCCAAACAAGCAAGCTCTTTCAAGACCAATTCCCATCCCTCTCTATACCTGACCCCATTCATTGGCAGTTACTAGGGTCCCCCCCTGCACCATGAATCTGCCCCACTACACTTAAAGGCAAAAACCAAAGTGCTTGACAGCATTACTGAAAATCTTGAGCAAATTGAACAGGACCAAGCATTCTTCATCTTGAAAAACTGCCTCTCAATCCCTAAACTCACATATCTGTTGCGTAGTGCCCCATGCTTCAGGTGCAAAGAGGAACTTGAGGCGTTCGACACCGCAATAAGAATAAACACGAAAAAAATAAGTAATATGACTTTTGGAAAAGACAGTAGGTTGGTCACAAACATCCCTGCCAATCCGACATGGAGGCCTTGGCCTCCGTTCCACCACAGACCTGTCGCTGTCTCTGCCATGTTTCCTATCATCATCCTTCGCCTGGCAAGGCCTCATCAACAGGTTGCTTCCCTCTCTCACATTGCCTCATGGGGAAGTAATCAACGCAACTGATGTCTGGTATGCACTTCATGATTCATCCCCACAACAAAAGGAAACACAATCGGCTTGGGATGACCTCGCTTGCAGAGATTCACTCACCGCCCTGCTCGACACCTCAAGCCCTTGGAACCACTGTCAGCTACTCACTGCACAGAAAAGCCACACCGCTGCCTGGTCAGAAGCCTTCCCAATTGTTAACGTCAGAAAACTGCTGAGCCCTGATGAACTCCGAATTGCGATTGCCCATCGAAGTGGTGCCAATATTTTCAAAAGCACAGAATGCCGCTGTGGTAAGTTTATTGACAGGCTGGGGCTTCATGGCCTCTCCTGCATTAAGAATTCGGGCCGCTTCCCCAGACATTTAGCCATAAACTCCATCCTCAAATGATGCATTGGTCTCCTCTCTGTCCTTGAGCCCATTGGCCTGACAAGAGATAGAAGGCCCGATGGTTTGACCCTGAACCCCTGGTACAGAGGCAGGAGCCTTGTATGGGACGTGACAGTTGTAGATACCTTTGCAGAAAGTCACTACATAGTCAGTGCCGCCATACCAGGCAGTGTAGCAACTGATGCTGAGACTGACAAATGCCGGAAATACAATGATGTTCTTGACAGTTAATACATTCAACCAGTTGCCATCGAAACCACTGGTGTGTACGGCAAGTCCACTGCCCCCTTCTTGAGCTGTCTAGCAAAGAAACTCGTTGACATGTTGGGCGACCCCAGAAAACAGTGGCTCCACCAGCGCCTGTCTCTGGCCGTGGTCAGAGGGAACACTACCAGCATATTGGCCTGTGTGCAAGTTTGATCTGATTTAAGCCACCCTCAATGCATTAACCAGTGTTCCGGCCCATCACTTGCCTTTCTTCAATAAATAGCCATCGCATTCCGAATGCCTGTGTTTTCTGTGAGCTTTATTGTCTTCAGTATGTTTTTTATGCTTTCTGTAAAGCCTCTGTGCAGTATTGTTTTGCTCCCCTTTTCAGCCATCCTGACTAACCTCATTTTATTTATTTTTCATGTACCCAACACTACTGTATTACTGTTAAACCTTTTTGTAATCTGTCTTTACCTCTGTCTGTTCAACCCCATTTGTGGGTGTTATGTGCCTGATGGAACACACACACAATGGTGGTACTCCATTATGGTCTGTATAATTTTACTGTGTTTTACTTTTCATCCTGCTGTTCTGTGTAGAAAAAAAAACAGTTGTGAATGCATAAAATTTTCAAACATCGCAAACTTCCATGCATTCTATGTTTGGGGGAAACGCATATTAAGTTGCAATGATACATTTTTCCATAACTTTTTTTCCTTTGCTTTTGCAATGCAAGTTTTTTCCACTCTGGTTACGTTATCAAACCTCTGCAACTAAGCTCCGCTATTTACAGAAATCTGCCTTTAACAGAGCACCCCTTTTTCACAATGCAGATGACCCGCAACCAACCGAAAATTTTATTAAACATTAAGATCTTTCAAGAACTGAAAAACATTACATTGGCAAAACTGCCATCAAAGTTAATCTGACACACACTTGTCTTGATACATTCATTTCAAGCTGAATCACTACCACTAGCAATTCTAAAATGAAGTAGGGGGGCCATTGCGGGACCACGGAAAAAAGTAGGAGCGCCAACACAAACGAAATGCATCAACAAAGCACAGAGTTGCCAGACATCTCTTGAGAAAAAAGCCAAACCATGTCTGAAAAAAATCCAAATTGGGTAAAAAAAGCCAAATTGTTAAATAAACATGATATTAAAAATTCTTTATTATAGCCTAGGGTAGGGTGGTCCAAGACTGCGAGCATGAAGGGTCGCATTATGGTTTGACAAAATATTTGCGGGCCACAAGGAGAGGATTGCAATTAAAAATTCGTTTGCTGTTCTAATAGACCTAATTTTGCCGCACGCCTTATAGTGTAAGTTTTCTGTTTGTTTGTTTGCAACTCAAAATAAAGATTTTCTGCTAGAAAAAGGATGCACAACACACTAACAAAATAACAAAACAACTTTTTGTCTCTTGTTTTTATTATAATGTCAATGTCCGCTTTAATTTCCGTAGTCGGCAGACACAAGCAGGCATGCAGGTTTCATCAGCCATTCAATTTGTGTCACTTTTCAGTTGCCTCATAATTGAGAAAGCACTTTTAAAAATCACGAACACGAAGCACATTTTCAGTGCAAAGTCTTTAAAGCGGAGGTAATTTCCCGATTCGACTCCCCCTGGTTGTAGGTCTGGCTACCCTTCAAGTTTTTCAAAATGCAGCCTTAGAATTTCCGTGAATTGTCCCGTATGTTTTCCCATGTTTGGTGCTGTAATGCCTCTTTTAAATAAAAGGTCTGTCGGAACGGATATCACTTGCAACCTCATAAGACACTGTGGTTTGCTCCCAGTTAGAATTGAACTTTCTGCTTTTTCTGACATATCTCCTTTTGACACTTATTTTTTGTTCAATTGTTGTACTTGACTAAATATTACTTCGTTGCTTCCACAATGCACTTCTAATGTAGCTAAATTAATTACAGAGTCTATACTTGCAACAAAGAAAAAATAAACTCATGCTTTGAGGTCAGAGTACTGCAGCGTTATCCTAGGCTAAAGGTTAGTGATTGTAACAACATACACTGTAAAAAGATATTGTAACCCCCAAAGAGTTGCATATTGACCTGAACTTCAATGATGTGTGACTTGGAAAAGGCTGTCTTTCTAATACAGTGGTTCCCAAAGTATGGATGGCAACCTAAACGTGGGTCGCAAAGGGTCAAAAATAGGTCGCGCTGGCTGCCAAGGCGATCTATACCCTGGTTGTATATTTTCACCATTACCACTGCTTTGTCTGTCTCAGTGTCTGTAGTGTAGGAATTTGATAAAAGAATAGATTGCTGACAGTGAAAATAAACCTAGCAACATACTGCTCAAAATCATCCATACAATGATTATTTTTATCATATGTTGTTTGAGACATGGATCGCGAGGCTTTCGGCAAATTCAGATTTGGGTCGCGCTCAAAAAGTTTTGGAACCGCTGTTCTAATACAATGTCTTTATGACTTTGTGCAACATACGTGATACAGAAAGCATTTGCGGGCCGCACAAAACCTGTCCGCGGACCACATTGGCCCGCGTGCCGGTGTTTGGACCACGTTAGCCTAGGGCATTTTGAAGAATAAAGTTGTAGCATTTATTCTTTTTATTATTTGTTTGTGAGCAGACACGAAGTCCATAGTACGAACACACACACACTCTGCAGAACACAGGTTGATACAAACAGACAAAACAAAATGTAGTACAAGGCAATAAAGCCGGCGGAATCATAGAGTTTTTGCAACACTTTTTGTAACAGCATTGAAGACAGAACCATAGGGTTACAGACAGTGAGACACATTCTTAACACTATTGTTAGCTAACATGTAAAACTTGTTGCAGCACTACTACGGAGTAGGGCGCTAATTCTTAGATTGGTTGAGTCTAGGTAAAATTCGAAGGCATTGAATGATTGTGGCTTCACACGCCATCGATTAAGCAGACACTGCAAAGTTCGATCACTCATTCACAGAGTAAAATGCGATTATAGTGTTCAAAGAATAATGACGAGTACAAACAATCTGACTGCATCAAAGCACATGACCATACGTTGTTAGATTTTCTGCATCTTTCGAGAAACAGGTACGTGTATTTTCGTAGCTGAGTCTCAAAGGTACGAATGTTACATTGAACCTGGTGGTTACTAACACTCGCTTTCCAGGGCAGGTTGTATAGAGCCCTGCATCCAAAATTATATGCCACACGCAATCTCTGCATCCATGACTTCCTGAAATTACAACATAATTGAGATGCATACATGGGCGTACAGTAGTAAGGAAAAAGTACGTTTTTAAGTAAGGATAACACCAATTGGAGGACTGGCGGACCAGGTGGGCCATGTTTCCAAAAGAAAAACGTTAACTTTCCACGGGCTGCAATGAAGACAGAACGGCGGGCTGCACAAAAAGGCGGTCCGGGCTGCAGAAAAGGCCAGCCCTCCGGCACGCCCTTTTCCATAGGCCAGCTTAATGTGCAGCTCTCCAGCCTGTCCTGTTGTACCAAAGTAAAGCTAGCCGTCACTTCGCCCAGTCGTCACTTTTGCGATTTGGCGAAAAAAACGCCAAAACAAAAACGAACAGATAAGCTAAAAAATAACTCAAGAAAAACATATTATGGTAAAATCATATCACAAACAACTCAGACGAATTGATTCAAACGACTTGTAAGCTAATCGTAAACCTTTAGGCAAGTTTTTTCAAATATCGCACACGCTTAAACAACAACGGATTTCTCATAAACTAAAGGCGTCCGGAAAAATTTTTCAACGAATATCACTTGCCAATATCATCAGCTATCAAATGAAATCGTTTTCATCCAGTACACTTTTCCTTAAAGTTATCAAAATCATTCATA
>Ga0210059_1012546_pt1 | contig 12782 bp, 9 predicted proteins | sample Ectturendosymbi2_FD_188042 | JGI IMG/M metagenome (GOLD analysis project Ga0210059, IMG submission 188042) | Ecteinascidia turbinata endosymbiont from Florida, USA - Sample 2 (SPAdes) (version 2) | ecosystem: Host-associated > Tunicates > Ascidians > Unclassified | place: Key West, Florida...
TGCCTGCCAACATCGAGCGGTCAGCCCAGCGCGTCAACTCCCAACGCGTCATTTCTCAGTTGAAAGCACTGATGCGCTCTGTCGAGGCCGGAGCAAAGTTTGACAGGTCTGTCAATTCCTCCAAAGTGATGTTGCCATTTACTGCTATAGCGTCGTTGCTGACGATGAGTCACTGCGCAGGCAACCAAGCGCAGATCACGAACACATGTGTACACACGAACCGGGTTTTTTTTCCTCGGTCATTTTTTGCTCAGACATTTCGGTCATTTGTTTAACAGTTGTAGTAAAACTCGCCGTAACAGTGTTCATTAGCCTATATTTTCAGACATTCTTCCCGAAATGACTAAATTTTTTTCCGTCATTCAAAAACATTTCGGCCTATGACCGAGAAAAACAGCATACAAACAGTGCATAACCGCACACACACGCACACGCAATCAGTTTTGCTTTAAAGTGATGCAGAGGTTGCCTGTGCCTCAGCCTCACACACTCTGCCCCCCCATGAAGGTGTTCCGGTCCCAGGACGACCGGGCTACACGGTGGGTTGCATCTCTCTTGTCCGAACGAACTTGAGATGGCAACTTTCTATACACCATGCGTCAGTCAAGAAGGCTTCCGTAGCAGTTCGCAAGGTCTTGGCAAGACTCGACCTAGAGTCGAATTCCAGACCTACCAGTAACGAACCGGACGCGCCAACCGCAATAATATGTTTCGTTTCTTTTTGAAATGCGTCATCAACATCGTGTTTGTTCCGGTAGACTTCGGCGTTGCTGCGTCACTTCACTTTTCATCCCAGCGTTTATGATTTTGCCTCCGCGGTGAAATTTTTTTTACGTAAGCGACTGTGTTTTGTTCTTTCTCATTAAAACACTTCCTAGTGCGCATTAGAGTTGGATCCGACTGTCAAATGTTTCGGATGAATATCCTATTTTTTTTGAAGTTTGTTGCGAAACAACCCAATGATATAGTTCTTCGGTCATAATCAGCTGCAGCTGTTGTAGGTGCTTGGAGAACAAAGCTATGCGTGAATAATGTATAACCTATTCAAAAATTTTAGTGCGACATTCATTGTGTAAAATGCCAATTTTTACACTACGATTCTTTTCTGTTTGGAGAACTGAGCACGTAACTGCCAAGGTCTGGCACTAACAATAACTTGACAGTTTTTTCTTCAGTAATATAGAAAGTGTCCCATTTCGCCGTTGCCAGTGAATGACCATATAACAATGCCAATAATGCGTTGCGCATTCGCTAATCGTGCCCCGGGTAATCTCCTTGGGAAGTTAGCATTGTGTTGCACGTGTACAGTGAAGTGTGAGCTGGTAAAGGCCATAGACAACATGGCAAATCGTGAGTCCTCTTCTGCAACTGCGATTTCGCCGTTCTTCTTCACGTTATTCGCAGCCGCCTTTTCAAAGCTTCCCAAATATTACCTGCCACACATGGTCTTGTGCAGAGAGGTGTGGCAGTCGGAACTGGCCCCCATCCTTCAGCTCTGGAAGCGTCTGAACCAGGGCAGCAGCAACGTAATCCACGCCAAGGTCGAGATGCCCGCTGTCTCCGGAGAATCACCGGTCCTGCAGTTCGTCCAGCTCGAACGTTATAACGCCGTTCGTCTTGTACAGCACGTCCACCAGACTCTGTCTGCCGTTAGCAAAGTGATGCGAGGTAAGTTATAAAACAGCCGGGCTTCTTTACTGCTAAGCATTCGTAACCATGTTGTCTGTTCCTTCTTAATAAACGTTTATAAGCCTTGTTTGAAATGTATGTGATTCCGTATTGTATTGTTGTATTGAGTAACGTCTTCAATCCCACACGCAAGTCGCTTGAATTTAAGCATGCATCGCAGCAACATGGAAAACGCAAATACATGAAGACGAGGATACATACATGGCGGTAGTAGAGAGTATACGCTTGATGGCGCAAATACATTTACTTTGATGAAACACAAGCTTTTGAGACATATGCATGAACGACGTCATCATGCTTATTATAATGTAGTACTGCGATGACGTCTAAGTATATCGATTTATAAAATGCATGAGGGAGTGGGAGGGTGCGAAGGACCAAGGGTCATCTAGGCTGCAGACCTCCCAAGGGCGAAACTGCTTATTTTGTAAAGGGAACAGTGCATAATAGTTAGTAAATGTCTTTTGCTCTGGGTATAAAATGTATTATGGGTAATGCCTTTATACAGTAAATTGAAGTAAAATGTATTGCAGGCAAAGCCAGGCCACCAGAAGAAAATGGATTAGAGTTATCAATTAAACATTTACTGTTTTCACGTATTCAAAAATATTGGTGTATGTATTTGAACAAAGGTTGAGTTGACCTAATTTCAGCGAAACGTACGCTCTGTTTAACATCACAGTGACTGATTCTTTGCCGATGAAGGGTTCGTCTACTAGATAGAACCTATAAATCAGGGGTAGTCACTGCATGCGGCTCTTCAAGCTTTCCGAAAAATGATACATTTGTTCTTTTGTTTCTATTGCAAAGTGTAGAAATATTGTAAAGTCGTACTGTGGTAGCTAGCGTGCCGTGTAGTATTACTTTTGCAAATCGTTCCAAAAAGAATGATGATGTCACAGAAGCGTAGATTGCAAAAAAAATTCGTGTGTTTAGATTTTTATGTTGCGGCTCATTGTAACTTGGTTTTTACGATATGCGGCTCATACATGGAGCAGGCTTGACCAACCCTGCTATACATGTTAATGCAGCGTATTCCGCACTGTTAGTGCAGTGATTTGGTGAGAGGGCTGATTAACAATCGAAGAATACGTTTACAATCAGTTGCGTGTTCAGCGGAAGATAGCAACCTATCAACACAGACCCTAACTAAAGTCACAGACCAACCTGCAGAAAAGTACCAATTCATTTGCGAAGCACTGCAACCAGTTCCGCATTCCCACCTGTGCCGCGTGCTTATTCGATGACATGCCAGTTGGAAAATCGTTACTTCCAGCAAACGAAAGTTTTGCGCGGTTCTTTTGATGTATCTAGAAACTTAATTTTATAACGCAGTTGTTCGTTTCAGCGCAAGTGCATAGTTAATTATAGCTTCGGTCATGGATATTTATTGTTTTTCAGGCACGCAGTTACTGACGGCGGAGGTCCACCAGCTGGCAAGCTCCATCCTGCAACAGCAAACACCCATGCAGTGGCACAGTATGTGGGAGGGCCCAGACGATCCCATGCAGTACTTGCATGCGCTGGTGGCGAAGACCATGGCACTGCAGGTGTGTTCCAATCCCCATAGAATCGCCTTCGTAGGAAACTAGATGCGGCTTTTTGTGCTTAAAGCAAAGAATCTACTACACGACGCAAAAGGAACAACTTGAATTATTTTCAGGAAAGAAGGTTCTGAAGTATGAGATAAATAAAAATTTGCGTTTAGCTTAACCAGGGTTTTTTAAAGGAAGATGTTGGGTACCCGGTATGGACCTGTAGGGACCCAATTTTCTCTGATTCTAAGGACCCGATTTTCAATTCTATCAGCTCCCTAAAACAGACCGAATCGGGTCCTAAAACACCTTTGAAAAAAACCTGAGCTTAACAACATCAAAATGTCTCCGAAAATTACTTCATTCCACGATTTCTTGGCAAACCAGACCTTGACGCAAACTTCTTTCCATGGCTGACGCATGATGTTGAGAAGAAGACCATATCTGTGATTATTGGTGCATACAGTCTACTACAGGTCGTGAAAAAACATGGAGAAGAATTTTAATGAAGAAATATATTCAAACTTTTTTTGTTATTGTTAGATCACCCAGTGTAGCAGCTTGATCACATTATTATAAAAAGTAGCGCAATATATCGCACGGAAATTATTTTCAGCTAGTTGCTGGATGTATGACTTCGGCTTTACTGATAGTCAAAGGTAGTAAAGTGCGCATTATACGCATATGCACAGAAAAGACGAATGAAAGTAACGTTGAAGTTCTGTTCCAGGGATGGTTGGAAAAGGCGGAGCGCGGTGCGTTGCTCGGCTCAGAAGAACTGAACCTCGCTGACCTTTTCCACCCAAACACTTTCCTGAACGCGGTCCGACAAAAGACTGCTCGGGATCTGCGTGTTTCGATGGACGAGCTGAAGTTTGTTTGTTCCTGGCGCGGAGCGATATCCAGTGCAAAGGCGAACGTCAAGGTTAGTGCAAAAGGATTGAGTGCTTTTTAACCTGTGGCGCGGTCTATCCCAACCGTTCGTGCATGGCAAACTTTTATTGTGCATTGTTTGTAACTTTTGTTAGAGTACTTTGCAAAGAAACGTGAACTTTACGGACATGACTTGTGTTCATACTCAGCAGTGCAGCGTATACACTATGCCGAGGTTCGGTTAGCAGCCTGAATGACCCCTGGTCCTTCGCAGCCTCACACTTGCGTTTTATAAATCGGTGTACTTGGAAGTCATGGCAACACTACGTTATAATTATCATGATGGCGTCATTCATTCGTTTGCCTTTTGTGCATGTTATTTCATCGAAGTAAATGTATTGGTTGTCATCAAGCGTTTACTTTTCTACTACCGCAACGTATATATCCTAGTGTTCTATCATGTATTTGTGTGTTCCTTGTTACTGCGATGAATGCTTAAGTCTAGCGCGTTGCGTGTGGGAGTGCAGACGCTATACAATATAACAACTGCTGCAAGGTTTGAACGTGGTACCCGGCTCTTTTGGCGGTAAAAGTATTTCCTGCCTATCTGCCGGTATCCTAGACATACCTTTTTGCGAAACTTCGCGTAAAATTTTTTACGTTTAAGGTAAAATTGATCGAAGAAAAGCGGCAATACCACAATGATTGATATATCAGACATTTAACCCATAAAGTATTTGTCAAGTTTATCGAGAAATAATGCCACAAATATAATTAAATGGACTGAGAAACTCTTGATTGAAAAGGCTTATAGTAGCTGGTTTGCGAGCCCGGGAAATGATTGTGAGAGCTGGGTTGTCCCTTTATCAGTAGATCTCACTTGCAACCCTCAGAAAGTCGTGGCGACTACATACCTAGAGCGAATGCCAGACATGGCTGAAAAGCCCAGTCTGTCCTTAAAAGAGACTATTTCATCCATAGCTGACGCCCTGTCCAGCGTCACCACTTCAGGCCAGAGTAGACCTGGGAATAATGATGGCTAAAAAGTATCCCAGTTTCCCCAAAGCCTCATTACTCCCGAACTGCAGCCCCCAACACCGGTTGCAGTTCAGCGTCGTGCTCAGGATTCAAATCGTGCACAACGCATGAGATGTGCCACACAACTTCTCCGATCACATATAACAAGAAACAGAACGTCGCTGACTTGAATTCCCATTACCAACTGTGCATTGAAAAGGTCGAAGACCTGCGACGCAGAATACTCGGATCATTAAAGTTCCGATGCTTCAAAAACACTGCCAGCGCGATCCAAAAACACTTGAGGCACCCTTTAACTTTCAGATTGGACGTTTGCAAATGGAGGGTTGCTCGTTTGATGGATCTCGCCTCTCTGAAAACCAGCGCGACTCACCAACCGTGTCCGCAGTCCCACCTTGCTACGCTGCCTGGATACCTAAGGTAAAGCCTTAACTGCTCAGGAAATATTGCAAGTTAAAACGCAAGTGTCCTTTAGTTTTTCAGTTTTTATGCGAAGTTTACGAGAAAAGCAGAGAAACCTCGTTTACTTTTATTTTGCGTTCGGTTTGATTTTAATATCATCTATTTTTCGCGGCATGCATCAGATTTGTATTCATCCACAGGACAACCCTGGACCTTACGCTTCGAACGAAACCATCTCGCTGCCGATCTATACGAGTCCAACGCGAGAGAGCATTGTGACGTGCTTGGACGTTCCCATGGGCGGCCAGCACAGCGACCATAGCACATGGGTGCAGTGCGGCGCCGCCCTGCTGCTCCAGCAGCACTAGCACTCGAGTCGGTGTTATTGCAAAAGAACGCGCGGTTCTGGCTATTGTTACAGCGTTACGTTGTACAGCTTTGAATAGAATCTAGACAAAATCGAAATTCCAGTCTTCACATGGTCGCATCTATTTTCTTTTTCGTTGCTTTGTTTTTGAAAACTGTGATATCGCATTTCTTGCACATTCAGAACTGGCGTTATAACAGCAGCGGTGTTATCTCTTCATTCACGTACAAGAGTCACAAGTTATTTTGAAATGAGCTTTTCTTCGTTTGCAACCGTTTCCGTATTACTACTAAGTTTCCTACTGCTGCAATAAGCTGTAATTTCAGCAAATTATTTTTATCGTCACCGTTCGCGATGACCTCCAGCAGTTTTTGTACATTCAGAACATGCGTTTACGAACGTTAGTTTCAAATACAAGTTAGCTTCAGCGAACCGCGTCGAGTTTTGCCGTGTGTTGCTGCAGTGTAGTGCTAAAGCGCAAAAGCGAAACACACATTGGGCATCAGTGGCAGCCAGCTATGTTTTGTTGCGCTGTCACCAGTGGCGTAACTAGAGGTTTGGGCCAGGAGGAGCAAAACTTAGCTGAAGGGAGCCCACTGGCCACCGTATAGGGGGCCATTGGCCAACACTCAGAAAAAAAGTTAAGAAATGATAGTGAATCCGGATGATGTGGATGTCTGTACTAGCTAAAAAACGAAAACATCCCGAAAACACAACCTACAGAAAACATAAACAATACTATATCAAAATGTAAGCTAAAGGGGGCCCGGTTTTTACATTTAACTTGCCAGGGGGGCGTCCCGCCCCCTGCTCCCTTTCAGTTACGCCGCTAGCTGTCATGCTCCCACAGTCAGCACCCCGCAAATGTAGTGCCTACGCTTCGGGTGCGTGTGGAGCTGTATGTTTGTGAATGGCAACAACAAAAACAACCAGACCGGAAAATGTCGAAATCAAGCTCGCGAAAGCACACTTTTTATTAAACGCTATTAAGGGGTGAAATGTGCCATCAATGAAGCTGGTGAACATCTAGCGATTCCAGTTCAGGGTGCATAGAGGCCAACCGCACTTACTTTCAGGCCAGGTGGGACTTAATAAGTACCCGAATGTCTGACCTGGCCAAAAGCACAGTTGGCCTGGCGCACCCGGCACGGCGCCATAACTTCGTTGAGTTGATAGTGTTACTTCCTGGTGTGGTTCTCCAAGTCACCCTGGGTCTCCGAAATCAGGTTGCTGACATAATCTTCAGCTTCGTCTTCGACTCCATCCTAGAAAAAAGGTCGTTAAAGCACGAGCTCCCACCAGTGTTATTTCTAATTTGATATCTCTGTCGTGTGCGAAACGGCTATAATGTGTAGAGGCCTTTGTGTAATTTTGTTGCGGGGAGTGACGTATAGGGCCCGCAACCAGCTCATATTTTCGGGGGCCAAAAGGACTAACAACAGCTAAACATATTTTTGAAAATTTCGGGGGCAGGCGCCAGTTTGTCCGCTCCCCTGGTGATGAACGTATGAATAATGACATGAAACGATCTCACGTGAGACTAAAAACTCGTAGAATAGCGTTAGCATCTACAAAGGCAACTCTTTGTTTACCGCTAAATTAACGCATTTTCGAAAATCCGTTAAACATCTGAAACACAATCATTTCCAGAAAACCCATGTAGTTGATAAACTTACATCCCACATAGCATCCCGTTCCGGATGAGTTTAGTTGAGTCGGCACGTCATGAAGTAGACGCAAGTTCAAGTCCCCTAGTCCGTAATTTGTGGTTGCTAGGCAAAATCTGCAGAGTGGCCTCCTCATCATTCGGAACCGGGCTACATTTTTGCTTGTCTTACAGAAACTGGGCTTCTGTTGAAAGCCATCTTAGCATTTTTCCAAAATGAGGTATGCTGTCTCTATTTTACCCAACAAAAGTAGTTGAAAACTTTGCCAGAATCACCATTCATGAGTAATGGATGATTGAGGTATTTTTAAAATAGCTAATGCGCTGCTTTTTGCTAAATTATTTTTATCAATATCGCTGTCACTGGCACACAGTCCCGTCGCCACGGGGGGGCTTTGGTGGGCTTAGCCCCCCAAACAAAGCTCCAAGCCCCCGCAAATTGAAATATGAAACACTATATAAGTTAGTGGAAGTTTTATCAAATTTGAATGTCAAGCCCTCCCTGCACGAACGTAAAGCGCCCCCTCCTATTGACAACACAACAACACAATTTTGTTGGTACAACACAACAACACAATTTTGAACGCACTGAAACAGAAACACACTTTCCAGAACGTAGTTTTGGTCGTTGTCGCATGAAATGTTACGGATGTGGCCGCGATTATGGATAATTACAGAACTATTACTCCTTCGCTTGCTTGGTCGGTCTGAGTACGTATGCACCAAGATTTCTCAATTTAAACGAAAGGTTTGATGTTACCCATGGCCACTCATAGCTTTCTCTGAAAAGCAAACTACGATTGGATTAATGTTCTAAGCAGTGGGTCATAGGTGTAGGAGCAAGCAAATTTTTGGGGGTGCAAAGGATTTTTGCCCAAATTTTCCTAAACTTGCCCCAAACGTTGTCGTGCAACTTTTGCCGACCGTTTTTGTGGTGTGACCTCCAGAAAAATGGTCTTCACTTGTTTTTCTGCAAACCTAGGGCGCCATTTTTCGAAGCCACACAACTTTGGGCGCCATTTTGCCCAGATTTTAAGGGTTTTGCCTAGATAGTTAGGGATTTTATTCGGATTTTCAGGGATTTTGCCCAAATTTTTAGAGATTTTGACAAATTTTCAGAGGTTCTGCCCAAATTTTCAAGGATTTTGCCCGGATTTTCAACAAATCAAAACTTTTGGGGGTGCGCTTGCACCCCCGCCTTCTACACCACTGCTGTGGATTGTGATTAAACGCAGAGCGCATTATACATAGATCACTCATTAATGTTCGTACCCGCTTTTCCCCTGGCGAGAGTCACGCGGCAGTAGTCCCAAGAGGAATAGAAATATTTCGCGGTTTTCAGCAGTCTTAGATAGTTCTGCTGATGGCTCCACACCAAGGCGGAACCATCCCACCACCTCGTCCCTGGTCGATCTCTGGGCCTTTTTCCCATGGGTGTAGCCAGCAGGACTTGCCTCGCTAACCTTTCCTTGGACATTCTGGTCACATGGTCGAACCATTGTACAGTAGCTGAGATCTCTATTTGGAGATGTTGATCGACATTCAGGTTTTACGAATTTCACAGCTGCACACTTCGTCGCGAAGTGTCACATCGTGAACTTTACGCAAAATCTCGTCTCTGCCGCTTGCACCTGGTATAGTATTATTTCAGTCATTACCCAAGATTGACGATATTCTCCCCTGTCTCCCTTCTTGTGTATGGGGTGATCACACCAGTTTGCCAGTTATACATCACTGTCAATTGTAAATTACTTGTTCTTTTATCTTGTAGGTTGAAACAGAGGTAAGGCCAGGGTGGTGTTTAGGTGAGATTAAGCTTTATGCGAAGGCAGTCATAGGCAAGTTTGCTGCATACGGAGGTCGTAAAGGTGCTCGCGGGCTACATTTCGTTCTTAGTGCCCTGCGGAATGGGGAATTTTTGCCTCGGCTTTGCCAGATTTCTTTGACTGTTTCTAATGATTGGGAACGACTACTAAAAATGATGGCTGTGCAACTTTTTACCCGAATTATAAAGTTTTTGCCGGACTTGTTTGTGTCCAGCTTTAGTGTGTGCCATTCGGACTACTTCTCACCAGATCAAGTTTTTGGCCTGTTTTTTTTATGGCGTGAGAGAACCATTTTCAAGGAACTTTCAAAGCTCTTCGCTTCTGACTTCGTGAGTCACGGTTGGCCTCTCTCGTGGCTAGAACTTAGTTTACTTGTCTGAACCAGTTTGTTGTGGATTGGTGTTAAAACAAACTGATTATTTATCCCTATTGCTGACAAACCGGGAAGCAAGCAATAATGAAACGTTCAACCACATTTCTCAAATGTATTCAATTTCCTTTAATCTTCTCACTTACGTCCTTGTAATGTTATTCGGGGTCTGGAAAATCTTTACAAATTTCGTTTTTACGGAACTAATTTAGTTGTTGTATTTGGCGCTATCAGAGATCGCAAATACTTTGCTTGACAAACTTTGTTCGCAACTGATTAGGCCTCTCTTACCCACTGCATCTTTTGCTAGTTATTTTTCTTTATTTAAACGTAGCTTGTGGCTTCGTTCTGCCCACAAGAAGGTTCGTCACATGTGACCTGACCTCAAACGATGATATCAATCTGTTGGTTCTGATGACGAGCAACGGTGTCGACTGAAACAAAAACAGTGCACTCCACCTGTTTGGGTTTGCGTGTAGATGATTTCTTGGCTTTCGATTTGGACGCATCTTCGTCCGCACTTCGAGGTGCTTGAATCTGCAAATGAAATAAAGTTTTTGTAAGGAAAAAGCTCGTGTAAGTGACGTCAATCTCAGAAAACGGAAGAAAAGTTTTGTTGCTTGGAGAAGAAGTTCCGAAAAAGACAGCATCAAGCCGAAGAAAGTCCCAGGCATTTCCTCACACAAAGTTATACCAAAGTTCCTTGAAGCGACAATTGCTCAAACGAGATCGACGCTGAACGCTGACATTGCGAAAAGTGCGCCAGAAATAAGTTCGACAAACGACGCTTAAAATGAGGCTACACCTGACATCCACACAGAAACGTGGGAAGTATCGGAAAATGCGGGACTTTCTTAGAGGTTTTGTGAGCATGGGCAGTTTTTCCTAGTTATGCTGCACCCCTACTTATTGGTGACGTCCGTTTCACACGCATAGTTTTTTTGGTGTTTTCGTGCAGGTTTCCGGCCGGTTTGTTGCAGGGAATGATTCCCGCATTTTAATTGCAATGAGACAAAAAAGATTTCAAAGAAATTTCTTTAATTGTTCTTTAGTCTTTACGCCGCTATGACGCTCTACCTTTCCGTTAGACTTCAAAGCAAGATCTCTCTTAGAGGACCTTTCTTCAAAGCAAGGTCTCTCTCTCTCGGTGGCCTTGCCTAAACCGTAATGCACGGGATGTGCATTTAGTACGTTTTTTAACGATCTGCGTCTCATTCTATAACATCACAACACCTGCTTCAACATCTAGCGAGGTCTACGTTCGATGGCAGAAACAGTTTCAAGTTTTTTGCAGCGCACGCAGCGCCTGTTTCGTGGTTTCAAAACTTTTCCCTACCGACCGCAGACCTGATGTCACGTACTTGTGACGTCAAAGATTTCGCACACCTCAAAAAACATTCCAAACTTGTTGTGCTTGAAGTAACAATTTACTGAAATTCTAAATTTCCAGTTTATTTCTGGCCGCCGCTGGTGAGTTTTAGTTGAGGCAAATGAAGCGGTCACCTCGGACCTCCCTATTTTGAGACTACCCTACGGAGTTCACAGAATGATTCGTATCGACTTGAAATTGTTGAAAAACAATTTAAGACAGGGTTATAGTTGAATTAACTGTGTGCCCCGTACAAAGTTTTCGAGTTCATTTTAACGGATCTTTATAGAACTTGAAAAGGAACTTGAGTTTCAGTACTTTCAGTGGCAGAAACAGAGCTGTTCATTTTTTAGTGTCTCTGACGTTTTTTGGAAGTAGACGTATGTTGCACGCTTATATGCGGACTCTAGTCCATGGCGTGTGAAATCACAGTCATAGGCGTAGCCGAGGGGAGAGGGGTCATGCTCCCCCCCAATTTTTAGCACATCTTGTCGTTTTGTGTTTTGTCAAGGGATGTTCCAAACAACATGCCCTGCTCGCTTAGAGTCAAAGTATTTGGCCCCCAAAATAATTTTGGGCCGGCTATGCCACTGAGAACAGTGGTTGTCAGCCCTAAAACATACTCCAACCCTGCTCAGGAAACCTGGATGGTCCACCATACTGGGGCTTCTTTTTTTGTTGATTTTATATGCTTAGAAAAATATTAGAAACCTGTGTTTCCATGACTTTTCCTGATTTTCAGAGACAAGTACAATGGTGTCAGAGTTATCTGAATAACTCTGACATTCTATTTGAATAAGAGCTGATGATGCCTACATCGTAGGCGAAATATATACTCTGTAAGATCTTAAAGTGTCTGATTCTTTGCTGAGAAAGGATTTCTTTCCATAGACATTGTGTCAGAGTTATTTTACAAAAATGTGCCTGAAAACCGATATATAAAAATTGGGGTACTATACTACCCGGGGTTACCTGATGTGTAACAAATTTTGTGCACCTTGATACGTTAACATTTCAATGCGACTTTAAAGTGCAAAACCTGTTTGGCCAAATATGACCACCGATACCTTATATACAGGGCTACAATACCGTCCTTATTTCTAGGATTTGTCCTTATTTTGCAGTACTACGACTTAGAAAATATTACTGTCCTTATTTCTAAGAAATGTCCTTATTTGTGACTTGCGTCCTTATTTTTTCTTATTTTCTGTAGCATAACACTTTTAAATATGCACTACCTGATAGATATAAAGACCATTTCTATTTCATCGTAAACATTCTGTCACCGAGGTTTTGTTACGTCATAAAAGTGAAATAATCTTGCAGCACAGAGACATAACCCACTATCAGGCCTTGTTAGCAGGTTAGCTGTACTCTGGTTAGGATTCTCAGGAAAGCTGATTTAATTGATTCAAGAAATTAGTATGCGAATAAAACGTTTCCATGACGATTACAAGGAAGTCGAGAATAAGACAATGCTGAAGCATATAGTCATGTTTCCACAGGGGGATATGGTGGGCTTAGCCGCGTAAAGCAAAGCTCCAAGCCCCAAAATTGAAATATGAAACAATATAAATACGGTAGGTGGATTTTTGTCAATTTTAGGATGCCAAGCCCCTTTTTTGAAGACTTTCTGGCGACGGTTCT